>Ga0209712_10002571_pt1 | contig 14869 bp, 16 predicted proteins | sample ArcOceMetagenome_FD_187443 | JGI IMG/M metagenome (GOLD analysis project Ga0209712, IMG submission 187443) | Marine eukaryotic phytoplankton communities from Arctic Ocean - Arctic Ocean - Greenland ARC118M Metagenome (SPAdes) (version 2) | ecosystem: Environmental > Aquatic > Marine > Oceanic...
TTTTTTAGCGGCGCACCTTCGAGGGTGTGCTTCATAGGCCGCATCATAGGCAAATTATTGCGTGAAATTATAGCAAAAATTTTATTTTTTTGGGTCACTCAGTTTGTGGTGACGCTTTACCCCGAAGAAGTGTCGGTTATGATCTGAAATTTCGAAAGTTGCAACAGTGATCGATGAAAATTTGTAAAATTATAACTTAAAAGCCGCAAGGTTTATCTAGGAAAACGAGAACTGATGAATGTTTCATCGGGTGTCGCAATCAGCTTATTGGTTCAAAAAAACAGATTCTTGAAGTGAATTTTGACGTCGGTATTACGTCGGTATCCTGTCGGTGTTGCGTAAGTGACCTATCGGTTAATCCTGCCACGAAACGCAAACGGCCCGACGGTTCTGTTGAACCACCGGGCCGTAAGATAACTAAATCAATTTAGCTTAGAGGCTCGCGTCAAGCGCTGCCAAAATCGCATCACCCATTTCAGTGGTAGATACTGGTGTGCCGTCTTCTGGACCCATCAAGTCTGCAGTGCGAACACCGTCGGCTAAAACCTTTTCAACCGCTGCTTCAAGGCGTGTTGCCTCGTCGCCTTGGTCAAAGGAATAGCGAAGCGCCATTGCAAAGCTGAGGGTGCAAGCGATCGGGTTTGCTTTGCCTAGGCCAGTAATGTCTGGGGCTGAACCGTGCACTGGTTCGTACAATGCTTTTGGACGACCGTTGTCACCAGGTGCGCCAAGGGATGCTGATGGCAACATGCCAAGTGAGCCTGTCAGCATTGCAGCGCAATCAGATAGAATGTCGCCAAACAAGTTGTCGGTCAAAATGACGTCGAACTGTTTAGGGGCGCGCACCAACTGCATCGCGCCGTTGTCGGCGTACATGTGGGATAGCTCAACATCTGGATAATCTTCGTCGTGCACTTTTTGCACAACTTCGCGCCATAGGATGCCACTTTCCATAACGTTGGCTTTCTCCATGGAACATACTTTGTTGCCACGGCGGCGGGCCAGTTCGAATGCGGAACGCGCAACGCGGTCAATTTCAGACTCTGTGTATCGCTGTGTGTTGATGCCAACGCGCTCGTTGCCCTCGTTGAAAATCCCACGTGGCTCACCGAAGTAAACGCCAGAGGTCAATTCACGTACGATCATGATGTCCAGACCAGCAACCAATTCTTTCTTCAAAGAAGAGAAGTCAGCCAATGCGTCAAAGCACTGCGCCGGACGTAGGTTTGAAAACAGGTCCATCTCTTTGCGAAGGCGCAACAAGCCGCGCTCTGGTTTCACAGAGAAATCAAGTTCGTCATATTTCGGGCCGCCAACGGCGCCCAAAAGAACCGCGTCTGCTTCAAGGGCTTTGGCCATTGTATTGTCATGAAGAGGAGTGCCGTGGGCGTCATATGCGCAACCACCAACAAGATCTTCAGAGACATCAAAGTTCAAATCGCGCTTATCGCCGTACCATGTGATGATGCGTTTAACTTGGTCCATAACTTCTGGACCGATGCCGTCACCGGCGAGAATAAGTAGCGAAGGGTTAGACATTTGCATGGCTCCGATGAAATTAGGTTCGAACGGGGCCTAGCCTGAGCAGAGGGTCGGGTCAAGTTTTGGTGAAGCTCGCATGCAGTGGCACCTGTTAGGTTGCTCATCATGCGCGGTGCAAATAAACATGGGGCACCGCAAATATCAGAGGATATTTAAGCTGATGGAAACGCCCCCTTTATTGCCACGTGTTGAACAGACCATTTTTGATGGGCAACCTGCGTGGATCAAACGGCCTGAGGAAACGCGTTCAAGTCGCTTTGTGATTCTTCACAAGATTTTGCAGCATATTATGCCAAAGGTCTTACATCCTACGGGTGCTTTGGGTGGTATGGGTGCAATCCGCCAAGAGGCAAAGCGGTTAGAGATTTTTGGCGCAGCGTCCTTGCCCGTTCCGAAGGTGTTGGCGTTGACAGAGGGCAGTGTTGTTTTGTCAGACACGGGTAAACAGTTGCGCGGTGTGTTGTCGGGAATGACGGATGCGCAGCTAAAATTTTTGATCCTAGAACGCGCCATACGTGGATTGGTTGCGGTTCATGCCGCGGGTCTTTCGCATGGCCGTCCGTTTCTAAAGGACATGACTGTAGACGCGGATGACACTCTTCATTTCCTTGATTTGGAAGAAGATCCAACAGCACGGATGTCGCTAGAAGATGCTCAAGCGCGTGATGTTTGGTTGCTATTGTCGTCTTGCACGGAGTTTTGCGAAGAGCCGTTTAAAGACCTCAACCACCTGTTAAACATATACATTTCTGAATATAGGAGTAGTATTTCGGTTAATCTGTCTGCGCTGGGCAAGGCGCTACGCCCATATCGTCGGATCATAACTATGCTGCGCGTCAAGGATGTGAGCAAAGATGTGACAGGTGCCTATTGGTCCATTCGGGTTCTTGAAGATTTATAAGCTACCTTTTTCAGTGGCCTATTCCCCAAACGAAAAAAGCCACCCTCGAAAGGATGGCCTTTTTAAACTCTAGCTTGAAAAAGCTAGGTCAATCTAACGATTAACCTTGGCGTGCTTTGAAGCGTGGGTTTGTTTTGTTGATCACGTAAACGCGGCCTTTACGACGTACGATACGGCAGTCGCGGTGGCGGCTCTTAAGCGAGCGAAGTGAGTTGCGTACCTTCATTGGAACGAACCTTTCTAAGTCTTGGCGCGAACCGCGCCGGTTAAATCAAGTGCCCAACAAAGTTAGGCGGTTAGGCGGGTGTCTGACATAAGCCGGACAATCAAACAAGTGGTGGGCGATACAAGGATCGAACTTGTGACCCCTTCAATGTCAATGAAGTGCTCTACCGCTGAGCTAATCGCCCACTCTACCGCTTTGAACTTGAACACCCCTAATAGAAAGGGGCGCGAAAATCCGCGCCGGTAGGGGGCGTATAAAAGGAGTCGTTGCAGGGATCAAGGGCTTTTGGCTTATGTCATTCATACTATATGGTAAAAGCATCAAAGGACCCGATATGCCTAAGTTTGCTTACGAAGTATTGCACCCTGAAAAGCACACATCTTGTGTTGTTTTTGCCTCGCCCCACAGTGGGCGGGACTATCCGTGGTCCTTTTTGCATAAGACAGTTTTGGACGAACATTTCATCAGAAGCTCTGAAGATGCCTTTGTAGACAGGCTTTTTGACTGTGCGCCGCAATTTGGGGCCAGCTTTTTGAAGGCAGGTGCGCCGCGTGCTTTCGTTGATTTGAATCGCAGTGCTGATGAATTGGACCCTGCGTTGATTGAAGGCGTGCGCCGCGTTGGTCAGAATCCACGCATTGCGTCAGGTTTAGGGGTGATTCCCCGTGTTGTCGCGGGCGGTCGTGCGATTTATCGTGGAAAAATCAGCGAAGCAGAGGCGCAACGCCGGATCACGCTGTACTGGCGTCCCTATCATGAGATGTTGCAAAAGCTGTTGGACAGCGCGCATCAGCGATTTTCTCAGTCAGTTTTGATTGATTGCCATTCGATGCCTCATGAAGCGATGGACGGTGTTGCCAAAGGTGGCATGCGGCGTCCTGATGTTGTGTTGGGGGATCGCTTTGGGTCTTCTGCAACGGCTGAAGTGGTTGATCGCCTTGAGACAGCATTTGTTGCGGCGGGGTTTGTCGTGACGCGCAATACGCCGTTTGCGGGTGCCTACATTACCCAAGCTTACGGTCGCCCGAATAAAGGACAGCATGCTGTTCAGGTCGAAATCGATCGCTCTCTATATATGAACGAACAGTTGATCCGCCCGAATAGTGATTTTGAGCAGGTGCAAGCCGCGCTTCGTGGTGTAATTAAAAAGGCGGCTGCGATTGGCCAGGGGCGTGTGCCCTTGGCTGCGGAATAAGACCTCGCGGTTTTGGGCGGTTGCGGATAAAGCGATGCCATGGACACAGATTTCGAGATATTTTTAGCGACGGCCCCCGGGCTTGAAAGCGTATTGGCTGAAGAAGCCCTGCAGCATGGCTTTGCCAATCCCGTGGCATCCAACGGTGGTGTCACGATTACAGGCGGTTGGCCTGAGGTCTGGCGCGCTAATTTGGTGATGCGCGGTGCGAACCGTGTGTTGGCCCGTATCGGATCGTTCCGTGTAATGCATTTGGCCCAGCTAGACAAACGTGCCCGCAAGTTTCCTTGGGGTGAGATATTAAGCCCCAACATTCCTGTGCGTGTTGACGTGGTGTGCCGTAAATCCAAAATTTATCATGCCGGTGCCGCGACGCAGCGGATCGAAACGGCGATTAAGGAAGAGCTGGGCGCGGTTGTCTCGAAAGAGGCTGAGCTTAAGATCATGGTTCGGATCGAGGACGACCTGTGTACGATCAGTGTCGATACTTCGGGCGAGCTGCTGCACAAGCGCGGCCATAAGGTTGCAGTCAACAAAGCCCCGATGCGCGAAACCTTGGCCGCGATGTTCTTGCGCCAATGTAGTTATGACGGGTCTGAACCTGTGGTCGATATCATGTGTGGGTCTGGCACGTTTGTGTTGGAAGCCGCCGAGGTCGCCAAAGGACTGGCCCCCGGTCGTACACGCAACTTCGGGTTTGAGCAGTTCAACAGCTTTGATCCTGTGGCGTGGGCCGCTTTGAAAGATGCGCAAACGTCACGCGAGACTGATTTACAGTTTTATGGATCGGACCGTGATGCAGGTGCGGTGCGCATGAGTACAGCAAACGCTGAGCGTGGCGGTGTTGATGACATCACAACCTTCAACACACATCCGTTGCAAGACGCTGTGGCACCAGAAGGCCCAAAGGGTTTGGTTATGATCAACCCGCCCTATGGTGCACGGATCGGCAATAAAAAGATTTTGTATTCGGTCTACGCAGGTCTGGGCACGGTTCTAAAAGAACGGTTCCGTGGCTGGCGCGTTGGGATGGTGACAAGTGAACCTTCTTTGGCTAAAACCACTGGGCTTAAATTCCTTGATCCGCTGCCATCAGTTTCTAACGGTGGTCTGCGGATCAATCTTTACCGCACCGGCAAGCTTTAACGCAAAGACCTACCTTTTTTGATCGCATTAGGGCCAAAGCGTTCGCGGATCTTATCGGTCGCGCGTTCTGCTGCGCTTCGTTTTCCTGCATCCGAGTCTAATAGATCGGGTGCAAGTTCGGAACCGTTAGCATCCATCAAATGGGATAGACCACAACCGATCAATCGGTAGGGGCCTTGGTCACCCACCTGATCAAACAGGTTTTTGGCGGTTCGGTAGACTACATCCGCCATCTGGGTTGAGCCGTGCAATGCCAGCCGCCGTGTCAGACTGGTGTGATCGGCGCGTTTTAATTTCAGCGTGACAACACGCCCTGCCAATGATTTTGCCTTGGCCCGATCCGAGACTTGTTCTGCCAGTCGCCAGATATGTCCGTCCAAAATCTCAGGGTCTGAGGTGTCGACGTTAAAGGTGGTTTCCTTTGAAATCGATTTGACGGGTTCATGGGCAGAAATGCGACGTTTGTCTTGGCCCCTTGCGAGGTGCCAAAGCCGATCGCCCATGGAGCCATAGCGCGTAACCAAATCGCTTCGTTCCCAACGCAGCAAATCGGCAAAGGTGCGGATGCCGGCCTTCTCAAGGGAAGCTTGCATGACCTTACCGACACCCCAAATCATTTTGACAGGTTTGTCGCGCAAGAAGTCATCGGTCTCTGCCTTGCCAATAATAGAGAAACCGCGTGGTTTGTTCAGGTCAGAGGCAACTTTGGCGAGGAACTTGTTGTGGCTAAGACCAATAGAACCGCTAAGGCCCAATTCATCACGCATCCGCTTGATCAATCGCGCGAGCATTACCGCGGGTGGTGCGCCGTGCAGACGGGCGGTGCCGCCAAGGTCCATGAACGCTTCATCCAAAGATAGAGGTTCGATGGCTGGGGTCATTTCCTCCATCATCAGGCGGATCGCACGTGATGCCTCAACGTAGGCTTCCATCCTTGGTTTGATGATCACCGCATCTGGACACAGTTTAAGCGCCTGAAACATTGGCATCGCAGATTTCACACCCCGAATGCGGGCCACATAGCAGGCAGTGGAAACTACGCCGCGATGGCCACCACCAATGATAACGGGTTTGTCGGTCAGGCTGGGATTATCGCGTTTTTCGACAGAGGCGTAGAATGCATCACAGTCCATATGCGCGACGGTCAGAGTGTTCAGTTCAGCGTGCGAAACGATGCGCGGACTGACGCAAGACGGGCAACGCCGTCCGCTTTCAAATTCAGTCATACAATCGCGACAAAGGGCAGGCATTTGAAATCTTATCTGATAGGGTCGATGCTAGTTTAAGGCGTGGATAGGTTAATGAACATGGCGATTGAGCTTAAAGGGTTCCACGGTGCCAAATTAGCGTTGTTTGTTGGCAATAAGCTGGCTGTGATCCTGCGTGATAACAAACCTAGCATTCCGTCATCCAATCATTGAGATATGCCAGGGGGTGGACGTGAAGGCTGCGAGACACCTTTGGACTGTGTGCTGTGCGAAATCTATGAAGAGCTGAATATTCACGTTGATCCTGCTGCGGTGGTGTGGGGTAAACGATTTCCTTATCCGGATGGGGACAGGTGGTTTTTCGTGGCTTGTGTCGATGAGGCCGTCGCAAATACGATTACATTGGGGGATGAAGGCCAAATGTGGGGCCTGAAATCACTCCAAGAATACGCAATTTTGCCTAACAATTTTGCCTGGTTTTAAGAACGATTGTTGATGTACCTATCTGGTATTAATAGTGATTTTTCTGAAAGGCCCCCGCTCTATGAGCGAGTGGAGTTGACGAACTTAAGGAAGGCCAGGTTCGTCGGGGAGTATCACCTACCCCCCCCTCACACTACTTTAGCGCGAAATTACCTAGTAAGTAATACCTGACCTATCAACACAATGTGGTTTGCTGTGATCATTCCTAAAATGAATGGTTAGGTTTTAGGTAGACTTGCAATGATAATCTTTGGCTGCTTGCGCTGGGCTGGTCGCCGTCCAAATTGGGCGGCCAACAACAATATGATCTGCCCCATCGTTGATTGCGTCATATGGTGTCGCGACCCGTTTCTGGTCACCAAGAGCAGCACCTGCTGGGCGTACGCCCGGTGTTACGATCAAGCGACCTTCGGCTTCGGGAAGGGCGCGGATCAATGCCGCTTCTTGTGGGGATGCGATGACGCCATCAGCGCCTGCTTCAAATGCTTTGGCGGCGCGGGTGATAACCAAGTCTTTGATGTCACCGGGTTGCAGAAGGCAGTTGTCTAGGTCTGCGCGGTCGAGTGACGTCAAGATTGTGACGCCAAAGATTTTCAGATTGCTGCCTGCCGCGCCTTGTTTGGCAGCATTCACCACATGGGGATCGCCGTGTACGGTGAGGAAGTCGAGATCAAATTGGGCCAGTCCGCGCACAGCGGATTCAACGGTCGCGGCGATGTCGAACAGCTTCATATCAAGGAAGACGCGTTTGTCGTGTTCTTGGATCAGTTCGTTTGCCAGCGCTAGACCACCAGTGGTCAGCATGCCTAAACCGATTTTGTAGAAGTTAACCGCATCACCGATCTGTTGGGTCATTTCCAAAGCTGCGTGTGCGTTTGGCACGTCTAGCGCCACGATCAATCTATCGTCTGTCATCTTCAATCCCCACATTTTGGTGCTTAAGCTGAAAAGGTCCGTAAACGATCCGTGGCTTCAAGTCCATTCGGGGTACTGAATAAGGGGATAGAAAAACACTCTGCCTGACATCGACATCCGAACAATAATGGATGTCATTGTCAGCAGAGATTGGGGAGAGTTTCTAGGCTGCGAGCTGGCGCAGCATTTCGAATGCATCCACCACTTTGCGTGGCTGCGTGCGTCCTGCGCGCACCATGGGAGAGGGAAAGCTAAGTGGGTGCGCCGACGACAGACCTGCATATACCGTTGTCAAGGCTTCAAAGCGTTGGTTTGCGGCATTGTAGATTACGCCGTTCAATTCCACTGCTTGGTTTTGCATCTGAGTCACCTGTAATTGTTTACATAATATGGTGATACTGTTGTGGGGACGATTTCCGTCATTTTTAGGGGGAATGGGAGTTCGACCCAATCACATGTCTGTGACGCCTAAATTAATTAAAGGATCTTGGCAGACGTAAATTTTGTTTTCGCCACTGCGAATTTCGAGCATTTGGCGTTGCTGGCGCAATGCGTCTTTGAACCATTCGCTTCTATGTTGCTCTTCATCAGCACTGATGGGTAAGATGCTGCGACAATGCAAAGTGACGGCCCCTGTATCCGTAGATAAAAGGCAAAGGGCGGTTCGGCCTGTGATCCGAGGAAATTTTACACTTGAGATATGCAAAGGTTGCTTCCGTAAGTCGTTATCGTTGCTAGATACTCGGTTTAATTTTCATCAAAATAGGGGGAAATTGATTTGATTTGCTGCAGTAATTTATTTTCAGTTACCCTTGATGCTGCAATTCTTGTGCCCAAATAACACCCGAGGCCTGATACGTTATATGCTGCCGAGCGGGTACAACAAAAGCAGGCGCTTTGAAAAGGAGATACTCTATGGACCTTAGTAAGTTCACGGAACGGTCACGCGGTTTTATTCAAGCGGCCCAAACAATTGCAACGCGCGAAAGCCATCAGCGATTGACCCCAGAACACATTTTAAAAGCACTGATGGATGACGATCAGGGACTGGCAAGCAATTTGATTACTGCTGCGGGTGGCCAGCCTGCAATCGTGGCTCAGGCTGTTGAAACGTTGCTGGGCAAGCAGCCAAAGGTCACAGGAGATGCGGCGCAGATTTATATGGACAGCGCAACGGGCAAGGTTTTGGCCGAGGCCGAAGCGGTTGCAAAAAAAGTGGGCGACAGTTTTGTACCGGTAGAGCGTATGTTGATGGCGCTGTGCATGGTTAAGTCCGGCGCTAAGACTGCATTGATCGATGGTAAGGTGAACGCGCAAGCGTTGAATGGGGCGATCAACGATATTCGCAAGGGTCGAACTGCAGATACTGCAAGTGCAGAAGATGGCTATGAGGCGTTGAAAAAGTACGCCCAAGACCTGACGGCCCGCGCAGAAGAGGGAAAGATCGATCCTATTATTGGGCGTGATGAGGAAATCCGTCGCGCCATGCAGGTGCTTAGCCGTCGTACAAAGAACAACCCAGTTTTGATTGGTGAGCCAGGTGTGGGTAAAACCGCAATTGCCGAGGGTTTGGCCCTGCGCATTGTGAATGGGGATGTACCTGAATCTTTGCGTGGTAAACGCTTGTTGTCTTTGGACATGGGGGCCCTGATTGCCGGTGCTAAATATCGCGGTGATTTTGAGGAACGCCTGAAGGCGGTTCTGACTGAGGTGACCGAAGCCGCTGGCCAAGTGGTCTTGTTCATCGATGAAATGCACACCCTTGTAGGTGCAGGCAAAGGTGACGGCGCAATGGATGCGGCGAACCTGATTAAACCCACCCTTGCCCGTGGTGAATTGCACTGTATTGGCGCGACCACCTTGGATGAGTATCGCAAGTATGTAGAAAAGGACGCTGCCCTTGCCCGTCGTTTCCAGCCTGTTGTGGTGGCTGAACCAACGGTCGAAGATACCGTTTCGATTTTGCGCGGTATTAAAGAGAAGTATGAGTTGCACCACGGTGTCCGTATTTCTGATGGCGCATTGGTTGCTGCGGCGACGCTAAGCCAACGTTATATTACGGATCGTTTTCTGCCGGACAAAGCCATCGATTTGATGGACGAAGCCGCCAGCCGTTTGCGTATGGAGGTCGACAGTAAGCCCGAGGAGTTGGACGCGCTGGATCGTGACATTATGCAAAAGCAGATCGAGGAACAAGCGCTGCATCTTGAAGATGACGCGGCCTCAAAGGATCGCTTGAAGACCTTAGTTAAGGACTTGGCTGAGCTGCAAGAACGCAGTGCTGAAATGACAGCGCAGTGGCAGGCCGAACGTGACAAGCTGGCGGGTGCCCGTGATCTGAAAGAACAGCTGGACCATGCGCGTGCCGAATTGGAAATTGCAAAACGCGAAAGCAATTTGGGCCGCGCGGGTGAGTTGTCTTATGGCGTTATTCCAGAGCTAGAGAGTTTGTTGGTTGAGGCGGAAGGTTCTGAAAGCGAAACGATGGTGGCAGAAGCCGTGCGCGCCGAACAAATCGCCAGCGTCGTGGAACGTTGGACCGGCATTCCGACCTCAAAAATGTTGGAAGGTGACCGTGAAAAACTGTTGCGGATGGAGGATCATTTGCATGGTCGTGTCATCGGACAGTCGTCTGCGGTTCGTGCCTTGTCCAATGCCGTACGTCGTGCCCGCGCTGGGCTGAATGACGAGAACAGACCACTTGGTTCGTTTTTGTTCCTAGGCCCAACTGGTGTGGGCAAGACGGAGCTGACCAAAGCGGTGGCAGAGTTCCTGTTTGATGATGACAGTGCCATGGTGCGCATCGATATGTCTGAGTTCATGGAGAAGCACGCGGTGTCACGTCTGATCGGCGCCCCTCCTGGTTATGTCGGATATGAGGAAGGTGGCGTTTTGACTGAGGCCGTGCGCCGTCGTCCCTATCAGGTTGTCCTGTTTGATGAGGTCGAAAAGGCGCATCCCGATGTGTTCAACATTCTGTTGCAGGTTTTGGACGATGGTATGCTGACTGATGGTCAGGGACGCACTGTTGATTTCAAACAGACGCTTATCATTTTGACCTCAAACCTTGGGACGCAGGCGCTAAGTCTGCTGCCTGATGGTGCTGATGTTGGGGAAGCCAAGCGTGATGTGATGGATGCTGTGCGTGCTCATTTCCGTCCTGAGTTCCTGAACCGTTTGGATGAAACGATCATCTTTGATCGCCTCAACCGCGCAGACATGGACGGGATCGTGACCATTCAAATGGCGCGTTTGTTGAAGCGTTTGGCAGATCGCAAGATCAGTCTTGAGCTGGATGATGGTGCGCTCAAATGGTTGGCGGATGAGGGCTATGATCCCGTGTTTGGCGCACGCCCGTTGAAGCGGGTGATCCAGATGGCGTTGCAGAACCAACTGGCGGAAATGTTGTTGTCGGGTGACATCGCTGATGGATCGGTAATTGAAGTAAGTGCTGGCGTCGACGGATTGATGATTGGCGGCCGCGTTGGCGCGTCTAATCGGCCGAAGCCGGATGAGGCGACGGTGCATTAAACTAAGCGCTGTGCGGAAAAAGAGGGGCCTGGCAGATTGCTTGGCCCCTTTTCTATTTTAGAGCCGCAACTGGGGTCAATGTTTCAGAGCGCTGTTACAGACGTGAACGCTGCTCTCTTGGGCTGGATCCGCAATCGCAACACAAAGAGGCATATTTAATCAAAGGAGTTTGCCGATGGGTTTTGCCATGTCTGTGTTAGAGGTTTTTGCTTTTGTTGGTGTCGTCTGCACCCTGATCTTTGCCAATGTGCTGTTTCCGCCTCTTGATGACCAGTTCGCTCAAACCTAACCGATGACCATTGGCGGTGACACGCACACACCGTTTGTTGCGAAGTCATTCTTTAACATTTCTGGTATGAGCTAAGGCGTGATTTCCAAACCGGCAGAGCAGGCCCTGAGCACGGGCGCGAAGGAAGCCGGCATTTGGATGAACATGGGCGAGGGTGGTCTAAGTCCATTCCACCTTGAAGGCGGATGTGACGTTGTATTCTAAATCGGAACAGCGAAGTTTGGTGTACTCGATTCGGACGGCAAGCTAAGCGACGACAAACTGCGCGAAGTTGCAGCGCATGAAACCGTTCGCATGTTTAAATTGAAGCTAGCCCAAGGTGCAAAGCCCGGTAAGGGCGGCATCCTACCCGTTGAAAAGGTGACTGAAGAGATCGCGAAAATTCGTGGGCTTAACGTGGGCCAAGACGGCATTTCCCCGAACCGCCATGCTGAAGTTAATAGCTGGGATAAGCTGCTGGATCTGAGTGGGCACATCCGCAAATTGACTGGGAAACCAGTCGGTATTTAAACGGTGGTTGGTGCAGCAAGCGCCGTGCAGGATCTGTTCGATAATATCGTAAAACGCGGCGTTGAAACGGCCCCTGACTTTATCACCATTGATGGCGGCGAAGGCGGAAAGGGTGCTGCACCCATGCCGCTGATTGATTTGGTGGGTATGTCGGTGCGCAAGGCACTGCCGTTGGTTGCCAACATTCGTGACAAGGCAGGGCTAAGCAGTCGAGTGCGCCTGATCGCGCGTGGTAAGTTGGTCAACCCCGCTGACATCGCATGGGCGCTGGCAGTGGGTACTGATTTCGTCACATCCGCGCGTGGCTTTATGTTCAGCCTTGGGTGCATTCAAGCATTGAAGTGTAACAAAAACACCTGTCCCACGGGAATCACGACGCATGACCCACGTTTCCAAAAAGGATTGGAGGTCAGTGAAAAGTATAAGCGTGTGGCCCGTTATGTGACCGACATTATTCACAAGGTTGAAGTGATCGCCCACTCTGTAGGAGTAAATGAGCCACGTCTGCTGCGTCGTCGTAATGTGCGTCTGATGCAAGACAACGGACGATCGGTTCCGATGAATTAATTGTACCCAAGCGCACATCCACAGACGAAATAGGCATGCGCCAAAGCTTGAGAGACAGGGCAGTCAGCGTATGCGACGCAAAGATTAGCCCTAAGGGCGAAGGCGTTGGCCCATCTTTTTACGCGTTCTTCAAGAACAAGAACGATGAACCGGAGTTGTTGATGGAAGCAGCAACATGGTGGATCGAGTGTCACCAATTGGATCATTTCGTGAAGGCGACCAAAATTCGTGTGATGATTATCGCAGGACTATGATTGTTACAGTCTCCAAACTCTGCGTGAACAGGCTTGGAATAAGATGAAACACTTCTGACTTTGAGGCATAAGAAACAAAATGCATCAAAGGAGCCGTCCCTATGGCCAATCGTTGGACCAACACACTTAGCCAAACCGATGTCACCCCACAGGTCGCGTTTCTTAATCGCCGCCAATTGATCGCGGGGGCCGCTGCAGGATTTGGATTGGCTGGTGTTGCTGGGGCGTCAAACGCACAAGAGGCGCTAACGCCGAACTCTTGGGAAGACATCACACAGTACAACAACTTCTATGAATTTGGGACGGGGAAAACCGACCCTTCGGAATATGCAGGCGTGCTAACGACAACTCCATGGACTGTTGAGATTGACGGGATGGTTAAGAACCCTGGCAAATACGACATCGACGATATCAAAGCGGCGATGACGATCGAAGAGCGGATTTACCGTTTCCGCTGTGTAGAGGCGTGGTCGATGGTTGTTCCATGGAACGGATTCGAGTTGGCAGATTTGTTAGAAGTCGCGGGTGTTCAAGGGGGCGCAAAATACGTGGCCTTTGAAACATTGTACCGCCCAGAGGAAATGCCGGGCCAAAGGTTCCAGTCACTTGATTGGCCTTATGTTGAGGGTCTGCGTCTAGATGAGGCAATGAACCCGCTGACGCTGATGGCGACTGGTATCTATGGTAAAGACCTGCCCAACCAAAACGGCGCACCGCTGCGTTTGGTTGTGCCATGGAAATATGGATTTAAATCCATCAAATCTATTGTGAAAATTACAATCACGGATAAAGAGCCCCCAACCAGCTGGAACAAAGCCAACGGACGTGAGTACGGGTTCTATAGTAATGTGAACCCTAATGTTTCACACCCGCGTTGGTCCCAAGCCAGTGAACGTTTGATCGGCGGCGGCCTGTTCGCAAAGCGTGTGCCGACACTGATGTTCAATGGCTATGAGGATGAAGTGGCCAGCATGTATGAAGGCATGGACCTCTCAAAACAAATCTAAGTGGAAATATGGGGCTGGAACGTAGACGATTCTGGCCCTTCGCGCATGTATACTATAGCTATGACACGTAAGGACACTAACATGGACCGGATCAATCAACTCCTGCGTAAAGTGCCAACATGGCCTGTATATATAGTAGGGCTGATCCCTGTACCTTTGTTCCTCTATCTTGCCCAAACGGGTAGGTTGGGCCGTGAACCGATCAAGGTACTTGAACATGAATTGGGTGAGCTGGCGCTTAAGCTGATCATTGTTGGTCTGGCGATCGCACCTTTGCGCAAAACTGTTGGACTGAACCTGATCAAGTTCCGCCGTGCAGTTGGGGTCTTGGCATTTACCTATGTGACACTGCATCTGTTGGTTTGGTTGGTACTGGATGTAGGTATCTTGAGCCAGATTTGGGCGGACATCCTTAAGCGTCCGTACATCACTATAGGAATGGTTGGTTTCGTCGTGATGATCCCATTGGCGGCTACATCCAACAATTGGTCGGTTAAGCGCTTGGGAGGTAAATGGCGTCGTTTACATCAACTGACCTATGTTGCCGCAGCTCTTGGTGGCGTGCACTTCATCATGATTGCGAAAGGTATCCAGTTAGAGCCACTGATCTATATGGCGGTCATATTGTGTTTGTTGGCGTATCGTTTGCCAATATTCACTAGGAAGCTTGCACGTCAGTGAATTGATCATGTTGGTAGGTTGCATCACTGGTTCGATTTTCCACGAATCAGTGTGCTGACAGCTGACTGAGCCCTGCCTGATAAGGCTGATTTTGGGGGTACGACTTGGTATTGGTCTATATCTAGAGCTTGCTATGAATTTACCTCGAATTGTACCTTTCGTTGATCTTATGTTTTTGGCGATTGGCTCTAAGGAAGAGCAATTTAAATCATTGTTTTCAGGGGCTTTTTAGATAGGTGCAAAATAAATTAACTTTATGCAAAAAGGGGGTTGCGGGCGCCGGTGTCTAACACTAGAACCCCATTTACCGGAAGGGCAGTGATGCGCTACGGTGCAGCGGCAGGAACGAAGCGGAGACGCCAAGGGATTGAAGTTGTTTAATAAATTCAGAGATTTGGATGGCGGGGCGCGCTG
>Ga0209712_10002572_pt1 | contig 14864 bp, 9 predicted proteins | sample ArcOceMetagenome_FD_187443 | JGI IMG/M metagenome (GOLD analysis project Ga0209712, IMG submission 187443) | Marine eukaryotic phytoplankton communities from Arctic Ocean - Arctic Ocean - Greenland ARC118M Metagenome (SPAdes) (version 2) | ecosystem: Environmental > Aquatic > Marine > Oceanic...
CACGGCTTAATAGCATTCTGTTATGTCATTGGATACTATGCGCTTATTCAGTTTATTACGGCTACCCAATAGTGTTTGAAATAAAAATCGCTAATAAAGATTTGTTGTCCCATGTGTATTTAAGTGATTTGGTTTACCAACAAGGCTTAAGTGATTTTATTTTGTCTGATGTCAATTTGTTTAGTATGACCGCTTTAGGGGGAGCTCAAACATCAGCCTCTGTGTCCACTTCATGCAGGGATCAAACAGACCTCAGCAAATTAGTTGTTTTTGCTGAGGGCCTACATTTACAGCAATTAATACAGGTGACTCAAGCGTTATCTGACTGCATCAATCCCGTCTTTTATCGTGTGATTAAAGTGGAAGGTGTCAGTGGTTTTGCAGTTTGTGCTCATGTCAATCTGAAGACTCAAAATAATGTAAACACACAATTAGACGATGTGGCTAAGCGTTTTAGTGTGGAGTTATGTTTGGTAGATAAGGTCCCTTCTTTAGATGAACCCGGATTGTTATTGATGGATATGGATAGCACTGTCATCGCCGTTGAATGTATAGATGAAATAGCTGAATTAGCTGGTGTTGGCGAACAAGTATCAGCAGTGACTTTGCTTGCTATGCAAGGCAAATTAGACTTTGCACAGAGCTTACGCACCCGAGTTGCTTGTTTAGTGGATGCTGATGAATCTATTTTGCAACAAGTGCGAGATGCATTACCTCTTATGCCAGGTGTAGCAAATTTGGTTAAAATATTAAAATCTTATGACTGGAAAGTAGCGATTGCCTCAGGCGGTTTTAGTTACTTTGCTGACTATTTACAAGACAGGCTCAACCTTGATGCTGCTGTGGCCAATGACTTGACGATACAAAACAACAAACTGACGGGCACAGTAAAAGGGGATATTGTGGATGCCAATGTCAAAGCACAAACCCTCAAAAGCCTAGCAGAACAATGGTCTATTTCACCTAGTCAAACTGTTGCAATGGGCGATGGGGCGAATGACTTAGTTATGATGAACGCCGCAGCTTTGGGCGTAGCATTACATGCAAAACCTATAGTCGTTCAACAAGCGGATATTGCGATTCGCCGCGGTAATTTAGACACCTTATTATGGGTGTTGGAAGCGGGCAGATTAAACTAAAGATACTATGATAGATTATCCGCAGTGTGCATAGCTTCGGTTTAGTTGTATTGCACATTTAGCAAACTCAAAACGTCTTAATACTTCACCCGTCACATCAATAATATCGCCTATTATCGATATATTCCAAAGTTATTTTTCTAATCAGTCAGCCTCGTGTGCATTGAAAACACTCACGCAATTGAGCTGTGATTGCATGCTCTCAGAGTCGGGTCTGTTGGTGCGAGTTAGAAACGCTTTTACAGCAATAAATTATCCGTTTTACAAAGCCTGAGTAATAAACTGTTTGTGTTGTTTTGGCTTGGTTAGCTGTTCAGAAAAGCAGTGGTAGATAACATCGTCAATTATTTCTTTGCTAAGAGCAAAGGCAATAAATAATTTTCGCATTCATTAGGTCTTATTTTTGCTAGCTAGAATATGATTATCGATATTTCCACAACGCGTATAATCCGCTCTGGAATATGAGTAGACAAAAAACTGGCTAGATAATACTGTGGTAAAAGTATTTTATAATCAAATTCGACAGCGTAGTCATTTTGGACGTACGTCACCAGACGGATATAAAGATACATATTCAAAGATAAGTTAAGTGTTCCCAAAACTGAGTGAAGCTCATAATCCGAAACTCATTTTCAGTATTCGTGATCGCCTCATAAATACCAATGATGGATTAACAATAGATACAGCCTTGACGTTTAGATATTTAAATTGCAACTTTATCTTCACCTAAAGAGTGACCTTTGCCTTAATGCTCCTATAACCTAAATTTGCTGTCGGCTAAACTAAGTCACTCAATAAAGAGATACACAAACAAACTAAGTGTATCGATTCCACTTTTAAAGAACGTTTTGCTTCGAAATTATTCAAACAACCCGATCCGATATCTGGCCAAACTCGGGCTAATTGATCATAGGATTAAGCTCTTTAATGATGTCGTGGTATTATTATGGATCTGAGCTCAAGAATTCAACGGAGACTCATTATTAATTCTGTGGAACTTAGCAAGTAATGTAATAGTTATCGGCAATATCCATAGAAATATAACTTATAGGATATGTTGTCGTGATGTACGACGCTCGCTTAATGAATATCAATTCAAAAAAATAAAAGACAATTTTTAATATGGCTAAACGTAAAACTGCATATGTATGCTCTGATTGTGGGGCCGAATATCCTCGTTGGCAAGGACAATGTAACGATTGTAATACTTGGAACTCTATTACAGAATTTGTAGTTTCCTCTGCTATTAACCCAATTGGCCGAAATACAGGGGGGTATTCAGGTCAAACTAAAGCCAAAGTTGAGTCCTTAGCAAGCATTGATTTGAAAGCACAACCCAGATTTGAATCTGGTTATAAAGAGCTTGATCGGGTTTTAGGTGGAGGTATAGTTCCGGGTTCGGCTATATTAATAGGTGGTTCTCCAGGGGCGGGTAAAAGCACATTGTTGTTGCAAGTTATGTGTCAAATGGCAAGCAATAAAAACGCACTGTATGTCACGGGTGAAGAATCTTTGCAACAAGTTGCTATGCGTGCACAACGGCTTGGCTTGGCTAAAGATAAACTTAAGTTATTGGCTGAAACCAATATTGAAGTGATCTGTGATCTTGCTTTACAGCATAAGCCTGAACTCATGGTGATTGACTCAATTCAAGTGATGCAAGTACCTGATGTACAGTCGGCCCCGGGCAGTGTTTCTCAAGTGCGCGAGAGTGCAGCTTATTTAACACGATTTGCTAAACAGCATCATATTGCTATGTTTTTAGTTGGCCATGTGACTAAAGATGGCAGTTTGGCAGGCCCCAAAGTATTGGAGCATTGTATTGATTGTTCAATGATGCTCGAAGGAGAAAGTGATAGCAGATACCGTACTTTAAGAAGCCAAAAAAACCGGTTTGGCGCTGTGAACGAGTTAGGTGTTTTTGCTATGACCGAAAAAGGTTTAAGGGAAGTGAATAACCCTTCAGCCATTTTTTTGAGTCGTGATGATCAGCAATCACCCGGTAGTATAGTCATGGTTGTGTGGGAGGGGTCTCGGCCGCTGTTAGTGGAAATTCAAGCTTTGGTGGATTATTCACAAATGGCCAACCCAAGACGGGTTGCGGTAGGGCTGGATCAAAACCGATTGGCAATGTTATTAGCGGTGTTGCACCGACATGGTAATGTACAAATGAATGACCAAGATGTGTTTGCAAACGTTGTTGGTGGGGTAAAAGTGAATGAAACCAGCGCGGATTTAGCGTTGTTATTATCAATAGTATCTAGCTTTCAAAATAAAGTCCTAGACAAAGAATTGATCGCATTTGGGGAAGTAGGCCTCGCGGGTGAAATTAGACCTGTACCTAACGGCTCAGAAAGAATTAGCGAAGCGGTTAAACATGGATTTAAACGCGCTATAGTACCTAAGGCTAATGTTCCGAAACAGCGTGTGGCAGGTATCGAAATTGTTGGGGTGTCGAGGTTATCTGAAGCTCTTGAAGCTTTATAATTAATTGACCTAATGTTGGACACATGTGATTTGGATTGGTTTGCTAAAGGTGAAGTTTATAATGTTATCAGTGGCATGCATGCTTGAACTTATTGTTTGGAATGATTCTGACATTATGTCGACCCTTAAGTGTTCTTAGAGATATTTTGCTAACAGATATACTTTGCATTCTGCCGTTGACGGTATGACGACTGGCAGATATGTTGAAGAAATTGTTTTACAGGTAATCACATGAAACTATGAGTGTTTAGACACCGTAAAATAGAAGTAAATCAACTCCGAAAATTTATTGATTCACTATATGTCAGATAGGCAATAAGTTAGTTTTCAACTCTCAAATAATTAAAGTTGTTTAAAAAGCATCAACTCACTCACAACAAAACCCGAGTTGACATTGCTTGCCGCTTGAGTCTGAATAGTGTAATGCTCCAAGCAGTGACTTTGTAATGACATTGGCGTGTATTGATAACAATACTAGGGTTACTTCAGCCATTATAAAGTTTGAACAACCGAAAATACATATACTCCATTATATACTAAGGTTGTTCTGCAAAATTAAATGTATTATATAATTTGAAGGACGTATCACTATTACCATCAGAGAATAAATATGTAATCACATATTCACTGGCTTCTACATCACTTTCTAATTCATAACCGATAAAATTAAATTCACCTGCCGTTAAATCGCCATCGCTTATAAACCTACCAGAGGTTATAGGTGACTCAGGAAAATTAATAAAAGCATTACTATTATTGGGATCCAAGTAACCAAAATTTATTTGGTCAACAATAAACACCCGATTGGTCAGGTTCCTCAGGAACAAGTAGAAAAAACTACCTGTTCTGAGCGTGTTGTCTTCATACACTACACTTCCTTGACCAGCTATATAAAAAGAATTAGTTAATTTGTTGGTACTAGATAAACCAGAGCTTACAGAATAATCACTAGCTGTGGCAGACAAGGAAATAAACCCATCATAGGATGACGTTAGCGAGTAATCCACTACACCATTTGTAGTGACAAGGTTTACATCGCGACTGGTGGCGCCTTCAGTGATGGTTAAGGTTATGGGCGTGCCGTCAGCTATCACACCCGCTTCAGTACTTGGCACCAAAATTAAACGAATTTGGGCGGCATCATTGCTGTCATTCAATATTAAATTGGGTTGAACACTCAGATTAAGCGCTCTTGGTACATTAGGGTTGAGTATAATTTCCAGCGGAACGGGTAAAGAATTAATATCCCGTAAAGACGCTGATATATTAACCGTTCCAGCCGATAGTGCTCTAACAAAACCTTTGTCAAGTTTGGCATTTCCTATCGAAACTATATTGGTATCACCACTTAACCAATTCACTTCAGATGACACATCCTGAGTGGATGAATCAGAAAAACTTCCAATTGCTGTGAGTAATTGGGATGACGTCACATTCAATTTAGAGTTTGGATTATTGATTTGAATTCCTGTTAGCACAGCATCTGTGACATCAATATTTATTTGGTCACTGACTAAGCCCAAACTAACTGATATCGATAATTGACCTGGGCTGATGGCTCTTAATAAACCTGGCTCCGTATTATTAGAAATAGTGGCTTTTAGAATATCATCACTCTGCCAGTTAACTTGATGATTAAGGTTTCTAGTTGACATGTCGGAATATGTCCCTGTTGCAACAAGAAGCTGAGTTATACCGCGTGGTACTGTTGTTTGTGTTGCGCTGATAGAAAGACTCTGTAACGTTGCATCCGTTACCGTAATGTTACCCAAGCCTACAACACCGTCTATTGCTGCGCTTATCAAAGCTGAACCCTCATTAAGGCTTAGCACAGTCCCGTTACTTGCTGATAGCACATCTACGAAAGCAGAGCTTGATGCACTCCATATTACTTTTGATGTCAAATCGATTAATGAGCCATCCGTAAAGTAACCCAGTGCTTTAATCTTAACATTTGTACCTTTAGCCACTACCTGATTAACAGGCTGAATCTGTATGCTGCCTAACACCGCATTTCCAATCGTTAACAAAGTGTCTTGTTGAATGTCCCCTAAAGCCGCTGTGATTTTGGTACTGCCCAACGCGTTGGATTCTGCCAAGCCGGCTAAAGAATCGATGTTGTTAATGAATGCTTGACCTTCATTGCTTGATATCCAGGTTACTTCAGATGTCAAATCTTGGACGGTTCCGTCGGTAAACGTTCCTTGAGCATAGTATTGCTGTGACTGGCCAAGTGGAATAGATGCGTTAACTGGATTCAATGCGATAGAAACTAATTTTGCATTAGTTACAGTGATTGACAAGTCTGCATATTTATCTAAAAGACGTGCAGAAATTGTTGTAGAGCCTTCTGATAAGGCCAGCACGGTGGATGAATTATCCTCAATGATTGCTATTTGGCCATTTGAATTAACCCAGTCAACCTGACTGCTTACATCTTGCTTTGTGTTATCAGTAAAATTTGCAGTTACATTTATAGGTTCACTTGAGCCTTTGGCTAAAGAAATATAAGAAGGGGTGATGGCTATACTAGTCAAACTAACTGGACTAACGGTGATGTCCAAAGAACGGGTTTGTCCCTCTTTATTCGCAATAACTGATAAATTGCCCGGTTGTAATGCAGTCAGTAAACCTGTTTCAGAATTTATAGTCGCTATTGAAGAGTCCGATACGCTCCAAAACACTTGGTCACTCAGGTTTTGCTCAGTCCCATCTGAATATATGCCTTTTGCAAAAAAGGCAGATGTTAAGCCAGAAGCTATTTGTGTCATTGGGGAACTAAGCACTATTAATTCAAGAGTTGCTGGCGTCACCGTTACGCTCAAACTTGCACTTACCGCCCCAAGGTTGGCCGTAATAGAAATCGTACCCACACTAAGGGCAAGCACTTCTCCAGTAATTGAGACACTAGCGACACTTGAATCGGAAGAGCTCCAAATAACCAAATTATTTAATGTTTCGTTACTATTATCCGTATATTTTGCTGTCACACTCAATTGCTCAGAAGAAGTAAGCGCCAAAGTCACAGAGGTCGGTGAAATATTTAAACTAGTCAAGGCTTTGACCGAAATACTGCGTTCAATTGACTGCCCTTCAAAAGCAGCTGATACGTTAGAAATACCCCCTGCTAAAGCGGTTATTAAACCTGTATTTGACACATCAAGTACAGTTGAGTCGGAAACAGACCAAGTCACTGACGATGTTAAATTCTTTGAGGAACCATCGGAATATGTCCCCGTCACTATTAACTGAAATTTTTCAGATATTTTTAGGCTTGAATCAACAGTCGTTATATCTAAAGACCTAAAAGAAGGCGTTTGAACAGCGGGATCAGAACCGCCACCACCGCATCCTAAAAGTAAAAGTGCAGTGAAAGAAAAGATGAAAAATGAATAAAAAGAGACAATATTTTTTGATAGTGACATATTCTATGACTCCTATTTTGAATAGTTTAATTTAATTTAGCTAGTGTTACGTTAGCTATTATTGGAATATGGTCCGCTATTACACAGCTTTAATCAACTTTGTAATCTAATTTAGCTACATCAGGAATGATTAAGCCAGACCAACAATATGGGATATGTCCCGAAGACGACGTTTATTTGTGAATGAACATGTCTAATAAATAATGCCAGTGCTAATCTCTAGCCAATACAGTTTGTGCATATAATGAAAATATGACGAAATAATAAAATATAGAATAGTTAACCCGTTAAACGCTGATAAACCCCAGGGAAGTCTAATCAAAACTTTACAACTAGCCTTGTATAAATCGTCAGTTTGTTAATGTATGGATTCGAATAAGTTGATTTAAGGGTGTTTCAAGAATAAATATTATCCGAGACCTGTTTAATCCCCAAGAGCTTTATTTGTGTTAAAACAATTAAGCAATGGTCGTGACTACGATTAATCTGTTTTTATGTCAATATGTTCATGATAAGTGCAATCCAACAAACCTCGTCGTTAAGGTTATTGTAATTTGTAAAAGTATACTTTTCATTAACGAGGTACGCTCGAAAGCATTACGAAGTGGTTTTGTCAGTAAGCAAAGATCATCAGTTAACGCTAAATGTGTACACTTTGACTACAAAGCATCACATCTAAAACCCAAAACGAGTACTTCAATACCTGAACATTAGACGATTAACATTGAAATTTTTATACCCGCATTACACGTGAGCTGCCTAAATATTACTGGGGTACACATAATCAATACCCCACGCTGTTAACCAAGGAAGCAAGTACATCGTTTGAAGCGTGGTTGCCGTTTGTATGGGAATACTCTAGCGCCCTAGTAACACTTTTTATCTTTCAGCTTTTAGCTTGGTTTCAGCTCAAATATCTTTGGGACTGGTAAGCAAGATAAAAGAGTGCTGGCCGATATATTGTTGCCGCAATTACCTATGGGATAATGTATTTATTTCTAATGCTGGTTACCCATGAATTTGTCTATTTAATTACCGAAATTGACTGTTAATTTGCAACTGGTTTTTAGTATTTTATTTTTGAATTTTATACAAATTAGGTAAGAATGTTTAAAACTTTCGTTTTTTTGTAGCATTAATAGTCATACATCAGGACATCATTACGCAGTGGTTAGGGGGTACTCAATTAATCTAAAAATTATTATATTTTGGAAGATGGAGTTTGTGGTTAATTTTAGAATAGGAAATGGGCGCTAAATGCGCCCTGTAAGTTGTTATTTACTGATCTTTTTATACTTTAATCTATGGGGTTCAACCACATCTGTTCCATAAGTGGCTTTTAACCATGCTGCATATTCGGTGTAATTCCCTTCATGGAAGATGATTTTACCTTCGTCGCGATAATCCATTATGTGTGTGGCTATTCTGTCTAGGAACCACCTGTCATGTGAAATCACCATGGCACAACCCGGAAACTCCAAAATGGCATTTTCTAGGGCGCGTAACGTTTCAACATCCAAGTCATTGGTGGGCTCATCTAAAAGCAATACGTTGCCGCCGGCTTTTAACAATTTAGCTAAATGCACACGGTTACGTTCACCACCCGACAAGTTTTTCATAAATTTTTGTTGATCTGAGCCTTTAAAATTAAAACGTCCACAGTATGCGCGGCTGTTAAGTTCAAAGTTTCCAATACGGATAATATCTGAATCATCAGAGATTTCTTTATAAACCGTGTTGTCACCGTTCGTTTGGTCACGAAACTGATCGACGCTGGCTAAGTGTACTGATTTGCCTACATCAATTTTACCAGCATCGGGTTGTTCTTCGCCGCTGAGCATTTTGAATAAAGTTGATTTACCGGCTCCGTTAGGGCCGACTATTCCAACAATGGCTCCTTTGGGGATTTTGAACGTGAGGTCGTCAATTAATACTCGGTCACCATAGGATTTTTTGAGGCCAGTCACTTCAATCACCTTATCACCTAAACGTTCACCGGGTGGGATAAATAACTCATTGGTTTCATTACGTTTTTGGTAATCACCTGTATTGAGTTCTTCAAACCTAGCCATACGTGCTTTACTTTTTGATTGGCGACCTTTTGCGTTTGAACGTACCCACTCTAGTTCAGTTTTAATAGATTTTTGTCTGGCGCTTTCGGTTTTTTCTTCTTGCTGTAATCGTGCGTCTTTTTGTTCTAACCAAGATGAATAGTTGCCTTCCCAAGGAATACCTTGACCACGGTCAAGCTCTAATATCCAGCCCGCTACGTTATCGAGGAAATATCTATCATGGGTAATAGCGACCACTGTGCCTTCATAGTCATGTAAGAAACGTTCCAACCAAGCCACTGACTCTGCATCTAAGTGGTTAGTCGGTTCGTCGAGTAATAACATTTCAGGTTTTTCGAGTAGCAACTTACACAAAGCAACGCGGCGGCGTTCCCCCCCTGAAAGTTTGCTAACGTCGGCATCCCAAGGTGGAAGACGTAAAGCATCAGCTGCGCGTTCTAAGGTGTTTTCGAGATTATGACCATCTTTACTTTGGATAATAGCTTCTAGCTCACCTTGCTCTTTCGCTAAGGCATCAAAGTCTGCATTTTCTTCTGCATAGGCGGCATAGACTTCATCGATACGTTTTAGGGCATGTGCAACATCTGCTACGGCCTCTTCTACATTACCACGCACATCTTTACTTTCGTCTAATTGAGGCTCCTGAGGCAAATAGCCAATTTTCAATCCAGTTTGAGGGATCGCCTCACCTTCAATTTCAGTGTCTATGCCAGCCATAATTTTTAGTAACGTGGACTTACCTGAACCGTTCAAACCCAATACGCCTATTTTTGCACCAGGGAAAAAACTAAGAGAAATATTCTTTAAGATATGTTTGCCGGGTGGAACCACTTTACCGACACGAAGCATGCTGTAAACGTATTGAGCCATAACTGTCTTTATTGAGTTAATTTGTAGACAGTGTAATTCAGTGTAAGGGCAGGGTAAAAGGTATTGTTTTTTTTAGTGTCGCTTTTTATGAATAATTGATGCGATTTACCGTCGTCTATCGTAGAATTTTACATTATTTGGCTGTTTACAAGGTAAAATATGCGAAGCTTTAATTGGGGCATCATAGGTCCTGGGAATATTGCAAATACATTTGCAAAGGCAATCACGACGTCTAAAAAAGGAAAAGTGTTGGCAGTCGCCAGTCGTTCCTTAGAACGAGCCGTCGATTTTGCCAACACTTATCAAATTGAAAAAACATACTCAGATTATGGGCAAATGCTAGCTGATCCTGAGATAGACATAATTTATATTGCTACCCCCCACAACTTTCACTACCAACAAGCAAAAATGTGCTTAGAAGCCGGCAAACATGTGTTGGTTGAGAAACCTTGCACCGTGAATGCCAAGCAAATGCAAGCGTTAGTCGAGATTGCTCAAAGTAAAAACTTGCTTTTGCAGGAGGCATTGTGGAGCCGTTTCATGCCTTGTTTATCAAAAATTAGGCAGTTATTAAACGAAGGCATAATAGGCGATATTCAGTATATCCAGTCAGAAATTGGTTTTGCATTTCAAAATAAAGAAAAGAGTCGTTTACTTGAGGCTGAGCTCGCTGGTGGCTCACTTCTGGATTTAGGTATTTATAGTATTACTGTCAGTCAATTTTTTCTTCAGGAGCATCCTAATAAAGTTGACGCTATGGGGCAATTAACTGATCAAAATGTTGATGGAAACGTATTGGTTAATATGAGCTACCCATCTGGCCGTTATGCGCAGTTTGTTTGTTCTATGTTATCTCAAACAAGTAATACCATGAGAATAGTAGGAACAGAAGGTTACGTAAATTTACCCGCGTGTTTTTGGGATACAGATACCGCTTTTATCTATCGCGATGACAAATTAATTCAAAGCATTGATATTCCTCATCCGATTAACGGATTTGAATATCAAATTGAAAAAAGTATGGTGTGTATTGAACAAAACAAGCAGTGCAGTGAATTGATGTCACATTGTGACAGCATAGGAGTGCTTAATGTGATGGATGATATCCGCAAGCAAATTGGGGTGCACTTTCCAGGGTCGGTTGAAGCGCTGTAAGTAATGAGTAAATTATGTGCAAAAAGCGTTACAACTTTTGGTTGTTTCTCATACCACAAAACCACTATACAAATTGTTTAAAATAACTAAACTGTGCCCTGTTTATTTAGGGTGTGATTACCTAAATCTTAATTACCGATTATGTTGAGGAAAAGTGATGCTAACACGTGATATGAATATTGCTGATTTTGACCCAGAATTGTTCCAAGCAATTCAAAATGAAAACCAACGTCAGGAGCATCACATTGAATTGATAGCTTCTGAGAATTATTGTAGCCCACGTGTTTTAGAAGCTCAAGGTTCTCAGTTAACCAATAAGTATGCAGAAGGCTACCCACACAAACGTTATTACGGTGGTTGTGAATATGTAGACATTGCTGAGGATCTAGCCATTGAGAGAGCTAAACAGTTGTTTGGCTGCGATTATGCCAATGTTCAGCCACATGCAGGTTCACAAGCTAACACTGCTGTGTTTATGGCATTAATTAATGCAGGCGATACAGTATTAGGGATGAGTTTGGCCCACGGTGGTCACTTAACTCATGGTTCACATGTTAATTTTTCAGGTAAAACTTATAACGCTGTGCAGTATGGTTTACACCCTGAAACCGGTGAAATTGATATGGCACAGGTTGAGGCCTTAGCGATTGAACATAAACCTAAAATGATTATCGCTGGTTTCTCAGCTTATTCGGGCATAGTTGACTGGCAGAAGTTCCGCGAAATTGCAGATAAAGTAGGTGCCTATCTGTTGGTAGATATGGCCCACGTTGCTGGTTTAGTGGCTGCAGGTATATATCCTAGCCCTCTTCCTCATGCCCATGTTGTTACCACTACTACTCATAAAACCTTAGCCGGTCCTCGTGGTGGATTGATTTTATCGGCCTGTGGTGACGAAGCTATTTACAAAAAACTGAATAGTTCAGTGTTTCCTGGCAACCAAGGTGGACCTTTGTGCCATGTGATTGCTGCTAAAGCGGTTGCTTTTAAAGAAGCCCTTGAACCTGAGTTCAAAGTGTATCAGCAACAAGTCGTGCTTAATGCAAAAGCCATGGCTGCAGTGATACAAGAGCGTGGGCATAAAGTTGTTTCAGGTGGTACAGATAACCATCTGTTCTTATTGGACTTAATAGGTAAAGAGTATACAGGTAAAGATGCGGATGCTGCGCTAGGTAGTGCTAACATTACTGTTAATAAAAACTCAGTGCCAAATGATCCACGTTCGCCTTTTGTCACTAGTGGACTGCGTCTTGGCTCCCCAGCTATTACACGTCGCGGCTTTAAAGAAGACCAAGCTAAACAAGTAGCTAATTGGATTTGTGACGTGTTGGATAATATTAACGATGAATCAGTGATTCAGCGTGTTAAAGGTGAAGTGGTTACCTTGTGTGAACAATTCCCCGTTTATGCCTAAGCGATGGCTAACTTGATATAAAAAAGCCGACAAAAGTCGGCTTTTTTATTGCTTATAGTATGACTGGCAGTGGAATTTTGTTAATTTAGTCCTATTCACTACCCAAATTTGAAATAATTCATGCATTGTCCATTTTGTTCTGTACAAGAAACTAAGGTAATTGACTCCCGTCTAGTGGCTGATGGTAGCCAGGTGAGGCGCAGAAGAGAGTGTACGATATGTAAAGAACGCTTTACTACATTTGAGATGGCAGAATTGGTGATGCCTCGTATAGTCAAGCGAGATGGTTCTCGTGAACCTTTTAATGAGGACAAGTTACGAGCTGGTTTGCAGCGTGCGTTAGAAAAGCGCCCTGTCAGCACAGAGCAAGTAGAGCAATGCATTAGTCGTCTGAAATCTTCGTTGCGCGCTGCAGGTGAGCGAGAAGTCAGTAGTGAATTTCTCGGTAATTTGATTATGGATGCTTTGAAAGAACTAGATAAAATTGCCTATGTACGTTTTGCATCTGTGTATCGTTCATTTGAAGATATTCGAGAATTTGGGGAAGAAATCGCTCGGTTGGGTGACTGATTTTTGCTCTGATGATTGTCTTTTTACTCTATTTTATTGGTAACTCGTGACTCAATTTTCTAAAACAGATCATCAAATGATGGCCCGTGCTATTCAACTAGCGAAACGCGGCGAATTCACCACTGCTCCTAATCCTAATGTGGGTTGTGTCATCAGTGATAGCAAAGGTGTCATTCTGGGAGAAGGCTGGCACAAAAAGGTGGGAACGCCCCATGCAGAAGTACATGCCTTAGAACAAGTGACTATTTCTTCAAAAAGAGCCCCAGCCAAAGGTGCCACTGCCTATGTGACGTTAGAGCCTTGCAGTCATTATGGTAGAACACCCCCTTGCACCGATGCATTAATTAGGGCGGGTGTTACTAGAGTTGTAGCGGCAATGGTTGACCCTAATCCATTGGTATCTGGAAAAGGCTTAATAAAGCTACAAGACGCGGGGATCAAAACTGAGCATGGCCTTTTACAAGCTGGAGCTGAACAACTTAACCGTGGCTTTATAAAACGTATGCGTACCGGTAAACCTTGGGTGACAGTTAAACTGGCGGCAAGTTTAGATGGTAAAACAGCTTTAGCAAACGGTTTAAGCCAATGGATCACAGGTCCGCTGGCAAGGCAGGATGTGCAAAGGCATCGTGCCAGAAGCTGCGCTATTTTATCGGGCTCTGGCACAATAATAGCTGATAACCCTATGCTAAATGTGCGTTATTCTGAACTAAACATAGCTGATGATGTGTTAGCGCAAATAGACTTACGTCAACCTTTGCGGGTTTTATTGGATGGGCGTAATCAGTTGCCGCCATCGCTAAGTTGCCTGCAACCTTCTGAAAACAATCTTGCGGGTAATATTTTGCTTATTAATGGTCAGCCGAACACATACCAATTTGAATCACATGTGAGTCAATGGCAAGCGCCTTTAAACGGCAATAAGTTAGACTTAGAGAGTGTCATTGCCAAGTTAGGTGAGATGCAGCTAAATTACATTTGGGTTGAAGCGGGCGCTAAACTTGCGGGTGCGTTATTACAAAATAAAATGATTGATGAATTGATTTTATATCAAGCGCCCAAACTAATAGGTGGTGCTGGGCAAAACCTGTTTGATACTATGGCGATTGAAGAAATGAAGGAAGTGGTTAACCTCACTTGGTCTGATATACGGCAAGTGGGTGAGGATATAAAAATGACTGCTCTCTTTAATCACTAAACTATTGGACTAACCATTAAAGTATTATATGAACCATTAATCACATTGTTGAGAGATTATGTTTATCTGATGTATACAAGATGTGGAAATTATTGAAGAGTTGGTCCCCTTGTGTGAAGTCATAAGGTTATCGATTAAAACTAACAAGTTGGACATGAGTAATATGTTCTATGCTGACAGCATGGTTAATAATAGAGCATGTTTAACCGTTACCGTTATATGGAAGTTTAGATTAAAGCGTAGATTTAATTCGCTAACTCCCTAGCCAAGAAAGGCTCGATTATTTTTGATGACGTAAGCCCCATCGTCAATCAAGTGATTATGATAAAAAAGATGTTAGTGTGACGTTTTTAGCAGAAAACAGTTATTTGAAGTAGAGTAGGATCTACTAGATGTGTTAGCCCCAAGGGCGAGAATGATACCCTCAATAAAATTTAAAAGAAGACAATAAACTATGCCATTAAATAGCAGTGAAGAGATAATCGAAGATATCCGTCAAGGTAAAATGGTTATCTTAATGGACGATGAAGATAG
>Ga0209712_10002573_pt1 | contig 14860 bp, 12 predicted proteins | sample ArcOceMetagenome_FD_187443 | JGI IMG/M metagenome (GOLD analysis project Ga0209712, IMG submission 187443) | Marine eukaryotic phytoplankton communities from Arctic Ocean - Arctic Ocean - Greenland ARC118M Metagenome (SPAdes) (version 2) | ecosystem: Environmental > Aquatic > Marine > Oceanic...
GGATTTTAATTGTTGCGTGACTTGCAACGCTAAGTCAGTACTACCTGCAAATACGTTAGCTTGAGGATAATCGGCTTTGGCTGCTGCCAGTTCTTGTCTGGAGGTGGGCACCAGTAGATTGTCAGTACTAATAACTTGATTCTTTATATCATTTAAACGATTAACTGTTTTGATTTCTGCTTGTTGAAATTTATCCGTTGGTTTGTTTTGGCAAGCACTCAAAGTGGCATCAATAATGGGGCGATAACCTGTGCAGCGGCATAAATTACCTGAAAGTGCTTGGATAACAGTTTCTCGGTCTGGTTGCTCTGCTTGTTGATACAAAGCAAACATCGACATAATAAAACCCGGTGTGCAAAAACCACATTGTGAACCATGATGCTCAACCATGCTTTGTTGCACTGGATGTAAATCTTTTCCATCTGGCAAATGTTCAACGGTAAGCAATTGTTTGCCATGTAATGCTGATAAAAATGTAACACAACTATTGATGGCTCTATATTCAAGTTTACTATGCGCTGTGTTGTTATCAGTGACAACTTCCGCTAGGACCACAGTACAGGCACCACAATCGCCTGAAGCGCAGCCTTCTTTAGTTCCCGTTAAGCTTTGTTGTTCGCGCAAATACTCAAGTAAAGTCAAGTCAGCTCTGGCTTGCTCTATAGTTGTTATTTCGTTGTTGAGCAAAAAACTGATCATGTTGCGCTCCATTAGTAGGATCTAGTAAAGATATTATCCCGACTAGTGTTGTTAAATACAATAAATACTAGACTAAATGGTCAGGTATTGTGTGATTTTTTTAAAATGAATCCTCAGGGGATAAATATCTGACTAAAGTAATGCTGATTATTAATGTATATGATCATAAGTTTAATAAAAATAGAAGAAATAAAATGCCAACTGTTGAATTCAATAGTAATTTCTATCTAACAACTTTATGGTTCTAGCAATCCCTTAGATTGGGTGATATTTTTATATTGAGAATTAGCATCTGTAAAATTTTTATACAAATGGAAATTAAATAATAAATGTGTGCAAGTAAGAATTACAAAGAAATCAGCATTGGAGAGCTTAACCGCAGTAAAATATTAAGTGCTGCTGAAAAGGAATTTGCTTTACATGGTTTTAAAGGAGCACGAGTGCAGCAAATAGCTGACAGAGCTGAACTGCCGAAAACTAATGTACTTTATTACTTTAAATCTAAGGAGTCTTTATATTTGGCTTTATTGGAAGATATTCTTCGTTTGTGGAATAGTCGGTTTGATGAAGCTACTGTTAGTGACGACCCCGCAGAAGTTTTGGCTCATTATATTGCTGATAAGATGGAGATTTCTCGTTGTAGACCAGATGCATCTAAAATGTTTGCACTAGAAATTATCAACGGCGCACCTAATTTAAATGATTTTTTCAAAGACCAACATGCATCTTGGATGGCGGGCCGTGTAGATGTTATTAGACAATGGATTGATCAAGGTAAATTAATCGCAACAGACCCCCATTATTTGTTGTTTAATATTTGGGCAACTTCACAACATTATGCAGATTTTTCTGCACAAATTAATGAGCTCAGAGGTAATCCAATGACTCAAACTGATTTTGCCGAAGCTACAAATAATTTGGTTAGATTGATATTAACTGGTTGCGGATTATCTGTTCCAACAGAATTTGAATAAGGTGCTCGATGAAACATGCATACCCAAGAGATTTAATAGGTTACGGCCAACACCCCCCTCATCCTAAATGGCCAAATCAAGCCAAAATAGCTGTGCAATTTGTACTTAATTACGAAGAGGGAGGTGAAAACTCTGTATTGCATGGAGATGAACAATCAGAAATTTTTCTATCTGAGATAATTGGCGCCCAAGCCTACCCTGACAGACATTTAAGTATGGAGTCCATGTATGAATATGGAAGTCGAGCTGGTTTTTGGCGTCTCTACAATTTGTTTGTTCGTTACAATTTGCCGATAACCGTATTTGGTGTGACTATGGCATTACAACGAAATCCAGAAGCTGTAGCTGCCATGAAGGATGCAAATTGGGAAATTGCTAGTCATTCAATGCGCTGGATCCATTTTCAAGATATGCCTGAAGCCCAAGAAAAGAAAATGATCGATGCTGCAGTGCAGTTACACCAAGCTATTACAGGTAGCAAACCTAGAGGTTGGTATACCGGTAGAACAAGTCCAAATACTCTGAAGTTAATCGCAGATAGAGATGACATCTTATATTGCGCCGACTCTTATGCAGATGATTTACCTTATTACGATACGCAGTACGATAAACCATTGTTGATGGTGCCTTACACTCTAGATACCAACGATATGCGTTTTGCAACACCTCAAGGTTTTAATAGTGGCGAGCAGTTTTATCAGTATCTAAAAGATGCATTTGATGTGTTGTATGCTGAAGGCGAAACTGCTCCGAAGATGTTATCTATTGGTTTGCATTGCCGCATTATCGGAAAGCCTGCGCGTATGGCAGCTCTACAAAGATTTATTGAATATGTGCAAAGTCATGATCAAGTTTGGTGCTGTACAAGAGAGCAGATTGCATTGCATTGGAAGGAAAATTTTCCAGCTCCAACAACAAAGCTTTGAACCCCAAGTTAAGAACGTCGAGCGATTAGTAAGGAGCGAAGAGCTACAAGTTTCGATCGACGAGGTAACGGCTAAAAAACATATAGTGAAAAACGTCTTAATTGATTGAGAATTAAGTCGGTTTATTATTTATAGTTAAATTGATGCTTTTAGACTATTACTTAGCTCTCAGCTCACGTTATTTCAAATCAAACATGTACCTCAATACAAATACCGCTGCCATGATATAGGTAATCAAGGTCACTTGTTTATATCGTCCTGTGCCTAGCATTATGCCCACGTAAGTAATAAACCCCAACGCAATACCTTCACTAATACTAAATGTGAGTGGCATAGCTAATAATGCAACTGTTGCGGTGGCCAAAGAGGTTAAATCGTCAAAATCGAGTTGCCTAAATGAATCCATCATTAATATACCCACCATGATCAGTGCGGGAGTCGTTGCCATTAATGGTATGACTTTCATAAGCGGTGTAAGGAACAATGCCAACAGAAAACATAAGGCAACAAATACTGAGGTGAGTCCTGTCCTGCCGCCTGCTGAGACACCTGCTGCTGATTCAACGTAAGAGGTGACAGGTGACGTACCTATGGCTGCACCCATTACGCTAGCAACTGCATCTGCTGTCATGGCTTTGCCCATTTTAGGTAATTTACCTGCTTTATCTAATAGGTTAGCACGACGTGATACCCCAATTAGAGTGCCTATGGTGTCGAACATATTTACAAATAATAAAGCAAAAATAAGATCCCATGTTTCAGCAAAATATTCGATAGGATACATAATATCCATAGCGAAAAATGTGCTACTTATATCATCAGGGAGACCAATGAATTGACTAGTATGTTGCGTTAAATATCCATCGCCAACTGGTATAAATGCTCCCGCTATGCTTAAAACAACGACTGAAATTAAGATGGCGCCAGTCACTTTTCTAATGACTAATACAATGGTTAAGATAATCCCGGCTAAGGCTAATAATGTGGCTGGTTCAGATAAGTCTCCGATGGTGACGAAAGTAGCAGGATTATCGACAACTAAACCTGCATTTTTTAAACCTATGAACGCTATAAACAATCCAATACCGCACTGCACACCTATTTTTAGGGCAGCGGGAATCGCTTCAGCTATTTTAGTTCTGACACCGCTAACAGATAATAATAAAAATAAAATACCATTCCAAAAAACAATACCTAAGGCCGCGTCCCATGGAATATCCCGGGTTAAACAGATGGTAAAAGCAAAGAAAGCATTGAGTCCCATGCCAGGCGCCATAGCGATAGGATAGTTAGTCATAAATGCCATTAATAATGTACCTAGACATGCTGCTAGGGCTGTAACTGTGATAAGTCCTTCGATTGGCATGCCTCCTGCACCTAATATGCTTGGGTTGACTACCAGTACATAAGACATTGCAGCAAAGGTGGTTAAACCAGCAATAAATTCAGTTTTTAGATTGGTACCTTTTTCTTTTAGTTTAAAAAAGTGTTCAAGAAAATTAGACATATTTATCGCTCTGGTTTTGATGTGACATCATTTATGTATTTGTGTTTATGAGTATTTTACAAAAGCTGACTGCAAAAAGCTGACCATGTAGTCTGGCATTGGTCTGATTTATGCTGTAAACATACTTATAATGTCATCTAACGTAAATAAACAATAATAAAATTGTGCACTAGACGTTTGTTTTGATTAAAACAAATGACTAAATCCATAAAATATTATGTTTGTTGCACCAATATCTAACGTAGTTATTTATATTGGTGCAATTAATATATAAAAATAATTATAAAAAGTGTAAATAAGCAGGTGCATTTATGACTAAAAATGAATTGAAGCAATGGGTAGCATCGTTGCCAAAAGTAGAATTACACCTGCATATTGAAGGTTCTTTAGAGCCTGACTTAATGATGGCCTTAGCAGAAAAACATCAAGTTGAATTGCCATATGCAAACATCGAGGAGGTAAAAAATGCTTATAACTTCGATGATTTACAAAGCTTTTTAGATCTATATTATTTTGGTGCGTCGGTACTCAAAGAGGAAAACGACTTTTACCAGTTGATGTGGAATTATTTACTAAAATGTAAAGAAGATAATGTTGTTCACGTGGAAGTTATGTTTGACCCACAGACTCACACTGAACGCGGTGTTGGATTTGACGTGTTTATGCCAGGTTTTAAACGGGCGATGCTGCAAGCAGAGCGTGAGTGGGGGCAATCCTGTTTATTAATTATGTCTTTTTTAAGACATTTAACTGAACAAAGCGCTATTGAAACTTTACACGATTCAACTGAATATTTAGACGATATTATCGCAGTCGGGTTAGACAGTGGAGAATTAGGTAATCCACCTGAGAAGTTTACTGAAGTGTTTAAAATGGCTAAAGAATTAGGCTTAAAAAGAGTTGCGCATGCCGGCGAAGAAGGTCCGGCAGATTATGTTTGGGGTGCACTTAAAGCATTAGACGTGCATCGGATCGATCATGGTGTTCGCAGTGTTGAAGACCCTCAGTTAATTGAATTTTTAATCCAATCACAACATCCATTAACAGTCTGCCCACTATCTAATACTAAGTTAAAAGTGTTTGACCATATGCAACAACATAACGTTCTTGAATTACTTGAATTGGGACTTATGGCCACTATTAATGCTGATGATCCAAGTTATTTTGGAGGTTACTTAAACGATAACTTTTTTGCAATAATTGATCACTTACCAATACAGAAACATCATTTACAACAGTTAGTGAAAAATAGTTTTAACGCCAGCTTTATGCCTGCAGAACACAAAATTAAGTGGTTAGAAGAAATAAGTAGCTACTGAGACTAACGTTTATCTTGCGATGCTATCGCAATAACAATCTGTAGCGCTTCGTCTTTGTTAAATCCGCTTTGTATTAAAGCTTCATAATGTTTACGCAATAACTCAGCTTGGGCTTTAACTAGTTTAGGTTCACTTAATGCCATGGTCTGATTCAATAATTGTTCTGATTGTTGTTCATTCATAAAATTAAGCTGATTTTTATCTTGCGCATTAGCAATGCCAAAAGACAAAGCGAATATTGCAATTATTGTAATACAGATATTTTTCATATGTTGACTCAAAATGTGATTGCTAGGGCCGCTTAGTTGCGGCCGATTAGCTAGGTTTAGTTAATCTGTTTACGAGTAACTATTCTATATAAAGTTCAACACCTATTCTCGACTAAGCTCTCCTATGAGTTGACTATGTTGAGGAAACTGCTTTAACAACATTGCAGTTTTACCTAACTGCATATCAGCGTACTCAAAACCTGGTGCAACAGCTTCACCAATTAAACCGTATTTAAATTTTCCATCAGTGGCGATCTTAGATGCCTTCCAAGTTCCGCCTTTTACCATCATTTGCATCTGATGCCCTTTAGCAGGATCGGGCCCTAATATAGTTATTTGCAAACTACCATCGACGTTAAGCATATAGTAGGTAATAGGGTCGCCAGTATGAAAATAATGCATGATGTCTGATTGATTCATATGAAAATGCCCAATAGGAGATTCAGCACTTAATAGGTAATAAATACTCGACATGGTGACTCTATCGCCATTTACAGTAGTAATATTTGGCCTGTGATCCGCTTTAAATGTTTGACGAAAGTAACCTCCCTCAATATGAGCTTCTAGATTTAACGCTTTGGCCAATTGTGTTGCTGTCAGTAGGTTATGGCTATCAGATATACTCGATAATTCACCTATCGATGCAGAGCTTTCGCTGCCTTGGGTAAGTTTCTGCTGGCTAACATCAGTTATTCTGCCTTTTACTTCATAGGGCATACTGGTTTTGTATTTCGACCAGTTAGCAACAATAGTATCCACAACTTTACTACCCACCAAATAGGCGGATTCAATAGCCGACCGCATACCGGCATAACCATTCTCACCACTTTCTAATATTAAATTATCAATCGCTGATAAATCTGGTGGTGGCATAGAATAATTACTGCCCGTACGTACCACCATGAAACGAGATTTATCTACTTTATTTGCACGATTTAAGTAAATCATTGACTGATAACTACCGGTATCTTCCATACCTGAACTGACAAAATTCCCGTGTCCTGCAGTCCAATAATGAGTCCAGTTATTGGCCCACTCATTTAACATATCTCCATGCCAAAAAGTTGAGGCAGCCATATGTTCGCCCTTTAAAACAAAAGGTAATTTTTGTGCATTTGGAAAACCAATGTATTTATCCCGCAGAGCTTGCATAACAGGGTAGTCGTTTAATTCAACATCTTTGGTAAGCGTATATGCCCAATCAGCCAACTGAGGGTTGAGTTGATACACTTCGCCATTTGAAGATTGGCCGTGCTTATTAAGTTTATTCGGGTCTATAGTTTGGTTTTCTAGTAATGGGTCGGTAGTAAATAGTGGAAAGTAGCCGGTTGACCAAGTGTCAGGGATTTCTCTAGCATCAATTTGATGAGCTAGATCACCGTCGATTAACCACGTCGCCCAAGCTGCAGAACCTATGGATGCATCAGCAGGGTCAAAACCCGCTATACCAGCAACTAACCAGTATGCATGAGTTAAATCAAATCTAGGATCCAAGCCCAAGGCCATAATGGCCGACGCTGCTTTAGCGTTACCCATACCTGTGACTATACCCATTACGCCTGTTTCGGTATTGATACAAATATCATGATGCGAAACAGTAAATGGTAAACAAGTGTTGAGCTTTTGGCCCGCCTTCCATAGTTGAAATTCACCCGGTTTATCGCCTTCATCAGCTCCGATTTCAAACATAGTGACAACGACCACTTTAATTTCAATTGCAGTGTCGGTGATTTGCACGTCAATCTTAGAATCTTTTTGGGGTGAACAACTAGATAACAGAAATAGACTTAAGCCTGTAAGGTGAAAAATTTTAAAAAAATTAGCAAACACTGACTTTCTCCTAATAAAAAAAGGGTAAATACATCACATATTTACCCTTTAGGTTGTTTTAATAAAACCTAATTTAATTAAAACTTATAGCTAAACTTCGCTTGGTAATGACGTGGTAGTTCAGGTAATACAATCTGAGCACCAAACAAATCTGGGAAATTTGCTCTGAAATATCTTTCATCAGTTAAGTTTTTGATATTTAAGCTCGCTGTCCAACTATCTGCTTCATAAAACACACCGGCGTTAATCAATGTGTAAGAAGGAAGCGTCACCACTTGAGAGAAGCTTGAGAAAGTCTCATCCGCTTTTACTATGCTAGCGTTTACGGAGTAACCATTTTGGAAGTCGTAGGTTGCATTTAGAGTGTAGATATTTTCAGGAATACCTGCTTTTCTGGCACTCTCTTTGTCATCAACTAAGTTAAAGCCAATTACCGCGCCACCATACAATAATGATGCATCTGTTACTGAAGGTAAGTCTTCAATGCCAAAGAAGCCAAATTGATTACCCTCTTGAATCGCTGTCACATTGTATACCTTAATATGAGTATAACCCGCGCCAATTACTAAATTATCGTTAACCACCCAACGCAGCTCAAATTCTGTGCCTTCATTCTCAGTTGTGGAGTTGGTCACTATCGCTTGAGCACTAAAATCTGTGCGTTCTTGCTCATATATAGATAAGGCGAAGTATAAGCTATCATCCAAGAAAGACCCTTTAATACCATATTCGAACAAATCCGATGTATCGAAAGCACCATCAGCAACTTGGCCTACACCAATTTCAGCGCCTTGACCAGCAACCAGAGTCGCTTGCTCAGCAGCAGTTATATAAGGAATAAGACCAAATTCTGTTTTAAACGAAATACTGGTATTCCATGAAACACCATCGAAAGTCTCTTTTACTGATGTGATATCTGTCGGGGTCAGTAATAAATCGCCACGACTGGTTGAATCAACGTCTATTGTGTCGTAACGCACACCTAATACTATATTGAGGCCCATATCCCATGTGATATCGGTCATAGCTGCAATACCTAAGTCTGTGTAGCTACCTAAATCGTAATTATCAAAGTCTTTACCTATTCGGGTTGCTAACAAACGTCTATCAAGTGCAGTCGAAGGACCTGTTAGGTCACGACGGTTAAAATATTCGTTTGTGAAATCATCGCCATGTAAGAAATCTGTATGACGAATAGAAGGAGAAATCTGGACTTGGGCTAACATTCCGTCAGTTTCATATTCTGTGGCAAAAACTAATTTATTCTCGAACACCCAACTGTCATGAAATTGCGAGAAACCATAAGCATTTTCATTCAAGTTTTCATAACCCTCATAAAACATTTGGTTTTTAATTTCCCAGCCATTGTCGGTGTAATAGAAAACATCAAAGTAGAGAGTTTCTACTGTATTTAGCAACACATCGTCGCTGGCCACCATGACTTGGTCACCACTTAGTGTTGTTGTGCCAGGATTGTTTAACGCCAATATGGGAGCAAAGTCTGCATTGGTAATTCTATCGGGAAACAAACCAAAATCTGCATTATTAAAAATAAATGGGTTTATTCCGTCTATGACTAAATTATATTCTTGGTGGGATATTGAACCATCACCGTTTAGATCAAGAGGTTTTGCTGTACCTGTCACATAGGTACCATTATCGATTAAATCTTGGCTTAAACGGTTCCAACCAGCTACTTGGTTACCATCATAGTCATGGTACATGCCACCAAATTCAATGCGTAAATTATCGGTAATGTCAACGTTAAAAGAGGCTTGTAACACAGTTTGATCAGTACCAGAATTTTGGTAATAACTGCCTGAATTTTCTACTTCACCATACAAGTAAAATCCAACATCTTTTCCGCCAATCTCGCCAGGTCCACCAATTTCAGCTGTTAATACGCTTTTGTCCCAAGTACCTGTGGTATATGAGAAAGCTCCAGTATTGTTTTCTAAATACTGTCCGCCACTTGCCCGCGCTGATTTAGGATTAAAGTTTAAGTAACCACCAATTTTAGAAGGGCCATATATAGGTGATGCAGGGCCACGAACGATATCAATTCTGCTGGATGCACCAATTGGAGTAGGGTAGTTACCAGGATTGTCTAGTCGTTTGACACCTCTAAAATAAGTTTCACCGGGCGTACCACGTACATCTAATGAACCCGCAACCCCAAAGAACGACTGTGTGAATGTGCCCGGAGCAAAAGCTACTAACTCATCTATATCACTTACACTGAAACGCTCTAGCTGTTCTTGACTGATAGTCGACGCTGAGCGCGGTGTTTCTAAGATTGATTTACCAAAACCAAAAACGGCTTCAACATCTTGTCCGGGTAAGCTACCCAATGAGCCAGTTACCTCGATACGCTCGACACTTTCTTCTTCAGTTTCTTGTGCCATGGCTTGTAGTGGTATGAAGGTGGCTAGGCCAATAGCAATGGCTTTAGCAATTGGGTTTGTTATAAAGGTTTTGTTTATCATTGTAGTGATCCCAGGATAGTAACTTTGTTATGTGTTGTATTAGGCTCTATGGACTATTCAACCCACTGTTATAATTTTTAGATATATTGTTCTGTCAATGAATTTGCACGAACAATGCCAACGCCTTGTCCAAATGGTCTAGTAGCGAGAATAATTACTAATCCCTTGAAAATACTAATGATTTGTTAACATGAGGAAATAGCGTTTGGTTGATTTATTACTCGTGTTGCTAACGACTATAATATATCGCGCACCAATTTAAATCATTTGGGTTGGCATTGCACTAACATAGTGCTTCTGTGTTCAAAATTTGAATTTAAACAAAAGTTTGGTTTTGAATTTTCTTGGCAAGTATTTTGTGTTTTTCCATTACATCCATGCTCAATACTCTACAGTGGTCATTATTTTCAATTAACCACTTTCCCCCAACCATCAATTTTTCAACCTGAGATGCCCCGCAAGTAATCAGTCCATCAAGTGGACTGCCCACTCCCGAAAAACGCAACTCGTCTAAACTAAAAATGGCTAAGTCCGCTTGTTTGCCAATGGCAAACTGTCCTAGAGAAGACCGGTGTAATACAGCGGCCGAACCTGTTGTTGCATAACCTAGTACTCGCTCGGCTGTTATAACTTCAGCGCCGTAACGCAAGCGTTGTTGCAACAAAGATTGCCGGACTTCTTGGATCATGTTGGAACAATCATTTGATGCAGACCCATCTACCGCTAAACCAATATTACACCCCGCGGCTTCAAGTTCGACAGTTGGGCAAATGCCAGACGCTAGTAACATATTGGAGGTGGGACAATGGGCAATACCAACATTCGCCTGACCTAAACGCTTTATTTCATCTTTGTTAAAGTGGATCCCATGAGCAAGCCAAGTTTTGTTGCCCAACCAGTTACAATGTTCTAAATAATCTAAAGGACGCATGCCATATTGTTGTATACAAAAATTATTTTCATCTTCTGTTTCAGCAAGATGTGTATGTAACAGTACATTATTTTCTTTAGCTAATTTTGCGGTATCCTTCATTAACTCAGTTGATACAGAAAATGGTGAACATGGTGCTAATGCTATTTGTATATACGCGTCATCACTGGTGTCGTGGTATTTAGAAATAAGTCTCTGGCTATCTTGCAAGATAGCATCTTCGGTTTGGATAACACTGTCGGGAGGCAAGCCACCATCACTTTCTCCTAAGCTCATTGAACCTCTAGTTATTGTGGCACGACAGCCTAAAGTGTTGATGGCCTCAACCTGTATATCAATAGCTTGTTCAAGCCCTTTTGGGAATACATAGTGGTGATCTGCAATACAGGTCGAGCCAGACAGCATCAACTCTAACCCTGCTAGTTGGGTAGCTGTGTAAATCATTTCTTCATCTAAATTCTTCCATACTTGATACAAATATTTAAGCCAAGGAAAGAGGGGTTTATTTAGTGCACCGGGTACCGCTCGCGTCAGAGTTTGATAGAAATGATGATGGGTATTGATCAGGCCCGGCGTAATAACTTTGTTGCTGCAATCAAGGTAACTGTCTATGGCTGTTTTTGGCTTCATACCCGAAGGTACTAATTCAACAATTTTGTTACCTTTGATAACTAAGCCGTTTCCTGCGTCTAGAATATTACCTGTGTATATTGCGGCCGGTGACTTAAGCCATAAGGTCTTGTTTCGCATGTTTAAAATCTCTTATTTCTAGATTGGAGTGGCAGAGGGTTCTGAACTATCGTCGGGAATAAGAATACTCATAATTATTGCACAAAATCCCGCTACGGTAACCGAGGAAGACAGAATATTACGAGCTAGCGGAGGTAATTGTGCTAGCGCCTCTGGTACCATCATTACGCCTAAACCCAAACCTATCGATGTGGCTATGATTAGGCTTTTACGTCTGTCGATTGGGTCTGTAGTCAGTATTTTCACGCCCGCAACCGCTATGGTGGCAAACATTACAAGGGTCGCACCACCTAACACTGCCTTCGGCATCAACAGAATAAAAGCGCCTACAGCAGGAAACAATCCCAGCAGCACTAAGAAACCTGCGATATAAAACCCTACGTGACGACTTGCTACGCCTGTCATTTGTATTACCGCATTGTTTTGGCCAAAGGTTGTATTAGGAAAATTATTGAATATTGCAGCTAATAGAGAATTAAAACCGTCGCCCAGAATGCCACCCTTGATACGTTTTAGATACAAAGGGCCTTTAATGGGTTGATTGCAGAACAAACTATTTGCAGTAAGGTCTCCCGACGTTTCTATTGCGCTTAAAAAATATACCAGAGCAACGGGAATAAACACATCGAGCTGAAAGGACATACCGTATTTGAAAGGCTCAGGAAAACTAAAAAGTGGTAGAACTAACATGTTGTCAAATGAAAGTGCACCTAGCCACCATGCGATAATGCTCCCTGCTAACATACCTATAAATATTGCAGATAAACGTAACATAGGAATCTTTGATGTATTTAATGCAACCACTACGACCAAGACTGTAAAACCTAATAGTAAGTTTTCTATAGATCCAAAATCATCTACTCCATAACCGCCAGCTAAATCTGTCACGCCAACTTTTATAAGAGTGATCCCGATAGTGGTGATAACGATTCCTGTAGTAAGGGGAGTGATAACAGATTTTAAGTGGCCAATAAATCGACTCAAAATCATTTCAACAAATGCTCCCCAAAAACAAATGCCAAACATTATCGCTAATATTTCGTCGTTGCTGCCACCTCTGTCTTTGACCATAAGTCCAGCAACCAATAAAGCGCTAATAAAAGTAAAACTGGTACCTTGAACCGCAATTAAACCTGATCCAATTGGGCCAATAGTTTTTGCTTGTATAAAAGTTGATACGCCTGACACCATCAATGCCATACTAATTAAATACGGAATTTCTTCTGTTAAACCAAGCGTTGTACCTATGATAAGAGTAGGGGTAATGATCCCTATAAAACAGGCCATGACATGCTGTAATGCAGCGTTGACGCAATGCAATACTTTGGGTTTATCGTGTAATCCATAAAGTATTTCATTATTGTTAAGCATGTAATTTGTACACCCAGTAGATAACTATTTACGTAGACGTTTACAAAGCAAATATTTGACCAACTAGTTAATTTAAAATTAATTACGTTAACATCATGAAAAATAGTCCTTTTTTAGTAAATTCGGTTACTTTAAGAATGTTATTGCAGTTGAGTCTGAAATTTGCGCACTAGGTTGGTGCGAAGCATAGTACAGAAATAAGTGGGAGTTAAGTTTCGAGTTAACTAGGGTGACTGTTTTTTCTTTGTTTTTAAGGGACCAATAATGCTGACAAATACCAATATGGTTACCAGCCAATGGCTAAGAGATAATATCAATAAGCCTAAACTAATAGTTTTGTATACCAAAATGTACAACCCAGTAACCTCAGAGACTGATGAAAATCCTGTTGGGTATATTCCTAACTCAATGTTTTTTGACTTTGAAAAAGTGTTTTGCGATACACATTCTAGTTTGCCTCATACTATGCCCAACGAAACAAAATTCACAGAAAGCGTTCAGAAGTTAGGCATTGATCACGACAGCATAATTGTGATTTATGATAATAAAGGAATTTATTCTGCACCTAGAGTGTGGTGGATGTTTAAGTCGATGGGTCATAATAATGTTTACGTACTTAATGGCGGTCTACCCAACTGGTTAGCTCAAGTTATGCCAACTGTGCCAAAACTAGTTTCTACATATAAATCAGGGAGTTTTCAAGCTAAATACAATGCAAAATATTTTATAAGTGCTAATAAAATAGTCCAGCTGTTAACAACTATTACATTATTAGATGCTAGAAGTGCAGGGCGCTTTAACGGCATCGAAACAGAACCGCGTAAAGGTTTACGATCGGGTCATATTCCAACTTCAATCAATTTACCTTATGCACGATGCCTTGAGGGTACAAGCCTAAAATCTTCTGCAAAACTGAAAGTGATTTTTAGCGAATGGGAAATTACTTCTGATAGGTTTTTAGTTTTTAGTTGTGGATCCGGTGTTACCGCTTGTATTTTGGCTTTGGCTGCAACTGAAGCAGGATACACAAAAATGGCGGTATATGATGGCTCATGGAGCGAATGGGGTGCTAGGAACGATTTACCAGTTGAACTATAAACAGTAAAAAGCCAGCAAAACCATATAGCATTGCGGGCTTTTTAACTAACTAAATATTCGAATTAGTTAATTTCGTCTTCAGGTTTCACTTCAAGTTCCAGATGTGACAAATAACCATCTTTGTTTAAGTCAAGTTCAGCAAAAACTGCACTCAGGGTACTGTCTACTTTTGCTTCTTCAATACTGATTAAGCCATCTTTGTCAGCGTCTAGTGGATGCACAGTTATTTCTTCTGGATTGGCTAATAGGTTAAATGATGCAAATGTAACGATTGATGCTAAAAGTAATTTTTTCATAATCTTGTTCCTTTAAATATAAAATTAAAATAGTAAATTTAAGAATGAGATTGTTTTTCAGTTGCGCACAGCTCTACTCTTAAATGTAAATGATAAGTCTTATTTGTTTTCTAACTCACTAGGTGACAGGTAACCGTCTTTATTGGTATCGAGTTCAGAAAACATTGCTGATAACGAAGCATCTTCGGCAGCTTCTTCAATGCTAATACGGCCATCGTTGTCCGAGTCCAATTTAGCTATTAAGTCTTCTTCAGCGATTAATGCCATAGAGGCGAATGTCAGCGCGACCAGTAGAATTAACTTTTTCATACATTGACTCCTTTTTGTCTCAGTTTAAAAACGACAAAATTAGATAAATAGCAAACTGTTTTGAGAAACTGTTTGCTGCCGGTATTTTCACTAAA
>Ga0209712_10002574_pt1 | contig 14856 bp, 17 predicted proteins | sample ArcOceMetagenome_FD_187443 | JGI IMG/M metagenome (GOLD analysis project Ga0209712, IMG submission 187443) | Marine eukaryotic phytoplankton communities from Arctic Ocean - Arctic Ocean - Greenland ARC118M Metagenome (SPAdes) (version 2) | ecosystem: Environmental > Aquatic > Marine > Oceanic...
TAGCCCTTGTACTAGTTCTTTGTTGAAGAAGGATGATTCTTACCCATTCTTGTCAAGTATCATTATGTTGAGAATATACACGCCCTCTGCTATGTTTCCATTGACCAATTTTATATTGTTGAAGAAGATTTATTGAGGAGATTCCTCCAGTGAAAGTTAGTACTAGTCTCAATGCTTTCTGCCACAGAGACCTATCCAATGCAGAAGGTTTATCCTTGTAGTTTGTCCAGTCGTATGGAGCCTTGCTGCACGAGTCTATTTGAACTGAATTAGAGGCTGGTATCCGTATCTGATCTCCTGTTGCGGTTGTAACGTCTGACAGTGTATTAACCTTTAGATGTAGTAGTCGCACATAGCAGTTTTATTTTGTGTTTTGTGACTTTAGTTTCGGCCATCATGCAAATGGCTTGAATGGGAAACTTCGTCAAATAATATAAGGTTGAAGTGAGTTTGCTTTTTAGTCCTTGTAGTACTTCCACTGCTTCTTTTACCATTTCAGGCCTTCCAGTGATCTCCCATGCATTATCAACCGAGTTGGAGGTCCACGTATGAGTAATGTGTCTGAAGATTGGTTTATTGTCTTTATTTTTATGATCACTGACGAAAGAGGACATTTTTCCTCAACCTCAGTACAAGCACCTTTTTTTGTACTTTGACAACTTTAGGCTGATGGGCACCTACCGATGATACAAAAACTAAAATAAAAACTCGAGAACTTTAGTTTTTGTCTCTCGTGCTCTTTTGTCTCGCACCGGTGCGGCAGAAACTAAAATAAAATCTTTCGTAGAGTACTAGCTAGTCACGAAGAAAGCAGCAACAGTCACCACATACACCTTATACTTGAAATGAACTAAGCTCCTTCATCTAAAAAGCACCCTCAGGATGGAAATTTATTTCAGACGAAAAGTCCCTACATTTTTTTACATTCTAATGTAATCTTTATTGTTCCTATAATTTCAACTGTTTTCGACGAGCGTTATTCTCAGTTCCAATTTTTAGGATCTGCGCATATTTTTATACTGATATCCTAACTGTCGCTAATGGCAGTTAGGATTTCCTCTAGCTTCACCCACTTGTCGTCTACAATTTCAGCAACAATCACTACAAATTCGTTGCCGAATGAATGCCATGCCAAACTCATACATGAACAATGGAATCAAGTATACAAACAACACATGATATCTAATGTATAATATTGCATTATCATCGTAGTTTATTGGACCAGAATCACATTCGGCAATCTAAAATTCATAGTAGTATTCTTGAAATCTTTTTTGTATTGAATATGCCTGGCTCCCCCATTGCTCTGCATATTTTTACTCCGTAATCACACTGATACAGTCACTGTACCTACGTTCTTATAGTACAATTACAAGCTCTTTATATGTATATATGTAATTGTTCATATAGGATAATACTCTTCTTATTGTTTTAAAATTATTCACTACAGTACTTAATAATATTCATTTCTTCTCCTGCGAATTGGACTCCTCTGCCTGTGCCCATTCCCTTTATAGTACTGATCTTTATAAAATCTCTCCTGCTGCACACGGTATTCCTCCTCATGACGTCGTCTCTGTTCTCGATGATAGTCTTCCTCTCGACGGAGTCTCTGTTCTTGATGATAGCGATAGCATCTCTCCTCCTCCTTGATCTCCCTGCTCTCTCTAATGCTCTCACTCGCCACCCTCAAGAGTCTATTCTCTTCCAATTTATCAACAATTCCCACTGCAAAATTCCACCAACAAGTATACGTACTGCGGCATAGCATGTGCATTTCCCTTCCCGGATCACACGATCTACCGGTATTAACAAGGTTCCACCGACTCGAGATTTCGGTTCCATCTTGCGCCTCGACACTCTCTTCACTCCAACGTCCCATTACTCGCTCGCATTCCTTCACATAAATCTCGAGACTATCATATTTATTCACCATCGCCAACGCTTTCTTCCTCTCACCAAATTCCCTCTCTAGCTCCTCATCTGGAGCCAAAAAATGCAGACTTTCACCTACAAAAAAACCGTGACGACCATTCACCTTCGCCCTCACGTGTCCCTGCATCGAATCCTCATATACGACGTCTTCGGTCGTCTTACCTCTTGTGATAATATTTATCATTTCGTCTGCATCAGGAATTGAATACATTTTGGAAATTGACAAGATGAGTTGTGTTTTTTATGAAACAACACGTTAGCTCTGGTTGTCTGATCAGCTTCTCATTAATAAAAATCAACACGACTGAATGGGATTCCTCTTTTTTTTAAATTTTAGCTAAATTCTTATTTTTAGTCAGGTGGGTGTTGCCAACTATTTTCGATTTTTTTTCAAACACAATCATCCATTTGAATGTTTTTTTTTGGAATAGCCCCTCGGATGAACGGAATAGTTATACTAGCCCTTTACGAATATAGATTTTTTTAGATTTTATCATTATAGCCCTATTTTTATTTGAAATGCCAATGTCTTCTGGCATTTTAGGATCCGATCAAATTTCTAGGAAGCGACCTCTCAGATCGTCACAATTTACCTGATATTGCCAATCTATTCATCAATTCATAATATCAGAATCGTACCTTTGTGAAACCCTCGCATCCCAATCTTTTTCACACTCCTCGTTTATATATATATATATCTGTTACAATGAGCCACTACTACAACCACCTATCCAACGCCCGAAATGGCCGCAGTGGCAAACGAAAAGTAAGTTTTTAATGTCTTCTATTAATTCGATTTTGATTCTTTGTCTGTGAATTATACTCACTCATCAAATATTCTACTACTACATTATCTATCAAATGATAATTCCAATGACGCCAATGATACGAATAACATCAGATTCCGCAGGCAGCAAAGGAATGATCTCATGGGCAAGCCTCTTTATCCGATCCAGTTGAGAAATGATCAGCATGCTGCCCTCAATCAAACTGAGCACTTCTCCCAGCCTCATCAATTGCTGACAAACTCCAATTCAACCTATTCAAACGAAGTCAACCCAGGTGTCAGTAATCGCAATGAAGTAATCAGTCGACGTCATAGGGAGAATCACTTGCAATCGGACCGGAGTCAAAGCCAAAGGGAAACCGAGCAGCATTTAGCCCACAATCACTCCAAGTTCCGCTCTCAGTCTCTTCAAATTAAGACAGGTAAAATAAAAATGTACACTATGACAAGGACAGACGGTTTTTCCATCTCCAGATAAGCAGGGCTACTTGATTCCAGAAAAATCAGATTGCAATCCTGTTGCAAGGTTGCAACAGGGCAATATCAGATGATTGCAACCTTGCAACAGGATTGCAATCTGATTTTTCTGGAATCAAGTAGCCCTGCTTATCTGGAGATGGAAAAACCGTCTGTCGTTGTCATAGTGTACATTTCTATTTTACCTGTCTTAAATGGAGTCAGACTCCTGCCCATCTGTCCTGAACCCATCCTATCAGCAAAGGGTTCACCACATGGTCAGGCCAAGCCCCCAGCATCTTCACCAGAGACACGGTGAGCAACTGGACGTAGGGCGTTTCGACTTTTTTGGGACAATACTCGCTTTGCTTCTTGTTCACGATGGTGCTCCCATCACTCTTCTTGGATATACAATGTCTGTTCATTTAATAACAAAAAGTTACTTGCATTGTCTATCCATCATGCGCAGCTTCACCTGAAACGCTGCCATGATCGAGCTTTAATGGAATTGGCATCAGAATTTTTGACGACAACCAGCGAACTCAAGGTCTTCAATAGAGTCCGGATGCTGCATAATGTTGTCTCCCTGATAGATATTAGATCTGCAAATGGCAAAAAGCTTTACCTTATCTTTACCACTAGCTCAGCGTATGAAGTTGACCAGAACAACTTCAAATGGCTCACTAAACACCATGTAAGCAGCAACGATTTTACCACCTGGCGCAAGACACTAGAATATATGTTCCCAAATGGACAATTGGCTAGTACAAGAACCCTTCGCTCCTGGATACTTGATAAGCAGTCTGACTGGCTTGAGCATTGGGATTGGTTCGTAACAGCCGACGTAGAGTTTCTGTACTTACAAAATGGACCATCACTCTGGCATTGTTTCCTCCGGCGTCCAAACTTCTCAGAATGGAATACAGAATGACCGTGACCCATCGATTGATGTCACAACTGACACTAATATAGTCAGTTAAATATAGAAACACACAATTATCTTTTATCAACGATTAGAGCCTTTTAGCTAAAGCTTTTGTCGTATTAGATTACAACTTCACAGATTAACAGTCTCGTTTGTTCAAACAAACCAATTGAATGACAAAGGACTTTCTCTTTCGAAGCAATTGTCGAGCACCCGAATTGCAATTAATAAGCAAAAAGGGAACGTTCGAAGTTAAGTTAGGAACATGTTCCAAACGAAAAGAAAAAGTCACAAAACCAAAACCAGTCCAAGAATGATTGGTTACGAGAAACCAATGAGGGACACCGAGTTGAACAACTCACCCAGCGATGAAGAATGTGGAAGTTACGACAAGATTCGATTCACCGTTGTGGGAAATACACAGGGTGGACACGAAGGCCTAAAACGTTCTGTCATCGTCGCCGAATAGGATGCTCCTGCTGTGTCAAGAAGTTCCGGAGGTTACAATGCAAATGCTTCAAGAAGCAATGACGAGTCGAAATCTGACGGAAGCAAACCTGTCAGCAGAGTTGAAATGATCGAGAAGGGAAGTGCTTCAATAGCCCCCTCAAGATGGTCCAGTGCTGGAAAGAGCGTCATGTCAGCGATCCTTACCTTCTCAAGCCTTAGCGGTTTCTTTGCAGCATTGTTAGGGAAATTTGCTGGTATCTTCAGTCCTGGAAAGAATCATGTTGGCCCATCTGAAGAATGCTCTCACGTTATGAAAACAATTGGATTCCGTGAGAAAGAGGTGAAAGAACTCGAGGAACGATTGTATATTGATTCAATTTCCACACTCCTCTTGATTACCGAAAATGAATGGAAGGTTGTGAGCACTGATGTATTGGATGCAAGAGCCATGAAAATTTGGGAAGGTATCCAGGCATTTGAATGGTATTTCGGCTCGTTTACTAAGAAAGAATCAAGTCCACTCGGGGACATCACAATGGACAGTTACATTAATACGTTCAGCCCAATGTTGTACTCACTCCTCATCCATCGCCAGAATCTTGCAAATCTCTCATCAAAAGGAGATTCAAGGCAATCGCTAGAGGAGTTGAATGTTCATTTAGCATCGAGTCAGATCTCGGAATTCTCTCCGGCTTTTAGTACTCATCGCATGATACCTGAGCCAAAGGTACTGAGTATACAAGAAGAAATACCTGATCCAAAACCAACCAGAAACCCTGATTCCATTACAGTGAATAAGGAACTGGACAACTCGTTAGCAGCTACTGGTATTCGCATTTCCCTGGAGATGACCCTGATGGGTTGTTGAGTGATATATGCTTGGATATTCAGAGAAGCAAGAAGGCCCACATTGATGAAATGTCAGAAATGAAGGCTGAAATTGAACGGTTACAATCAGAACGACGAATCAAATTAGAACGTGGTATTGATGCCCTTCGCAATGCCGATGATGCTCCTAATAGAGATGACGACGATGGAGATGATGATGACGATGATGATGATCCTAAGTCTCTGTGGTTAATACCAAAGAACCCTGTGTTGCAACCAAGGGCGTGGGTTCAAGCTCTCTCAGAACTAAATCAAGCCAAACCACCAACCCCTGACCCGGATCCCAGTGATGACCTGAGTGATGAATCAGGCAGCTTGAGCGATGATTCCGACTCCGTGGCTTCTGGTTCCGATGAAGACGATTACCCACTCAACGAATTGGATATCGGTACTTCAAATGCCTTCCGTCTAGATATCGTAAAGTACTTGAAGATACCGCTGATTCCATCCACGACGTAGATTATGAAGGGTTTTGTCGAACCATCACCACAAAATTTGCGGTGAGCGGAGCAGATAACTTGATCCTACCTTAGAAAGAATTGAGGACCACTGCGCCAATCCGTCGTAAGAAGCGTGTGAAAGGGGGGAAAATCAAGTTTGAATTGAGGAAACAACATATCAAATGAATCAAAGTGTATCACTGTCATGATAAGTACATTCTGTATGCATTGCAAGAAATGGCAAATACAAACAAGCACTTCCTTGCGAGAGAACTCTCAACTTTTACTTCAGGTGTATTCACTTGGGACTTTATTTGCAGTCAGCTTAATCCGAAGACTTACGATGAAACGACTTCCAATGCGCAAGCGATTGATGTCTTAAATGATGTTGCATTGACGACTTGCAAACCTGGAGCATTCTAGAAGTTCTATTCACTTTATATGGATGCAATTAACGATGTTCAAGAGATTGGTGGACTCAACTTCAGTGCCAAGTACATCAAGTCATTGCTAATCTCCAAACTCCCAAAAGAATACGTGCCAATGCGGATCTCGACAGTCACCAACGCACCTTTCGAACAGTACGTAATGGATCTCCAAGCATTCACCGTCACAATCGAAAAGGTAAATAAGTCGTACAAAGACGCTCTTATATCCAACACCAACTTGATGAATAATGACAATTCTTATGGATCAGATAAATGTAAGGTGGACAACAGAAAGGGAATGATGGATGTGTCTAAGTGGAGAGCACTTTCTGATGATAAGAGAGACGAAGTGAGTGCCAAGCGCAGGAAACTTTGGGCCGATGACACTGTTGAGTTCCGAAACCACTCTTGCATGAAGAGATCCAATGAAGGAAAAGAAGGAGGGAACTCCAGCGCGTCGGTAATGCAGAAGAAAATCAACAAGCTCAACAAAGAACTCAAAAAGTCTCGTTAAGAGGTAGGAACGGACTCAAAACCAACTGATAAGGCGGTCACTTCTGCTGATAATGGCAAGACGAAAGAGAGCACCGTCAACAAAATCAAATTATTGGAAGGGCTTAACGATGAAGCAAGATCCAAGGTGGTCAAGTACTATGAAAAACACGTTAAAACAACGAAAATGAGCACTTATTCCATTACTGACGATCAGATCAGAAGGATCAACTTGATCGATACCAATGACGGAGAGAGCTTCACCATTATTGACGGAGGAGCTGATACCGGTCTAAAGGGAAACTCGTATATTTTCCTTGAACATACCTTTCGCCAAGCGAATGTCAATGGCTTCGATGATTCCATGACGAAACTCGGATTACCAATTGGTACTTATGTCACAGCAACTAAGGATATTCACGGCGATACAATTATTCTACTCGAACTTGAACAAATCAATCACACGTCCCAAGCGAACTCCGTCAGCTCACCAAATCAAATGAGAGACTTTGGTGTTGACATTGATGATTGTTCTAAGTGTTATGAAACCGGAGGACGCGCAGGAAGACAAAGTATGATGGCTTCCAACTTTGAGATACCGTTCAATTATCAAAAAGGGTTGGTTTTGTTGAAAACAAAGAAGCCCACAATGCAAGAACTTGAAAACTGTCCGATTGTAATATTAACTTCAGACGCGCCTTGGAATCCAGATGAAACAGAGAACCCACCTAATTCATTACAGAGTTGGGACTCTGATCTTTCAAATGAGAAAGAAATCATCGATACTGGTGCGAGGTCATTACTTGCTGACAGAATTAGAGAAGGTGTTGACGTCCACATGATGGCAGGAAACTGGCTTACCACTTAACCTTCCGAGTTCAATATCGAATACTTGGAAGATGACGACGGCTTCCTAGACATTTGTGAAGATTTACCATTGTTTAAAGCACGAGTACCCGATTCAGATTCTGATGACGACTCTTCTACAGACAGTTTTAGCTCAGGGTCCTCGGACGGAACATCAGCAGGAATGCCTGGATTGCTCGTGCGCGATTATTACGACGACTCATCCTTTTCCACTGATTCTAATGAAACTACTATCACGGATTTATCTTCAGATATAAGTGATTTTGACTTTGATGATGATGAAACGAACAATCTTCCTATCTCAACCTTCCACCGAATTTCGTTTTTGGAGGAAGATGAAGAAAAAGACGAAATTAGCCTTTCAGTGTCATCAGAGTTAGGGTCAGAAGGTGATGAAATAAGCCTTTCAGTGTCATCTTGCTCCGTCACTTCCGGTAATGACATGACGCAACACATCCTTAACAATGTCACCACGAAAGGAGATGCTAGAGCAGACGGATCTACACCAAGTGAAGTCTTGCAATATATCGAAAGCATGTCTCAACAAAATGCAGACATTAATGCGAAACGAACCTCTCGAGATACCTGGGATTGGGTTTCGGTGAGGCAAAAATTGGCATGGTTCCCAATGGAAATCGTTTAGAAAACGGTTGAAATCACAACACAGCTAGCAAAATCTGACGTGAGATTGCCACTTCGTCGACACTTCAAATCGAGATTTCCCCAAGCGAATGTCAACCGCTTAAGGGAGACTTTCTCGTCTGACACATTCTTCTCTTCCAAGCCTGGCTTAAGGGGAGAAACATCATGCCAGTTGTTTGTCGGTAATACCAGTCATTTAACCGTTCCTTACAGAATGACACAAGAAAGTGAAGGTCCCACAAAATTACAAGACTTCATCAAGGATTATGGTGCACCTGATCGTATACTCAGGGACAACTCGAAGATGCAAAATTCAGAGAGATGGTTGGAGATTGAAAGAAAATATGGTATTCTTCAAGCGACATCAGAACACCAACCAATACCAGAACCCAGCAGAGCGCCGAATCCAAACTGTAAAGAATGGAGTTAACCGGCTAATGGACAGGACAAACACTCCAAAATTCCTCTGGTTTGAATGCCTGGTCTTCTTCTGTGCAATCCTGAACTTCGCAGCGAGCCCAACTCTCAATGGACAGAACTCCATCCAAGTTGCACTCGGGCATTCGACTGACATCTCACCTTACATTGTCCATGAATGGCTTGAACCCGTGTACTACCTCGATTATGAGGACCCATCGTTTCCCAACTCTAGGGAGAAACTCGGATATTTGTGTGGTCCTGTTGAGAATTGTGGTGATCTTTTGACATTTACCAATTAATATATCGGAGCGTTATCCGGTCAGCTATTGATGACAAGGATGCACCTAATCTTAGGGCAGCTACCCGCATTATCCGGGTATTAAGGATGACGATGACGATCACACGCACGATTACATGTTTGATTGTACAGCAATTGATGAGTTAGTATCAACCCGAGTTGCTGATGATGCTACAGATATCCCATGTGAGATCCCTAGTAAAAGAACTCAGTTGACGCCAGGGACGATCTCACTTCGCTTGCTGAAGTAATCGCCAAGATCCATGACAAGATCAGATCAAGAAATATGGTGTCATCCCAGATCCTGCTGATTTAATTGGATTCACATTTCCAACAGAGCACGAAGGTATCACGCAACGAGCCAAGGTAAAGGAACTCCAACCGGACAAGCACAAAGGATGGGAGTCATTCACTTATCGATTACCACTTACTCCTTGAAAAGTTTAACATGCCTTCTGAAGATGGAAATCAAATATTCACCTTCACAGGATTATCTGATCATAAAAAGATCAAAGGGGTTTGGCACCTGCTTGTCAACTGAGAAGGAGTTGGATATGAACCGTCATGGGAACCTCTCACCAATATGAAAGAATCGGATCCCATCACGTGCGCTTTGTATGCACAAGAACATAACCTCATCAATCAAAAAGGCTGGAAATGGGCAAAGAAAATCCGAGTTGATGCTAGGAAGCTCATTCGAATCGCCAAACGCATTTATTCAGCAAAACGAACATCGGATCTGGGATTCAAGTGCCACAATCGGTGGACGAAGCACTCGCGATCGATAAGGTGAATGGGAATACCTTGTGGAAGGACGCGATTGAGAAAGAACTCAGTCAAATCTTATAGTATGAGACATTTAAGATACTGCCACATGGGGAGAGAGCACCTGCTGACCATAAGTGGGTGTCGTTGTATCTCGTTTTCGATGTGGAACATGATGGACGACGCAAAGCTCGCTTGGTTGCTGGTGAACATGTGACAGATCCTGGAAATGAAGAAGTTTACTCGTCTGTCGTCGCACCTGAAGGAGTCCGACTTGTCATGTTCTTAGCCGATTACAACGGATTGGATATCATGTGCGGTGATGTTGGAAACGCATTTCTGAACGGCGTGATGCGAGAGAAAATCTGGTGCATTGCGGGTCCAGAACTCGGTCTGAAGATTGGTCAAGTACTCATCATAGTAAAGTTTTATATGGATTGAGAACAAGCGGTGCTCGATGGTCAGAAGCGTTTGCGGATTCTTTACGAAGCATTGGTTGGAAAATGTCCAAGGCCGAAAATGATGTTTGGATGAAGGATTGCGGGACTCATTACGAGTATCTAGCGGTTTACTGTGACAATATCCTTGTTGCTGGTAAAGACCCTAAGGCTCTCCTTGAAGATATATATCTTGAAAGGAGTTGGTGTGCCTGATTACTTTCTTGGTGCTGAATTTGGTCGGATAAATGGGGAGTTCACCGATAGGGGAGTGACTTCCACTTGGTCTGCGAAGACATATTTGAAAAATGTCATTGATTGTTTCGAACAACTTCTAGGTAACCTTCGGACATTTACATGTCCATATGACTCGCCATTGCTCGGCCCAACGGATAAATCCATGTACCGCAGTCTCATTGGGAGCGCTCAGTGGGCTATTACCCTTGGTCGGATGGATATTACATATGCAACCTCCATGCTATCTCGATACAATATGTCGCCAAGAGAAGGCCATTTGCTTGCGATAAAGAAGTTATTTGGATACTTAAAGGGCCACATGCGAGGAAAAGAGTCTTCAATACGATAAAAATGGATGTCACACATGCAACATTTGTCGATGCCGCCAGTTGGAAACAAGTTTACGGTGATGTGAAGGAAGATTTACCTCCTGGTATGCCAATAGCGAAGATGAAACCAATTGATATCTTTACTTTGATGCATCGTTGGAATGTGATATATTAACGAGGAGATCGGTGACAGGTGTTATTGTATTTCTGAACAGTACACCAATAGTAAAATGGATTTGTAAGAAACAAAACACAGTCGAAACCTCGACGTACGGAGCTGAACTCGTTGCAGGCAGACTTGCTGCCAAAGTGATACTTGAATTTCGTTATAAGTTACGAATGCTTGGGGTTCCAGTTGAGAATAATTCCGTTATGCTTGGTGATAACATGTCACTAATTCAGAACTGTTCGCTTCCGTCATCGCAACTTAAGAAGAAACACTATGCAATCGCGTACCACAGGTTACGTGAATTTGTAGCATGCGGTATTATCAAACTTGGTCACGTAAGAAGTGAACAAAATTATGCCGATTTATGTACAAAGGCTTTAACAGGCCCTAAACTTCATAGTATCGAAGGATCTAATCTTCAGGTCATTGGATTCAGGGGAGTGTCAGAATGGAATACAGAATGACCGTGACCCATCGATTGATGTCACAGATGACACTAATATAGTCAATTAAATATAGAAACACACAATTATCTTTTATCAACGATTAGAGCCTTTTAGCTAAAGCTTTTGTCGTATTAGATTACAACTTCACAGAACTCACATAATTCTTTTTTTGGTGATTTTCTTGTTCTGAGCCGCTGCTCCGTGCAACAGTCGAATTTACCTACTAAAGTCTTCCGCGCAACACTCCATTCGTGAAGTTACCATTCCAGAATCGATACAACTCGGAGGCCTTCAAATTATGGCCCCTGATGTGAATGATCTTTTAGTCGAACTGGAGGTATGGCTGACACAAGAGGGCACATACCCAGCACTCATTCCTATCCTTGTCGCAAGCATACGTGCGTGGCTATTACATCCATATGGAGATGAACCAACCTTCATATGGCCCTCCCCACTTGTTCAAGATGCAATAACCACTCAACAACAGCTAGGATGGTACGCCTTCCTGATTGGGCTGCATTGCAAAACCTATCGTTTCCCTACAGAATTCTTATTATTTAATGATCCAATCACAGAAAAAAGGTTTCTACTTGGGCAATACAGCTTATTATTAAAGGTTGGAACTTGGTTTATCATCTTTGGACACATCGCAATTCCGTACTACATGAATCCCAAGCACTCGCCTCCTTATCTGGACTGGATCCACTTCGTCGCGATATTACGGCTGAACACACTCTTTGACGTAGCTCCCTCCACCAAGTCTACAATCGATATTTCTCCACCACCCTGGAGACCTTCAAAGACCACCGGACCAACTTAAACAGTGGTTCCTGGTTATCAGGTCTGGACGTAAAGCAATTCACGTCACTACCTCTGACACCTTCTCGACAAATGCTACACTACGTAACTGGATCGGCCTCCTGCCCATCCATGCGTAGCATTTCTTATCTCTCTCTCTCTTACTTCTGTCTAGGAGCCGGCTGCGTGTCCTCCTAACTTGGATAGTATTATAGTACTACTCGGCCCACGCAGGTGAATTTATTCTGCGTAATTAGCACCCTGTTAGATGGGCGAGTGGGCCTTATCCAATAAATCCTTTTGGATGTTTCTTAGACCAAAACTACCGCAATGGAGTTTTCTTATTTAAAAGTTATACATTTAACTTGTTTTTGGAGCAATGTTCAATGTGCAGTGCGTGTAGTAGTACTTGAGTGATTATTAATTGAATGACGATGGTAGATATTTTTCGCAAATGTATCAGTAAGGGTTGACAGGAATGTATTGTGTAGAGGATCATGCCTGTGCTGCAAACGACAAAGTGTGCTGATTGATGGTGACAGATGATTTCGTGCGCGTTTTTGTACCTTCGGCGTAGCCAGTCAGTCAATGTTTGCGCCAATGCCCTCATTTGGCTTTGCCGGGAATAAGCTATGTTTCCCAAACAATTATTGCCATAATAATATTTGACATGTTGTGTTTCTACGTGTGTATGTGCGTATCTAATATTGAATCGCAATATACATTGAATATGCATTTCATTTGATCATGATCAAAAATAATTACAGCAGAAAATATACTCATGCTCCTTCCCTTGAGTAAACAATGTCTCATCCTTTCCCTGAATAAGCAAGGCTACTACTAGCTATTGATAGATCATGGCGAGGCCGTACCGTTGTCAGCTCTCCTCTACTTTATTGGACTGCTGGTGGCATGGATTTTGATCAAACAGAACGATTTCATCAAGTTGACTCTGCAAGAATGTTGAGTTGGAATGACTGTCCATTTGCCTTTTTCAATGGTGGATCCCAAGAGAATCTTTCAGTTCAGTATTTTGCCATCAGTTTGTTTTTGTTCCAAATCAACCCAGCTCGACAAACTGTACAGTTAGCACGCTCTCAACTACTTGAATTAGTAGTATTGAATATTTCACTTCCTTCAGCACTTCACCTCCAAAATCGAAATCAAATGAAGCAACCTCTATCTCTGTCAAAAACACAATTGAAAACATGAATATCACCATGCACAGTACCTTCCTGGTGAATCTCTTCGAGCTCCTTAACGAGTTCGCCCCCGAAAGAATACAGATCAAACAAAATTCAAAATTTCTAATAAATAAAAAAGCAAGAAGAAATTTCAATCAAACATTGCAAATCCAAACATTCAAAATACTACTTGTGCATAGTAACATTGCACATATGAATTTGGCACCTTGCCTTGGGATAGATTTGGGATACTGATACAGCCTGGAAAGCAGTCCAATGCTGTATTGATACTCAAGGATAGGAATACAGTACTTGTACTATGATAGGGATCCATCGTATCATCCGAATATGAATGCCAATGATATCGTACCACAGTACCGGTATTCAAAAGGTGAAGGCACTGCACTCTGCCAACCAAGATTCTTAGCATTTGACATGTTTTGGGTTCTTGTACTGAAATGATTGGTAATTGGAGGAGTAAGGGAGCAGAAGCAATGGCTCACATATAAGAGATGTTGTTGATTTATTATTCTTAATATTAGAATTAGATGCAGTGATGAATTGTGTTGTAATTGCTTTCAATGTAGAAAACAATCGCCTGAGGACGAGACCACATTGACACTTTGATGTCAGTAGCCTTCCTCAATTAGTCTATGTTCGCGCTATTTGTGCCAACAGTACGTACCAATGACGCAAATTATGAACTCTGCCAAAATGTAAATTTCCGTTGAAAGCTCATTGTTTCACTCCCTCTCGAGCGAGAATCCGAGCTTGATGAGTCTTTCGAAGAATACCATCCACATAGTTCCTTTCTCAAACCTTCAAATAAGGTTGGTCCAAGCCCCTTTGTAAAGATATCGGCCAATTGATCTTTGGTTCCGATTTTCTTCACTACAATTCCACCGTCTTTTCCATCATCTGCTGAGACATATTGTCTGAACCAGTGGTATCTTACGGCAATGTGCTTGGATCTCGGTGTCATTCGAGGAAGTTCCATCTTTGCCAGGGTTAAGGCTCCAACATTGTCTTCCCAAATGATGGTGTACATCGATACCACGTCTTCGTTGCTTACATCCAACGCAGCTGCAATTTCCTTTATCAAGTCACGCAAAGGAATCAGTTCCCGGCGCACAGTACTCATGGCAATGTATTCTGCTTCCATGGTTGAGCTCGCAATTAGGGTTTGAAGCTTGCTACTTCAGACGATAGGAGATCCTCCAACGTTAATGACATATCCTGTTCTTGATTTGATGCAGTGTGGATCCTGTTTGTCCTCTGAGTTCCAAAGCCCTGCGAAATCTGCATCTACATAGCAGTCAATCTTGAGCATGTGATCGACATCTGGATGCATGATCAGTCCATCTGCCCTTGTCTTTATCAGGTATCTTCCAAGTTTCTTGAGTTATTCTGTGTGCATTCTCTTGGGATTAAAGCTGTGTCTGGCACATTGATGAACAGAAAAA
>Ga0209712_10002581_pt1 | contig 14836 bp, 13 predicted proteins | sample ArcOceMetagenome_FD_187443 | JGI IMG/M metagenome (GOLD analysis project Ga0209712, IMG submission 187443) | Marine eukaryotic phytoplankton communities from Arctic Ocean - Arctic Ocean - Greenland ARC118M Metagenome (SPAdes) (version 2) | ecosystem: Environmental > Aquatic > Marine > Oceanic...
ATTAGAGATATAAAAAGTGATTTTTATGTTTTTGATGATAAGCAACACGCGATTATTGGACAATCTTCAAAAAAAATGTATCAATTAGGTGATGAGGTTAAGATTCAAGTAAAAAAAGCAGATTTAGAGCGTAAACATTTAGATTTTAATCTTATAGAAGATTAATTTTTATTAAATTTATCATGTATAAAAAAATTAAAAATGAAAAATAAAATTTTTATTTGTGCTTTGTTTATTAGCTTAATAACAACTGCACAAACAACCGTAACTAAAAGTTTAGGTGATTTTAATATTATTAAAGTTTACAATGGTATTGAAGTAGAGTTAATTAAATCTACAGAACAGCGATTAGAAATTAGTGGAGATAAATCAGGAAAAGTAAAAATTAAAAACGTAAATAATACATTAAAATTATCTTTACCTTTTTCTTTAAGGCCCTCAGAAAACATTGCAGATGGAGAGGTTAAAATTAAACTTTTTTATAGTAAAAATATTAATATTATTGATGCGAATCAAGGGACAATAATTACTGCGAAAGATTTTAATCAAGACAACGTTGAGTTAAACGCACAAGAAAGGGCGTTTATTAATATTACAACTACAACTAAATATTTAACAATTAGAGCCTCCTCTGGCGGTATTATTAAAGTTTCTGGAACGGCTAAAAATCAAGAAGTAGATGTAGATTTATATGGGGTTTATCATGGTTTTAGTTTAAGTGCCATAGGTAATTCTACAGTGAAAGCAGGAACAGGCGCAAGGGCAGAAGTAATGGCTGGAGAAGCATTAAACGCTAAAGTTAGTTTTGGTGGTGCTATTTTTTATAAAGGAAACCCTAAGGTTGTAAAGGATAAAAAAATAATAGGCGGTATTATAGAAAAAAGAAATGAATAGAAGAATTAGCCAGGTTCAAAATAATTATTTTTTGTATATTTGTAACTAACAAAATTAAAAAAGATGCATAGTTTTTCTATATTTTTTGGAATGGTAAGTGGTGTACAAATAGCTGTTATTGTTGTGGTAGCTTTACTTTTTTTTGGTGGTAAAAAGATACCAGAATTAATGAAGGGTATAGGTGGTGGAATTAAAGAGTTTAAAAACGCGGCTAAAGAGGAAGTGCCTGAAGAAAAAACAGAAGAAAAAATAGAAGAAAAAAAGTAAATTTTACTTTTAAATAAAACAAATAAAAAGCGCAATCTAAATATAGATTGCGCTTTTTTAATACCTAGAGATTTTAAAAAAATTAATTGCTGATGTTTAGAAATAAAAAAAGCACACAAACTAGTCTGCTCTTTTTACTTAACAATAAATGCTTTATTTTGTTTCTTTATTATTTTGGTTTTTCATTGCTTCACCAATTTGGTTGCTTGCGGTAAAACTAGCCACCATGTCATTTAACATAGTACTACCCGCTTGTGGTGAGTTTGGCAATAAAATTAAATTACTATTTGTCTCACTACCAATAGACTGTAAAGTATCATAATGCTGCGTCACAACAATTAAAGCAGATGCTTCTTGACTGTTAATACCTACTCTGTTTAATACATCTACAGATTCCTCTAAACCACGAGCAATTTCACGTCTTTGATCCGCAATACCCTGACCCTGTAAACGCTTACTTTCTGCCTCTGCTTTCGCGCGCTCTACAATTAAAATACGCTGAGCGTCTCCTTCGTATTGTGCGGCAACTTTTTCTCTTTCAGAAGCATTAATTCTATTCATTGCTATTTTTACTTGAGGATCTGGATCAATATCTGTTACTAAAGTTCTAATAATATCAAATCCATAATTTATCATAGCATCGTTTAGTTCTGCTTTTACAGCCAGCGCAATGTCATCTTTTTTTACAAAAACGTCATCTAATTTCATTTTTGGCACCTCTGCTCTTACCACATCAAACACATAAGAAGTTATTTGGTCATGCGGATAGTCTAATTTATAAAATGCGTCATATACTTTATCTGCAAGTACTTTGTATTGTACAGATACCTTTAGTTTTACAAAAACATCATCTAAGGTTTTTGTTTCAATAATAACATCTAATTGTTGAATTTTCAAACTTAACCTTCCTGCAACTTTATCTATTACGGGTATTTTAAAGTGTAAACCAGATGGTCTAATAATGTTAAACTTTCCGAAACGTTCTAAAATTGCTGCAGTTTGTTGTTTAACAGTAAATAATGAAGCAAAAAGAATAAGGCCAAGTAAGACGATAATAATCAATGGAAGTGTAGGCATAGCTGTTTTTTTAGAAATTAATAGGATATATAAGTAAAGGTACTAAATTTTACGATCACTTATAAGACGCAGCTTTTTATAAATGTTACGTTTAAAGCAAAAAAAAACTCAATATTATTGAGTTTTTTATTTTTGTGAAGAAAAGATTATAATTTATTAATTGCGTTTTCAATTCGTTTAACTGTTTCTTGTTTTCCAATCATTGCTATAATATCAAACAAATGTGGTCCAGCCAATTTACCAACCAAGCTCAATCGTAGTGGTTGCATTACCTTGCCAAACCCAATTTCTTTATTCGTAATCCATTCTTTAATTTCTTTTTCTGTGTTTTCTGATGAAAAATCTTCAATATTAGAAAGGAATAATGCAACCGCCGTCATTAATTCAGAGGTTCCTTCTTTCCAGTTTTTCTTTGACGCTTTTACATCAAATTCTATTGGAGCTTCAAAGAAGAAACTAGACAATTCCCAAAAATCGGTTACAAAAACAGCTCTTTCTTTTATAGAAGAAACCACTTTTAAAACATATTCTTGGTCTCTTGAAACACCTTTTTCTTTTAAAACAGGAATGTATAAATCTGTTAATTCAACATTGTCTTTGCTTTGCATGTATTGCTGATTGAACCAACGTGCTTTCTCTGGATTAAACTTTGCACCAGATTTACTAACACGATTTAAATCAAAATCCTTTATTAATTCTTGTAAAGAGAAAATTTCTTGTTCGGTTCCTGGGTTCCATCCCAAGAAAGCTAGCATATTTATAAAACCATCTGCAAAATAACCATCTTCCTTATAACCCCTAGAAACATCACCAGAAGCCTCATTCTTGTAGGCTAACGGAAATACAGGAAACCCTAACTTATCACCATCTCTTTTGCTTAATTTTCCTTTTCCCACGGGTTTTAAAATTAGTGGTAAATGTGCAAATTTTGGAGCACTCCAGCCAAACGCTCTATATAACAAAATATGTAAAGGCATTGATGGCAGCCATTCTTCACCACGAATTACATGGCTAATTTGCATTAAATGGTCATCTACAATATTTGCTAAGTGGTAGGTTGGCATGCCGTCTCCTTTAAATAAAATTTTATCATCTAAAGTATTGGTGTCTATTGTAATTTTTCCACGAATTTCATCTTCCATTCGTAAAATTTCGTCTTGTGGTGTTTTAAAACGAATTACATAATTATCACCTGCATTAATTCTGTTTTGAGCCTCTTCATTTGTTAAAACTAAAGAGTTTACTAAGCGTCCTTTTTCTCTGTTATGCCAATTATAAATAAAGGTTTTTCCTTCCGCTTCATGTCCTTTTCTGTGCGCATCTAACTGCTCTGAAGTGTCAAACGCGTAATACGCCCATCCTGTTTTAATTAAAAGGTCAGCATATTCTTTGTATGTGTTTTTTCGTTCAGATTGTCTGTACGGTCCAAATTTTTCATTCTTTCCCGGACCCTCATCAAACGGAATATTGCACCATTCTAAAGCACTTGTAATATAGTTTTCTGCATTTGCAACATAACGAGACTGGTCTGTATCTTCTATTCTTAAGATAAAAGTACCGTTGTATTTTTTAGCAAAAAGATAATTGTATAAAGCGGTTCTTACACCACCAATATGCAAAGGTCCTGTAGGACTTGGGGCAAAACGAACACGAACATTGGATTCCATTTTTTTAGTTTTTTTTAATAAGCAAAGATAGTTTTAAAAAGAGAGAATTGAAATGGCAGAGGGATAAAAAGACGTTAGAAATAAGCGCAATCCTTTATTTATATAAACAAGAATCTTTTTTAACAGCTAATTTCTTTGTGAGTCTTTTGAAAAGCTTTATTTTTATTAGTCACTTATGAATGGAATTAAAACGATAACAGATAAATTACATCAGTTTACCCGGAAATATTACGTAAACGAACTAATTAGAGGAGGCCTTTTGTTTTTTTCTATAGGTTTTTTCTATTTATTATGTACGCTGTTTTTAGAGCATTTTTTATGGTTAAAACCTATGGCAAGAACATTTTTGTTTTTGGCATTTGTTTTGGTTGAAGTGTTCCTGTTTTGGCGCTTTATTATTGTACCTGTTTTTAAATTAATTGGTTTACAAAAAGGAATAACACCTGAAGCGTGTTCAAACATTATAGGGAAGTTTTTTCCTGAGGTAAAAGATAAATTATTAAACACTTTACAACTGAAAGAACAGGGCGAGCATTCTGATTTATTGTTAGCAAGTATCAATCAGAAATCAGAAGAGTTGTTGTTGATTCCGTTTGTAAAAGCAGTAAACTTTAGTAAAAATTTAAAATACCTTAAGTATGCAGTTTTACCCATTGTAGTCTTTTTAATTACGTTATTATCTGGTAATAATGATATACTTAAGAAGAGCTTAGACCGGGTTGTTCATCATAGAACAGCATATACACCACCAGCACCTTTTTATTTTAGACTAACAAATAAAAATCTTCAAGTTGTTCAGGGCAAGGATATTACTATTCAGATTGAAACTATTGGATCTATTTTACCTGCAGAAGTAAAAATAAAATTTAAAAAACAGGAGTATTTTTTACAGAACAAAGGTTCAGGTAATTTTTCTTTCACTTTTTCTGGTGTTCAAGAGTCGCTGCAATTTTTTCTTGAGGCAAACAAGGTTCAAAGTACAATACATCAGCTTTCCATAATTAAGACACCAACAATTAATAATATTGTTCTAAAATTAGAATACCCTTCTTATGTTGGTAAAAAGAATGAAACGATTCCAAACTCTGGAAACCTAATCGTTCCAGAAGGGACAAAAATTACATGGAATGTTTTAGGCAACCAAACGCAAGAGGTTGCATTTATTGAGAACACAGAGCGGTTTTTATTTACCAAGTTTAGCGAGAACAACTTTGAGTTTTCAAAACAAATAAAGAATTCGTTTACATATGAAATTGCTTCTTCTAACGAAAATTTAAAAGATTATGAGCGCTTACCATTTTCTATAAATGTGGTTAAAGATAATTTTCCTAAAATTATAATGCAGCCAAACAATAAAGACACCTCTAAAAGCCTTAGACAATTTATTGGACAGGTTTCAGATGATTATGGTTTAAGTAAGTTACAAATGGTGTATTACGAAGCGCATAATCCGCAGATCCAAAAAGTATGCGCAATAGGAATTTCTAAAGCAGACATTCAAACTTTTTTTTACTTGTTCCCTGATAGTTTGTCTGTTAACAAAGGAACTAACTATGAGCTTTTTTTTGAGGTCTATGACAATGACATGGTAAATGGAAGTAAAAAAGCAAAAAGTGCTGTTTTTAAGTATAGACAAAGAACAAATGAAGAGGCAAGTCGAGCGTTATTAGATGCGCAAAGAAATACAATTACCAATATGGATCGTGCCATTTTAAAACAGCAAGAGCAGCAACGTGGTATAGAAAAACTCCAAGAGGGTTTACAAAAGAATAAAAAATTTAGTTGGAGGGATAAAAAAAAGGTGGATGCCATTTTAAAAAGACAAATAAAATATAAAGAAAGGATGCGTCTTCAAACTGAAAAACTGAGAGATAATCTCAAAGAAAATAAAGAAGAAGATAAAACCTTGCAAGAAAAAAAAGAAGAACTACAAAAAAGAATTGAAGAGCTGCAGAAAAACAGCAAACAACAGAAACTTTTAGATGAGATTGCTAAGGTTGCGGAGAAATTAAATAAAGAAGAATTAGGAAAAAAAATAAAACAATTAGCGGAACAAAACAAGCAACAAGAGCGCAGTTTAAAGAGAACCCTAGAATTGGTAAAGCGGTTTTATATAGAACAAAAAACAATGCAAATTGTGAATAAATTAAATGACTTAGCAAAGAAACAAGGGTTGTTAGAAAAGAAGGATGCTGATAATTTAGAAGATCAAAAAGAAATAAAAGAAGGCTTTGAGAAAATAAAAAAGGAGTTAAATGAATTAACAAAGGACAATAAGGGGTTAAAAGACCCGATGGAATTGCCAGATGTAGAAGAGGAAAAAAAGGATATTGACCAAGAATTAAATAAGGCTGAGGAAGGTTTAAAAAGCAAAGACAGAAGTTCTGCGAAGAAAAACCAAAAGAAGAGCGCTGCGAAAATGAAAAAAATGAGCGCTAAAATGCAAAAATCGATGTTAGAAATGGAGAGTGAATCTATTGAAGAAAACATGGATGATATGCGGAAGATTTTAGAAAACCTGATGACTTTTTCATTTAAACAAGAGGCCTTAATGAATAAGTTTGAAGCTATTACCATAGCGCACCCAGATTTTGGTAAAGATTTAAAAAAGCAAAATAACATAAGAACTTATTTTGAGCATATAGACGATAGTTTGTATGTACTTTCGATGCGGTTACCCAAAATATCTTCAAAAATTCAAAACGATTTATCTACAGCTCATTATAATTTAGAGCAATCTTTGGAAAATTTTTCTGAAGGAATGTTTGATAATGGAATTTCTAATCAGCGTTATGTGATGACTTCTGCAAACAATTTATCAGATTATTTAAGCACAATGTTAAATAACATGAAAAACGCATCTATGAAGATGGGGTCAGGTAAAAAAGGTAAAGGCTTTAGTCTTTCAGACATCATTAAAAAGCAAGGTGAGTTGTCTGAGAAAATGAAAAAAGGAGGAGAGAGGGCTAAAGGTCTTGGACGCAAGCCGGGGAATAACGCGATAGACAAAAAAGGCCGGGGAAAAAAAGGAGAGAAACCAGGGAACAAAGGTGAGGGTGGAAAAAACAATACCGAATCGAATGGAGAGGGCTCTGGAGAAAAAGGAGTGGGTCAAAACGATAATTTAGACGGCGAGTTGTTTGAGATATATAAACAACAGTCTCAACTAAGGCAGCAGCTGCAAATCGCCATAAAAGAGTCAGAGAAGGGAGATAAAAAAAACAGTGGTCAGACTAAAAGGGTTTTAAAATCGATGGAACAACTCGAAAACGAAATTTTAGAGAATGGTTTTAGCGCTCCTACGATTCAAAAAATGCAACAATTAAACTATGATTTATTAAAACTAGACAAAGCGGCTCTAGAGCAAGGAAAAGAGAATATACGCAAAGCAACAGTTAGTAGAAGTGCTACAAATAAAAACAATAAGAAGTTGTTAGATTTTAAAAAGCAGTTTTACAATCAAATAGAGATATTAAATAGACAATCATTACCTTTGCATCAAAATTACAAATTAAAGGTTCGAGATTATTTTTCAGAACCAAATAAGACAGATAATGATTAGTTTTAATTACGAAACCAATTTTAAGTTAGAAAACGAGGATTGTTTTGAAAAGTGGATTCAAAAAATTATTTTAAATCACAATCGTGAAGAGGGTGAAATAAACTATATTTTTTGTGATGATGCTTATTTATTAAAATTAAACATAGAGTTTTTACAACACGACACACTAACAGATATTATAAGTTTTGATAATTCTTTAGGAAACCTTGTTGGCGGCGATATATTTATATCTACAGAAAGAGTTGCAGATAATGCTAATGATTTTAAGGTTTCTTTTTTAGAAGAATTGCAAAGAGTAATGATTCATGGGGTTTTGCACTATATAGGGTTTTCTGATAAAACACCAGAAAGTCAAAAAGAGATGACTGCTCAAGAAAACAATGCTTTATCGGAGTTAATTACCTTAAAATCAATTAATTAAATACAAGGTTTCACGTGGAACTATAAAGAATGAGTTTATTTTCAACAACATTTGATGTTATCGTAATAGGTGGTGGTCATGCAGGAAGTGAAGCCGCAGCCGCAAGTGCAAATATGGGCGCTCATACATTGTTAATCACGATGAATTTGCAAAACATTGCACAAATGAGTTGCAATCCGGCAATGGGGGGAATTGCAAAAGGTCAAATTGTAAGAGAGATAGATGCTTTAGGGGGGTATAGTGGTGTGGTTACAGATAAAACTGCAATACAGTTTAAGATGCTTAATAAATCCAAGGGCCCAGCAATGTGGAGTCCTAGGGTGCAATCTGATAGAATGCAATTCGCAGAATGCTGGAGAACGATGCTAGAGGAAACAAAAAACGTCGATTTTTATCAAGACTCTGTTTGTGGTTTGTTGTTTGATGGATTTAAAATTATAGGTGTAAAAACAGCTTTAGGACTAGAGATAAAGGCAAAGACAGTTATAATAACAGCCGGTACTTTTTTAAACGGTTTAATTCATATTGGTGATAAAAGTTTTGGCGGTGGAAGAGCTGGTGAAGGAGCCTCTACAGGAATCACAGAGGAATTGGTTGAAAAAGGTTTTGAAGCGGGTAGAATGAAAACAGGAACACCTCCAAGGGTGGATGGTCGTTCTTTAGATTATTCTAAAATGACTGAGCAACCAGGAGATGAAATCACTGAGAAGTTTTCTTATTTACCAACCACAAGTTCTTTAAAAAAGCAACGCTCTTGTTATTTAACTTATACAAATCAAAAAGTACATGATTTGCTTCGTGAGGGTTTTGATAGATCTCCAATGTTTAATGGAAGAATTAAGTCTACTGGGCCAAGATACTGTCCATCTGTGGAAGATAAAGTAGATCGATTTGCTACGAAAGACAGACATCAAATTTTTGTAGAGCCGGAGGGATGGACTACGGTTGAAATGTATGTGAATGGTTTCTCTACGTCACTGCCAGAGGATATCCAAGACAAAGCAATACGTGCGGTTGATGGTTTTGAAAATGTAAAGTTTTTAAGATATGGGTACGCAATAGAATATGACTTTTTCCAACCTACTCAACTAAAACATTCTTTGGAAACAAAGCTGATTGAGAACTTGTTTTTTGCGGGTCAGATTAATGGAACAACAGGTTACGAAGAAGCGGCGGCACAAGGATTAATGGCAGGCGTAAATGCTGCACTAAAAACACAGGGAAAGGAGCCTTTTATTTTAAAAAGAAACGAGGCATATATAGGTGTTTTAATTGACGATTTAATTACTAAAGGTACAGAGGAGCCATATAGAATGTTTACTTCTAGGGCAGAATATAGAACTTTATTAAGGCAAGATAATGCAGATTTAAGACTAACTCCTTTAGGTTATAAATTAGGTTTGGCATCTCAAGAAAGAATGGATCGTGTTTTAGAAAAGGAGCAAAAGACCGCTTTATTAATTAAGTTTTTAGAAGAGACAAGTGTAAAGCAAGAAGAGGTAAATCCTATTTTAGAAGCTAAGAATTTAGCATTGGTAAATCAGTCTATGAAGCTTTTTAAAATTGCCTCTAGACCACAATTGTCGCTTGCAGATTTTAATGATATAAGAAAATTAAAAGATTTTTTAAAGGAGCATACTATTGCTAAAGATGTAATCGAGCAAGCAGAAATTCATTTAAAGTATTCTGGTTATATAGAGAAAGAAAGAAACAATGCCGATAAATTAAATAGACTAGAAAACGTAGTTATTCCTTCTAGTTTTAAATACGAAAAAGTGAAGTCGTTATCCTTTGAGGCTACCGAAAAATTAAATAAAGTGAAACCAACATCTATTTCACAAGCGAGCAGGATTAGTGGTGTTTCGCCAAGTGATATTTCGGTTTTGTTGGTTTACATGGGTAGATAGAAAAAGAAAACTTTAAATGTTCCTCGTGGAACATTCTTAATATTAAGGCAATATGGACGATCAAAAAGAGCTTTATATAAATTTAACCAAGCTCTTAAACTGCAAAGATAATACGGTTTCTGGAGATTATTTTGAAGTGATGGTGAATACAGAATATGAGATGCTAGTAACGTATCCTGTTCCTAAAAACATAGAAGATTACTATAAAAGTGAAGCTTATATTTCGCACACAGATAGTAAAAAAACATTCTTTGATAAGAGCTACCAAGTAGTAAAAAACCACACCTTAAAACAAAAGCTTATATTATTAAATTCTTTTAAATCAAGTTCAAAATCGGTATTAGATTTTGGTGCAGGAACTGGCGATTTTTTAAAAATTTGTAAAAACAATAATTGGCAGGTTTTAGGAATTGAGCCAAGTGCAGAAGCAAGAGAAAACGCAGTTAAAAAAGGAATTTATTTAAAAGAAAACCTTTTAGATGTTACCAATCAAAAATTTGATGTAATTACGCTTTGGCATGTTTTAGAACATGTCGAAAATTTAAAAAGCACAATTAAGGTTTTAAAGAGTTTATTGCAACCCGAAGGAAGGATTGTGGTTGCGGTACCAAATTATAAAAGTTATGATGCTGAGTTTTATAAAGAGCATTGGGCGGCGTATGATGTACCAAGACACCTTTGGCATTTTAGTCAAAAGGCAATACGTAAATTATTTTTAGAAGCAGAAATGATTGTAGAGGAAACACTTCCAATGAAGTTTGATAGTTATTATGTATCTCTTTTAAGTGAAAAATATAAAACAGGAAAATCAAATCCCGTAAAAGCTTTTTATAGAGGCTTTCTCTCAAACCTTAGCGCTAAATCCACAACAGAATATTCTTCTTTAATTTATGTGATTAAAAACAACTAAAACGTATTTTAAAGACACGAGTTTTAAATATTTCTAATCACGCTATGTAATTTGTTGTGTAACATATAAAAAGGCTTTAAAACGATTGTTTTAAAGCCTTTTTATATAAGTATAATTGATTATTTTTTTTGTCGGTATAGTTTTTAGTTATTTAATAAAAATACACCACCCACTGTTAGAATAAAATAAACACCTAAAGACATCGCTCCGGCATAATCTTTAGCAAGACGCTGTCCTATTAATAAAAAAATTAAAGCGATTGCAGAAAGCTCAACACCTAATAATGCAATTTCTTTTGCTTCAGAGGTGTATAATTCATAAACACCAATACTCATTAAAACACCTGCAACTATTTCAATTATTAAAACAATTCCTAATAATAAAGGAACGGTGTTTTTCAAAGGGGAGTTTTTAAAATGTTCTTTAATAAAAGAGATGTTTCCGTTCCAATCTAAAAGTTTGTCTATACCAGACTGAATAAAAGTAATAATTAAAAAAATTAAAAGTAAAACTTCTGCGGGATAATTTGATAAAAACTTCATATTTTTTGTTTTAAGTGTTTGTAAATCAGTTGTTAACGTTTTATTTATTTAGATACACAAGGGTAATTACCGATCGCTTAAGAGTAGCTACTTTTAATTTTATCTACAATTGTTTGAGCTAGTTTTTCTTTACTTTCAATGGTCCAGCCGGCAACATGGGGAGAAAGAAGCACATTATTTGAATTTATTAAATATTGAAAGGCTTTCGGAATTTTATCATTGGTGAAAAGGTTTTCAAAAGAGGCTTTTTCATATTCTAAAACATCTAAACCAGCGCCTAAAATTTTTCCAGATTTTAAAGCAATAACTAAATCTTTTGTAACCACAGAGGTTCCACGTGCGGTATTTAGGAGCCAAAAATTTTTCTTAAAACTTTGGATAAAATTAGTGTTTACCATGTTTCTTGTGAGTTCTGTTTGTGGTGTGTGTAAACTTAAAACATCTACTTTTTGCTGAAATTCTCTTAATGAAACTTGTGTACAACAATCATCAGAAACATTAGGTTTTAAATCATAACAAAGTACTTGAACATTAAAACCTCGAAGTTTTTTTGCGAATGATTTCCCCATATTTCCGTATCCAATTAAACCAATCGTTTTCCCATCCAATTCAACCCCACGGTTTTCTTCACGCAACCATTGTCCTTTTTTAATCTCGCTATTTGCTTTGTTCAACTTATTAAAGAGAGATAACAACATGCCTAGAGTGTGTTCTCCAACCGCATTTCTATTTCCTTCTGGGGCTGCAATTAGAGTAATTCCGTTATTTTTTGCATAGCTAGAATCTATATTTTCTAGTCCAGCTCCAACACGACCTATAAACTTTAAGTTTTTTCCTTTTTCTAAAAAAGAGGCATCAATAGAAAAACGACTTCTAATAATTAGACCATCATATAAATGGATTTTAGCTACAATTTCAGCTTTTGAAGAGGTGTAGTCTTCATCATTAGTAAAACCTAGGTTATTTAATTGTGCTATTAAAATAGGGTGGTTGGTATCTAGGTGAAGAATTTTCATAGAAGATTTTTAAGTTTGTTATTCCACCAAAGGAGCAATTAATAAGAATGAACTTGAATTCCCCGGCTTTGCAGGAATGCTAATTTTTATAGTATAAGTGAAGCTTAGTATTGCTCTTTGTCACTCGGGAAATCGCCACTTTTTACGTCTGAAATATAATTTTCGAAAGCACCCGTCATGTCTTTATATAGATCTAAATAACGCCTTAGAAAACGCGGATTAAATTCGTGGGTCATTCCAATCATGTCATGGGTAACTAAAACTTGCCCATCTACTCCGTTTCCAGCTCCTATTCCAATAACAGGTATCGAGATTGCTTCTGCAACTTCTTTTGCTAATTTAGCAGGTACTTTTTCTAATACCAAACCAAAACAACCAATTCTCTCTAGCATTAATGCATCTTCCATTAGTTTTTCTGCTTCTTCTTCTTCTTTTGCTCTTACAGTATAAGTTCCGAATTTATAAATAGATTGTGGGGTTAAACCTAAGTGCCCCATTACTGGAATACCGGCATTTAAAATTCTTTTTATAGATTCTTTAACCTCTCTACCACCCTCTAACTTTATTGAATGTCCCCCAGACTCTTTCATAATTCTAATAGCAGAACGCAAGGCCTCTTTTGGATCAGATTGGTAGCTACCAAAAGGTAAATCTACCACAACCAAGCAGCGTTCTATAGCTCTAACCACAGAACTTGCGTGATAAATCATTTGATCTAAGGTAATAGGTAATGTAGTTTCATGACCTGCCATAACATTTGAGGCAGAATCACCTACAAGTAAAACATCAACACCAGATCTGTCTAAAATTTTTGCCATTGTAAAATCATAGGCGGTCAACATAGAGATTTTCTCTTTGTTTGCTTTCATCTCTACAAGAGACTTTACGGTAACGCGTTTATATTCTTTTTTAGCTGCAGACATGTTTTATCGATTTTTGATGGGGTAAAAGTAAGAAATATCAATAGATATTTAACAAATTATAAAGTTTAACACATTTCTTTAATTTATTTTTTAGTTTAAAACAGAACAAGGAAGCGCTAAGTTTGTAGTGCGGCAAATTAAGATTACATTTGATACTTTATATAATATATGACAGAAGAAAAACATGCTTTAACCCCTAATAAATGGATTGATAATTATGCAGATTACTTGTATAATTTCACTATTTCTCGTGTTAATAATACTGATTTAGCTAAAGATCTGGTTCAAGAAGCTTTTTTAGCTGGACTTAAATCTGCAAAGAGTTTCCAAGGAAAAGCAACAGAAAGAACTTGGTTGGTGTCTATTTTAAAAAGAAAAATTATAGATCATTATAGAAAAACAAATTCTAAAAAAGGAAAGGCTGAAGTTCGAATGAATTTTTATGATGATGGTGAAAATAAAGGAAGCTGGCTAGAAGAGCGTGTGCCACAAAACTGGGACAATACATCTGAAAAACAAATAGAGAACGAAGAGTTAAGATACCAACTAGAGGCATGTATTGATAAATTACCAGAAAAGTATGCCATGGTTTTTAGAATGAAAACTGTGCAGGAATTTGAAACAGAAGAAATATGTAAGGAATTAGGGATTTCTTCGTCAAATTTATGGGTAATAATACATAGGGCTAGAACACAGTTGAGAAAATGTATGGAAGACAATTGGTTTAACAATTAAGAAATGTTTAGAAATTTAAAAATAACATGCGACCAAGCCACGACTATTTGTGATAAAAACCAATATGGTGAAGCTTCTATAAAGGAATTAATAAAGTTGAACATTCATTTTATTAAGTGCAGAATTTGTGCTAGGTATTCAAAACAAAACACAATGCTGTCTAGTTTATATAAAGGACACGCTCAGTATTGTAAAGATTTAAAACACAGCCTATCTTTGAAAGAAAAAAAAGATTTAAAAGTCTTGTTAAAAAAAAACAAAGAATAAAAACACCTCAATTAGAATGCATTTTCTACCAGAAAAAATAGACAATTACGCTGTCGCTCATTCACAAGAAGAACCAAAAATCTTGCAAGAGTTAACAAAAGAAACTTGGCAAAAAGTATTAAACCCAAGAATGCTAAGCGGTGCTTTTCAAGGCCGAATATTGTCTATGATTACTAAAATAATTCAACCTAAAAACATTTTAGAGATTGGCACATATACCGGGTATTCTGCACTGTGTTTGGCAGAGGGTTTGTCTTCTGAAGGAAAAATAATTACGATAGATAAAAACGAAGAACTAGAAATGCTTCAAAATAAATACTTCGAAAAATCTGGATTTAGAAATAAAATAACTCAGTTTGTAGGTAATGCAATTGAAATTATTCCTACAATTGATGAAAAATTTGATTTGGTTTTTATCGATGCAGACAAATCTAATTACATCAATTATTTTCATTTAATTATTAATAAGATGAATTCTGGAGGAATTATTTTATCTGATAATGTTTTATGGAGCGGTAAAGTTGTTGCCGCATTAGACCCAAAAGATATCGATACAAAAGTGCTTTTAGCGTATAATAAAATGATGAATGAAGATGCGAGGATAGAAACGATTTTGCTACCTATTAGAGATGGCTTAACAATAAGTAG
>Ga0209712_10002582_pt1 | contig 14833 bp, 13 predicted proteins | sample ArcOceMetagenome_FD_187443 | JGI IMG/M metagenome (GOLD analysis project Ga0209712, IMG submission 187443) | Marine eukaryotic phytoplankton communities from Arctic Ocean - Arctic Ocean - Greenland ARC118M Metagenome (SPAdes) (version 2) | ecosystem: Environmental > Aquatic > Marine > Oceanic...
AAACCTCTATCAGTTCCCATATTTGATAAAACAGGAGATGCTAAACCTAACCAACCATTCCACATTATTTTGAAGAATTTATTTGCTAGCTCTGGTTTTTTTAACCTTGTAGCTGCGGCATTTGATACCCTTCTATAAGCTGTTTTTACAGTTTCGTTAGGTAATAAATAACCTTTAGAAATTGTCGCTAATGAAATTTCGTCCATCCATTCAGGATATTGTTTTCCTTTTTCCCAATTACTATAATCTACTTGTAATGCGTTGTTTTCCATTATTTATTTTTACGTGATGTCTTTTTTCTTTTCTTTTTACTCTTCCTTTTTGGGGTATAAGCTCCCCTTATCACAGTTATTAGTATATATAAGTTACCTAATAGTGATACTAAGGTAATTAATCCTATAATACCTATTATTATTACATTCATATTTTAAAATAAGCTATTTGCGTCCCAATTTTGGACTCCTTTACTATAATTTGTTACTCTATTTGCGAAGAAATCTGTGTGTTGTTTACCTGCTGATAAGCTATCAAACCATTTCATTCTTTTTACTGCATCTTTATCTATACCATTTACTATTGGTCCATACCCTAAATCACCCATTTTAGTGTTTACTCTATGTTTAATAAAGGATACTAAATCATATTTTGGGCACCCTTTTAAATCCCCCATTTCATATACTTTATCAATAAAATCTAATTCTAATTTTAAAGATAATAGTGCTGCCTCTTCAATGTCTGATTTTAATTCAGGTGTATTAAATTCTGGATTTTCTGCTAATAAGGTTCTAAATAACCAACAACCCGCTTCTGAGTGTAATGATTCGTCTCTAATACTCCACTCAACTATTTGTCCTACTCCTTTAAGTTTATTATCTAATTTAAAAGATAATAAAACAGCAAATGATGAAAATAAATTAACACCCTCTGTAAATGCAGAAAATATAGCTAGTGATTTAGCTCTTTCATGCCAATTTGCTTCTCCATTATGAGAATCTCTAACTTCAGTTAATGCTGAGATTTTAGCCATTGTTGCTTCATCTTCTAGGAACTCACTAAAATTGTCTAATCCTAATTCCTCGTTTAATAAAGAGTAAGCTTCAGCATGAATAGTTTCAAATGCACCAAATGTAACAGCCATTTTAATTATTTCAGGTTTTCTAAACCAGCTTGTTACTAAATTAGTCCAGTAATCATTTACAACAGTTTCAGTTTGGGCAAATCCTTTTAAGATAGTACCAATAATATTTTTTTCAGATTCTGTTAAATTTCGTTTCCAATCTGTAACATCTGACATCATAGGTACTTCTGTATGTAACCAATGAGCTTGGTGTTGTTTTAACCAATAATCTGATGCCTCCTGGTATTCAAAAGGTTTGTAAACAATTCTTTCTTTTGTAATGTCTCTTTTCGCCATTTACTTAATTTGTTAAAAGTTTAAATTATTATTTTTTTTCGAAACTGAATACATCATCCTTTACATTACTGTATGCTGCTGCTATTTGTCTTTTTTGATGTGCATCTACATTATCATAACTGTTAGACTTTGATTTAGGAGCAAAAGTTTCCTCATCTCCACTTAAGTCTGCATTGTATGGGAATACTTCAAAATGTCCCGTTGCTGTATTAGCAGTCAAAGAGAAGGTATGACCATCCATTCCATATCTATTTTTCATAATATGTAATCTCCCAGTACCCCCTACTTTATCTTCCTTCTTACGTGAAAGAGACATACAAAAGTCAGTTATCATAATTTTATCATATGACCCTGCTGCTTTATCCCCTTCAATAATGTCGTCATTTGCACCGGCACGATTAACTTGTGAAACTGACCATATTGGTATGTCTAACTGTTTTGCTAATCCTTTGGTACTAGTATAAATATCATCAATTTCATCTTTACGCTCTCTACTTTGACGTCCTGATGAAAGTAAGTCAACATAGTCAATAATTATTAAATCTGCTTTAATACCTAGACTTTCTACTTTTTTAATATGAGACTCTATTGTTGATATAGTAGCACGTCCTGTTGGGAATTCTTTAATAATTAGTTTACCAGGTAATTGTGGAATAGTTTCTTCAACTTTGTCTTTATGTAAGTGTAAATCACGAACATCTATTTCGGTAAAAAATGCATCATACCTTTTACCAACATAATTTTCACCTAATTCTAAAGTGTAATGTATTACGTTATAACCTAGCCTAACGGCTCTCCCTCCCATTGCAACTAACGACCAAGATTTACCACCTCCCGGACTACCAAATATAAGACCAAAATCTCCATTTCCCAGTCCACCTTGTAGTAATTCATTAATTTTAGGCCAAGGTGTTGGTATAGTAATTCTAGATTCTTCCTTATAACGTTCTTCAATGTCTTTAATATATTCATGTCCTAGATTTTTATCTTGTCCTGCTTTTAAAGCACTATCAACTAAAGACCTAATACCATCAAAATCGCCTGCTTTCAATAAGTCCACAGACGACATTAAGGCCTTCTTCAATTGTTGGTTTTTACAAAAATTTGTAAATTCTTCTTGTACGTATTCTAAGTCTTCATCTGAGGATATGTATGCTTGTTTTAGTTGGTCTTTTAAAGAAATTTTTAAGACATCATTGTCTAATTTCTGCAATTCCACTTTAATAACATCTAAAGAGGGTGTTGTGTGGTATTTGTCATAATAGTTTAAAATCTCTTTAATAATCCATTTCTGAGAACTATTCTCAAAATATTCTTCTGATATTATATCATGGATATTTACTAAAAATTCCTTATGGGTTAACAATGAAGATAACACCTTAATCTGGAATTCGTGTCCGTATTGATTTATACTATTTAATGTCATTTATAACCTTTTTGTTTTATTAATCTTTATAACTACCAAATTGAGAGAAGATATCTGTTACCCATGTCTCTAAGTTTCTAATCATTCCCCCTAATTTATCTATGTTATATAATTGCATAAATAATTCTGCTTCAAGTTTAGGAAATGGTTCATTAATAACTCCTTCAAGGAAATTTATATCCCTTTCTCCTATCATTGGTTTACTTAAATCCATTACCTTAAAACTATTTTCTAGTTTTATTTTATCTTGAATTATCCGTGAATATACGATGTGTTCCTTGAATTTCCTAGCAGAGATGTCAAAAATGTCATCTAAAGTTAATTCTTGGGTTTTTAGTTCTGGGAATTTTTTAAATATTCCTTTCTCACCTAAACCTTTTATACCTGGGATGTTATCTGAACTATCACCTAGTAGGGTTTTAATTAGAATAAAGTTATTTGGTGAAACACCAAACTTTTCTCTTACTACTTTTGGAGTATAAAACTCCTTTTCCATTGGACGATATAAAATAATATTATCTGTTACTAATTGAACAAAATCCTTATCGGATGATACTATAAAACAGGTTGAATTATATTTTTCTACAAATTTTTCAGCTAATACCGCTATTACATCATCTGCTTCTACTTTATCTATAATAGTAGTTTTAACAGGTAATGTTTTTAAGTATTGAATTATACGTACAATTTGATCAATTTTAGAATCATGTTCCTCTTCCATATTATCAAAAGCGTCCCAATTGGTAATTCTTTTAATATTTCTACCCCCTTTATATTCGGCGAGCAGGTTCTTTCTACTAACAGTAGAACCTGCACCGTCAAATACTACATAAACAGAGGTAGGGTTGGTTTGTCGAATCATGGCACCTAAAGAACGAAAGAATCCACCCAACCCTCCAACATGGACTCCATCAGTATTAACTTGGTTCATCACTGCAAAGTTTCTAAAGAATAGATTTAAACCATCTATTAATAACACTTTATCGTGTTTTCTAACTACAGTTTCCTTCCCTTGCTCCTGGACTTCATCCAGCAACGCAAATAATTCTTTTTGCTTCATGTTCTTGTTTTTATAAATCTTGTGAATCGAAGAGTACTGGTGATACGTCTTCTTGGTCTTCTACAATTTCGAATTTCCCACCACCTAATATTTTAGCCCATTCGTCAGAATGATCTTTTTTATAGTTGTTTTTATCCTTATCTGTATCTTGAATAAACCCGTGGTTTGTCATAACAATTTTACCTCTTGATTGAATACCATTAACATGGTTCTTATCAATTTGCAAGTTGGTACGTTTCCCCCATTCTACTTGCTTACCACCTTTAATTGCTTTAATTTTAGATGTACCAGCATTTGAAACATTACCAAACGTAGCTACAAACGTTGCATCGTACCACATAGCCATTCCACCTTTGTTCATCATCTTTGGTTGACCCATAGGTGATTCAGCTTTAGCCGTCCAAACTTTGTTAATAGCAATTAATGTATTAGTGTATGGTGCTGATTCTTTACGAGACATTACAATACTTTGATTTACAGTATTACCAAATTGTGTTGACATTGCTCCTGCATTCCATTCATTGTTATTTTTCAATTTCTCAACTGACATTGCACAAGGAATAGAACCAATTGAATCCCAAAAGAAAGCTAAGTCATATGGTAAGTTACCATTTTTCTGTTCATTTTGTAAATCCATAATAAAGGCAGCTACATCTTCAATAGTATGTACTGTTTCTCTATCTACGTAAATAAAATTACCATCGTAATCTACTACTTCACCCTCTTCATCTTTAATTAGATTAACTTGTAAGCCCATTTGAGATGCGTGTTCCCAATTCCATTTCATCTCTGTAATAATAAAAACAGGTAATATACCCATTTTTTGTGCTGAGACTGCTGCTTCTAATAAAGCGGTGGTTTTACCAGTATCTGAATGTCCTCTAAGTAATGAGATGTGACCCATTGGGATACCCGGTACTCCTGATACTTCAGTAAATGCTGGTGATAATGGAATCCATTGTTGTTCCTTAAATTTGACGTTTTTATCTAAACCTTTAGCGTTTTTGAACTTATTTAAGTCAAATTTGCTCTTAATCTCGGCAGACACTGCCGCCGAGAGAGACTTCTTTATTTTTTTAGCCATATTTAGAAAGGAAGGTCATCTGATTCACCATCTTTTTCATCACCAAATAAGGTGTCGAATTGGTCATTCTTAGTTTTTTTTACATTACTGGTGTCTAAACTAAAATTATTAGTTTTTGGTGCTGCTGCTGCGGGTGTTGGAAATGCATTTTCAGTAGTTGCATCTGATTCAGGTGATAACCACTTTTCTAATGCTGATTTCATTTCATCGAATGTAAATCTTTTAAATTCATCCATAGGGTTTGGTTGTGTCCCTGACCATAACTCTACTTGAGCAGCATCTTCACTAATTGGTGTTGATTTTAATCTAACACGTACTGATGACTTGTTATAAGGAGTACCTGTAGATTCTGGTCCTACCGTTTCAATAGTAAGATCTCTACCTGATGCTACATCAGTATAATCACCAATTTCATCATCAATAGCAAGTGAAAGTAATTCTTCATATACTTGTTTACCAAATTGCCATAGTCTAACACCTTTTTCTTCTTCTCCTCTAACTACTACAGGAACAAAAATACGGTTCTTAGCATCTAAACTTTTAGCTAATAAGTAATTTTCTTTGTTGTACTCCTCTCTAAGTTTACCTGCAAATAAAGCAATAGGATCTTTCTCTCCATAATTTTGGGGTGAAAGCATCACTTTATTAGTAATACCGTAGTAGAACTTCAATTCCGTAAAAGGGTTGCTAGTGTTGAACGCTGATGGTACAATTCTAATTTGTTGTTTACCAATTGTTGGTCTCCAAAATATTAGACTGTAGTCCTTCTTCGGTCCTTGGGCTTGTTTTGATTGTAACCCATCCAATTTTTGTTTAATCGCATTTAAATCCATAAGATAACTTTATTTTAATTATAACTGTTTATATGTAACGTAAATATACGAAGCCCCTTCCGGGGCTCCTAATTTATTTTAATATACTTTTAATTTTTTTATATATCAATTATTTTATAAATTTTAGTCTTTAATTGACTTAAATCATTATGTTGTGTAAGTAAAACACTATTTCTATAATGTTGCCAGTCTATTTGGAATTTAGTATCTACTACACCACCATTTAACTTCTTAATTAACTCATTAAGGGCGTTTATTGTGTATAAAGTATTAGATTCTTTCTTCCTATGTACTAAAATAGTATTTTCTGGAATTGTTTGTACATTTCCTTGGTCTACATTATAAGTTACAACGTATTCATCTTTGCCCACGATCTCGAGGACAAACATTTTATTGTATATAATGGTATATCTGCTTGTAATCTCTTCTAATAAAGAATCTAAATTCTCTAAATTTGTGAAGGTACAAAATAACTTATTGTTCAAATCTCCTATGTTTTGGAATGACGTTATAACATCATAGTTCGTGTTATACGTATTCGGAGAATTATTTAAAATCATAGTCATAACCTTCTTTTGTTTTTGTGTTTAATTTATATTTAGTAAATATTTTTTTTACATCTTCTATTAAATATTGTTCACTATCATCAGCATCCAATAAGAAACTATCATATGTGTATAGTACTAATTTTGTTTTTTTACCTTTTAGTACTGATATCATATCCCATAATATACGAACGTTCATTGACGTCTCCAAATTTTGTAGCAAGTAATTAAAGAGTTTTTGTGGGTTCATTTTATCCAGGTTCTCTTTTTTATACACATAGTTAGAAATTGGACAAGTAATTTTACCCTCTCTTTCAAAGTCTTCCCAGAGTTCTTTTACGTATATATTAATTTTACTAAAAAATTCTAGGTGTTCGTATTCTTTGAATACTCCTCCGTATAGTTGTTTAAATGTTAATTCCTTAGACTTTGCGTAGTCAACTTGATATAACTCTTGTAGATGGCTATGAATATCAATAGAGGGGAAATTATAATTAATGAGCATACAAGACAGGCTAGGATGATAAGCACTAATATCAATATCAATGAACCTGTCATTGCTTGGGATAAAAGCTTTCCTACAACCGTTTTTATGGGATAGAGCTGCATAATTTACGTTTTTAAATTTGTTAGAGGGGCGTGTTGTGGTTGTCCTAAGGTTGTATTGAGTGTAAACTCGTTCACCATCAATGGGGTGGAAGTGTTCCTCGAAGGTTTCCTTGTGTACTCGTATTCCACTTCGTTCGAGGTAGTTGAAAACCATGGATACTTTATTGTTAAAGAATTCATCATATTTAGTTTTAGTTCTGTTAATATTCGCTTTTAGATCTTCAAAAATGTGTTCGCATAATTCATAGTGTTTAACAATAGGGATAATTAGGTTTAACTCATGGTTATCCTTGTGTTTACTATAGAATATTTCGTGTACTTTGGTTGTGGGACGTATATACGTATGAGGTGGTGGTGTTATGTCATAAAGAGTTTTGTTTGGAAAATAATGTAATGTTTCTTTTTTATCTCGACAGTATAATTTTTCAAACTTGTTTATCAACTTTTCAACGCTTGTCTTATACGTGATTAACTCATTAGTGACTTCACTATGATGTATACCTACCATAAAACCTTTAGTTGCTTCAAGTGGTCTAATATACACTAAACTTACATATGTTTGTGATGGGTGTATTGTATCATTATAAGGGATTACTTCGATGAAAGCCTCCTTATAACTACTATTAATTAGAACATCTAACTGTTCTTTATCTTCTATAAGCCAATACATATACCTTTATTTTACCTAAATATACGACAGATTTATCTAATAGCCACTCTTTCTTTGGATGTTTTTTCTTATTGATGTTCCTACCTCGTTGTTAATCTTTACTTTAACATCTTGTTTTATCTCATCCGTCTTAAAGGGTACTAATACTCTATGAAATGTTGGTTTATGAAATTTACCCTCCATTAGTACACCACGATTTGAATTAACATGGTAGAAACCCGAGTAGTTTTCACTATCAATTTCTACTTTTAATTCTCCACCACTAGTATTAAAGAAGTTTTGAGTGGTTGGTTTATAGTATTTTACAAATTTACCCCTAAATGAAAATTCAAAACCAAGTAAGTTTTGTGATTTTTGGTTTAATAAAACTATATTTCTATTTACAATGTAAGTATTAATTGGGTCGCCTGTAAGGTCCCAATTTATTTTAATTGGTGTATATAGTTGGTGCTGTGTGTTTGGGTTTGAATTACTATAGTTAGTATAGGTTTGGTTATTTACCTCCATATATTGGGAGGTATTAGATTTTTTTAGGAAATACCTTACAAATTCCCCTGTATTATATTCTTCTTCTGTTGGGAATTGAATACTTGAAATTGGAGGAGGTGCATTATTTACCGGGACAGACATTGCTGATTGGTATGTTGGAGGGAGTAGGTTTATTGTTGTGTTTGGGATTGAATCAAGGTTAGTAGTTGTAAATGAACCTTCAAGACCTGCTTCTACGTCCTTTTGTGCGTTGTTAGCTACATCTTGAACTAACATTAAATTAGGACCATCTTGTGGGGTGTTACCTGTAAAGTAATTCCCATCAGATGTAGCATAATAATTCCCAACATAAGCCTCTCCAGTGTCTAATAAGATAAATTCTTCATTAGAAGTGGATAAGTTTGTTGTTAATTGTGATAGTGGGTAGTACATCTATAAGTTTCCTATTTTCATTAATAATTCTAATAATTCCTTTTGTGGGAAAACATCTGCTTTATCTGGTCTGTATGAGTTGTGGGTATAAATACCACCAACGAAAGTACTTGCAGATTTAGAATATTTACCTTCTTTAGGGAAAACATCATCAAAGTTTTTATTATTTAAATAAATTGAAATGTTATAGGTAGATTTCCAATTTACTAGAACTTTTTCTAATTCAGATAACATCGCAGGTGTATATCTAATTCAGATAACATCGCAGGTGTATATGACTGGTACCTTTCATATCCTTTATATCCCCCTGGCATCTTTACAACATTATTATTATCGTCTAACATATAAGGTTCACTAGTATCACTAAGAGGAATTTCAGAACCAACATAACTATACCACTTACCATCTCTTTCCGTTAAAAATCCTAATGATTCTAACTCAATAGATAAAGATTGTTTGTTTAATTGAACATTATTATGGCTATAAGGATTACCACTTTTTCTACTTATACCTAAATGGTTAGACCAATATACATCAGGAAAAACATGCTCTGAATGTCCTTTTCTTTCTATAATGTAATGGGTTGCTATTGGATATGTTTTACTAGTCCAGTTTGTGCCAATTTCCTGTTTAGCATCACTACTTCCAGCAGTATGGTGTAATACTATTTGGTTTTTACCTGAACCTGTTGGGTAGTAAATTAGGCCGGATTTTGTTTTATCATTTACTACACTATACCCTGTGGTAAGTGTTACTTGAGGGGCATCTCCTTTATATACTACATAATTATCTGATGCTTGTTTTGTGATTTTACTAATTTCAGTATTAATAAATGCCCCTATATTTTGTTCTTTTGTTTTAGGAGTAGATATTGTAGTTAAGGAGGTAGTCCAATCATTATTTGAAATAGTATGGTTGACTTTAGATATTAAAAATTCTAAAGCATCCGGATATTGTTGTGGTAAAAATTCTTGTCTAATATTTAGTTTTTGATACATTTTTACTCCAGAAATCCCATCACAAGTTAAATCTAAGTTTAAAGGTATAAATCCTATTTTAGTAGAGGGTGTTCCTGTAGCCGCGTATAAAGCATTATCAAGAATATTAACATACCCTTTAAAGGATTGTTTTCCTTGTTTTATGTATTCGTCATTTAAATGAAAATAATAACCTTTAAGTTCTGTTTGTCCTTGTATTTTTCCTCTAAAACCTTGAATTAGGTATCTGATGTAACCATCTGCGAATTTTTGTAATTCTTCAGGTTCAGGGGGAGTATTGTTATTTTCTACATCTTCTATTACTTCCTCTATATATTTAGCCCAAAAAACATTATTATAGTTTTTATTAGTAACTGGTGAGTCATCTACATCTCTTTTACCTGTTGAAGACTTTCCAAACATTGTAGATATAGTGTCATTAGATGGTCTTGTTGCACCAAACCAGTTTCTCTTATCTAATACTCCCTTTGTAGTAAAGTGGACATACAACTCATTAACTTGTTTTAAGGTAAGAGGAGCGTAAATATTATCTAAATTGGTTATTTTATCCTTGTTCATTTGTGGGGGATCTTGGAGACCGTATTGATATTGGTCCCTTAACCCAGTATTCCAACTTGAAAAAGCGGTTGCATCATAGTTTTTAGTTGAAGTTCCATTAGCTGTAGCCCCAATAGATATCATAGATGCTAAGTCTGGTCCTATCTTTGTTTTAAATCCAAACTCTCTAACAATATTAGAGGTAGGTATTAGTTTATTTCCTTCGCCTCTACCTTTAAGATTATAACCATAAAGCTCAAAACTTGAAGTAGTGTCAAATTTACTTTTAAAAGAACTATTTTCAATCCCTCTAATTCTATTTTGGTCTTGAATGGTTATAACGTTATCATCGCTTATAATAGGTTCTAAATTTGGTACCCCACCTAGTGCACTGTTAATACCATCACATATTTCTTGTAGAAATTTAAATAAGTATATTTCCCCCTTTTTAGTTACTTTGTCTAAAGCATTAGATATAAAGTCATAATTTAAGTAAACATTTAGAGTTTTTCCATATATTATACTTCCATCATTTTCAGTTACCATCCAATCATTCATTCTCTTAGCAAAGTCCCAATATGATTTTATACCAGTTTTATTAGCAGCAAATTCATTATAGTTATTTAAGGAAAGATCATCTAGAAATTTTGGTTTTACTAGAGCAATTTTGGGGTTTAAAGATATTTGGTTAGGATATGCAGACATTATAGTCTCATCTACATTTGTATCTATGTCTAACATATAACCATTTGACAATTTAGGAATATTAATGATTTTATTTGGGCTAACATATCCCCACCTGCTTTTTCCCCAGGAAGGTTTAAACTCCAATACAAATTTAAGTAAGGGTATTTGTACCCCCACCATTTTAAACTTCCTTTACTATCTACAATATCGGTAAATAAATCATATGCTAGGGGAGAGGTACCTGCATTTGTAACAAGGGAAGATTTAGTTAATGATGTTTCTATACCACTAATTCCTGTATCATATCCATTTAGAATTTCCTCTATTTCCTTTTCTGTTTTAATATCTGCAGGATTGTTAACTTTTATTGATTCTATTACATCCCCTACTGATATCAAGTTTAGGGTGATATTATAAGTACCATCTCGATCAAAATCCCAAGAAAAATTAGATACCTTACCTATAAACCCATCATAATTACCACTATATGTCTCTCTATACCTACCTACATCCTTAATTAATTTAGTAAAATTGTAAGTTTTAAAATCTTGAAACCAAATATCTTCCATTAAGGTATTACCCATTTGTTGGAGGTTTCCTTCATTGTTAATGAACTTATCATTACCCCATTCTAACAACATGGTATACCCTAGTCGTAAGTACAGTAACTCGATTAATTCAAATTGAAATTTGTTGTGTGCCTTAATATTAACTGTAGCTTTTCTAATTGAACCCCTGTTTAAGGCTTCTACTTTAGCATCTATTAGACCTGGGGGTGGAGTTAAACCTTGTTGACTTCCTCCTAAACCGTAGGCATTTGAATTATTCCATATGTCACCTGTTTGGCTTACTCCTGATCTAAAGTTGTAAGTCCCTTGTGTGCCTTTTCCTTCTCTGTCTTTTACAGAAGATATTACTTCAGAGGTTGAGTTAAACAATACTGTTTTTTTCGCTAACTTATTCCCCATAAAATTCTCAGGGTTTGTTAATCCTATAGCTTCTATTCTATCGGCACCATTTCTTCTGTCACTATTTTTATATTCTTCTTCTGTAAGATTTGGGGCGGTAAGTTTAAGTTCTGCTACAATTTCAGGGGTAGTTAGGAATCTAACTGATGAACCTAATTTTAAAAAAGAATTTTGGTTATTTTGGATCTGGAGTTGCTCAGGTGTCCTACTACCATCAAAACCACTACCAGCAGTTTGTTGGCGGATAGTTATTTGGTTTTTTACAAAATCGTCAAAAGCTTCTCCTACTAATTGTCCCATAACCTTTTATCTTCTTTGATTTAATAAATCATATTCTGCTTGTATCGCTCCTATTGATGTAGGGATTCTTATTTGAACCCCTAAAGGTAAGAAATAGGAATCTTGTTTTAAAAAATCGTTTGCTGTTGTAATAATCCACCAAAGTGATGAATTGCCATAATATTGTTGAGCTAAAATATCAAACCTATCCCCCTCTTCAGCATAAACATATATATCCGAAAATTCTAAAGGAATTGCAGGATATTTAACACCTCTATAATATGGAGTGCCCCTTAAACCCTTTTTGGTTTCTATTGAGGTAGTTTTTATTTTTGTATATCTGCTCATTATTATTTTTTAGGAATATAATTTAAATTATCACCTTGACCGTCATAGTTATTTCCTGAACCTGCTGCTAGGTTAATGTAATGCTCTTTTCCGTATTTTCCAACAAATGTTCCTCCTGATCCTACTGGTTTCCCATTAGCAAAAGAATTTTGTTGTACTCTAGGAACAAAATCGTGAATTGGAATAAAATTAAACCCTGTTACTTTAACAATTAAGGGCATTTCTTTAACTGAGGGGTCAGTGAAAATTTCATTACCCTTTGTACCTGTTGTTGACTTTTTAATTTCATCAGGTATTGCTATTTCCCAAGGGGATTCTTGTGGTATATCAAAGTTAAGACCAGTCATAATACCTACCTGTTCCTGGAAGTAACCACCTACAGTTAAAGTTACTAAATTACCCCTCATGTATCCGGCATCTGAATAGTCAGGTGCACATACTGATGCTAGGTAATTTAATTTTTGGTACATTGGTATAAGTTCTTGTTTAGATTGAGCAGCTACCGTCCAAGCCATGCTTACTGTTCTATCAAACCCACTATATTTGTAAAATTTTTCTCCTCTACCCATGTAAGAGTTGGCTTTCCAATCTGCAGAATAGGTATCTGAGAAGCTATCAATAAATGCTCTAAAATGAATATAAGTTTTTAAAGATGGGTTATCGTTATCTATAACACCAATTCTGAATTTTACTAAATCATTTTTAACTGTATTACCAGTTACACCACTTGATTGGTATATAGGAAGGGCAGTGATTTTATCTAATGCTCCTTTTTCATTTAATAAAGCAGAGTCTGGTGAGTTTGTATTAATTTTTCTTTTACCAATAGTGTAGCTACTTAAATTCCCACGCTTACCAGGATCACCTAGATTTACTCGGGATTCAATGTTTTTTCTTGTATAATCTAAATATGCTGGTATTTCTTCACTTCCTGAAGGGCCTGTAATAATCCTAGTAAAAGAAGGTTTATTTACTAGAGAATCTTTACTTGTTGGTTCATATGCAAGTAATGGATTACTATTTACACCGTATTCCTCAATTTGTTGTTGAGTGAATACTTGAGGTCCAATACCTGTACCTGTACCACTTCTTAATTTGTTGGTATCTGTTTTTAATAATGTTCCTGGTTGGTAAACACTGTCTGTACGAAAATCAATATAATCTTCTCTAAATAATTCACTCGCCATTACGGGGTCAAGTGATGAATATACTAACTGTGGTGCTAAGAAACTTAGGGAAAATGGGGGATTGTTAAATCCATCTTTACCTAAAAATATTTTAGAATTTTCAACAAATTGGGGAGTTAATTTATTACTAAAAAAGGATTTATTTTTATTATTAATACCCGTTCTTTGGTCATCATACATTCGTATTTTGGTTTTCCCAACACCTAAAGTAGCACCTGGTCCTCCTGAGTATGAATATAATTCTAAATCTGCCCCTGTGTTATTATCTATCTTATTAAGTAAACTAAATACTCTACTTTTATTCCCATCATTACTATTTGTGTATATGGTATTTAAATAGGTGGGTAAACCCAAAGGAGTGTTCCCATCGGGGGAACTCACTGTTGTATTTAAAAGGGGATTAAAACCTTGTTTAACTAGATGAATACCTAAGGGGTTTGTTGCAGATTGACCTATAGTACTTAACGGGGTATATAAACCTTGGTTTAAAGGTATATTATCTTTTATAAATTGACCAATAGCACCTAAAGCATTGTTAGTTGTTGTTGGTGTGGGGTCTGTGTTTACATACCCTACTTCTGAATTAACATTAGTTAAGGATAAGACATTTTGTTTAGCAACAAATAAAGGGCCGTTAGGAGATTTAAAATCAAAGAACATTTGAGTCATTCTTGAAACATCTCTAGCTATAATCTTAGGTAATAGCGTACCTCCTCTTAGTAAAAAATCGGGACCACCTGTTCTTCCTACATCAGAAAGGTCATCTGGGATTTTGGCTACTATATAAGGTTGGTTACTACTTCCTCCTCCAACTGTGTCTTTACCATACCTTAAGGATTTAAGGTTGGTTGTCATATTAACTAATGGCATATTCTACTTTTAAGTTGGAAGATTATCCAAATATCTTGTAGGTGCTGTTGGTGATTCTAAATTTGAGGGTTGTGGTAGAACACCGTTCAATGGTGTTACAGCGTTAGCATTTGGGTTTCCAATAGTAGAATATTCTCTATGTAAAGTAGACTGTTGGAAATTTGGTGTGTTTGGTGTTAAACCACTCAAACTTGTAGCCGATGCTTGACCGGAAACTAATTTATCTAATAAGCTCATAATTGTGTGTTTTATTATAAATATTAAATTATTGTACTTCGTACAACCCTACTGAAGATAATTGAGGTTGTTTTGATTGTTGGTTAAGTAGTGCTTCTAATAAATCGTTTGTTTTATTAGCTTGTTTAATCATTGGTGAATTATCACTTAAAGGTATTAC
>Ga0209712_10002583_pt1 | contig 14829 bp, 8 predicted proteins | sample ArcOceMetagenome_FD_187443 | JGI IMG/M metagenome (GOLD analysis project Ga0209712, IMG submission 187443) | Marine eukaryotic phytoplankton communities from Arctic Ocean - Arctic Ocean - Greenland ARC118M Metagenome (SPAdes) (version 2) | ecosystem: Environmental > Aquatic > Marine > Oceanic...
CTGCGTATTCCTATTTATTTTATCTAATTTTTCGATAGTTGTTGCTCAAAGATCTGTTGGCGGAACTCCCATTAGTTTTTTGTCAAAGAATCAATCTGCTTTTTCGAAAGAAAATAAAGCGGTAAAAGTGCCTGCCTTAAATATGACTCGGCTAAAAAAAGAAGATAAAGAAAATAGCTCCAATCGATTCGCTGCTCCGGTAGATGTTAATTACACTTTGACTAATTCTGGTCAATGGGTAGATTTAGAAGATGGAGGGCGAGTTTGGAAATTAAAAATCAAGGCAGATAATGCACTTGGTCTTTTTATTTTTTACAAAAATTTTTACTTGCCTAACGGTGCTCGATTATTTGTTTATGATGAAAATCAAAAACAAATTTTAGGTGGCTATTCTTACCTTAATAATTCTGATGCTGGAAAATTTATGACAGGAATGATTGATGGCGAAACTGCGATCATCGAATATTACGAACCTTGGTACGCCAAAGGTCAAGGCCGATTGGAAATCGATCGAATCATGCAAGCTTATGATCGAGAAAAAATAGTATCAGATGATCCCTTTCAAAATTATACTGGATTTGGAGAATCTTTGGCTTGCAATATAAATGTAAATTGTCCTTTAGGAGATGAGGTGGAAGATCAAAAAAGGGGAGTAGTTCGAATCTTGACCGTCTATAATACGGGAATGGGTTGGTGCTCAGGATCGTTGATTAATAATACCAATAATGATGGTACGCCTTATGTTTTGACTGCGAATCATTGTGGATTTTTAGGAAATAATATTGCAGACTTTGGACTTTGGCGATATGATTTTAATTATGCTTTTCCAACTTGTGCCAATGAAACTGATGAACCACCTTTTCAATCCATCTTAGGAGCCGAAATTGTCTCAGGATCAACGGTATCTGATTTTTTATTGTTAGAACTTTTTGCCAATGTGCCTTCTTCATATAATGCTCATTTCAATGGGTGGAATAGATTAAACACTCCACCTCAAAGTTCTACACAAATTCATCACCCATTTGGAGATGTGATGAAAATAGCTGTTGATACTAATGAATTAACCAGTTATCCATTTGTGACCGATTGGGGAGGTGGTGTTATTACTCCACCACATTCACATTGGAGGTCTACTTATGATTTTGGAACGATTGAAGGAGGTTCTTCGGGATCGCCTTTGTTTAATCAGAATGGATATATCGTGGGACAATTACACGGAGGGCCTACTATCGTTTGCGATAATTTAATCACTTACGATGGAAAATTTTCAGTCTCTTGGGACGATGGAGCAGATTCGACTACGAGGTTAAAAGAATGGTTAGATCCGACCAATACTGGATTTACACAATTGGGCGGAATTGACAATCCAGCATTGTCCAATACTTCAAGTGTTTTTGGAAATATTCAAAAAGAAAATGGAGGTTCTATTCAAAATGTAGAAATGCAAGTAACCGGTTCTTCTTCACTTACTTTTAATAATCAAGCAGATGGAACTTATGAGGCGTTTGATTTGACCAATGGAAATGATTTTACGGTTACCCCATTTAGAAATGACGATCATCGAAATGGAGTAAATGTTTTTGATTTAGTATTGATGAGGAAACATATTTTAGGGTTGGGTGATCCACTTACGCCTTATCAAATCATTGCTGCAGATGTAAATAATGATGGGAGTGTAAATATATTCGATATGGTTTTTGTGCAAAAAGTTATTTTGTTATTGGATCCAGCTTTTCCAAATAATAACTCCTGGAGGTTTGTGCCAACAGCGTTTAATTTTCCAGATCCATCTAATCCTTTTTCCGCTCCATTTCCAGAAAGTACTTTTTATACGCCAATTTTGACAAATATGCAGGATCAAAATTTTGTGGCGATCAAAATTGGAGATGTGAATGGTTCCGCTAACTAATTAGGAGTCAGCAGTCAGACTGGGCGCTGTGCTTTCGGTCAGGAGCCAGGGGAGAGGGAATATCGAATACTAAACTCTTGGGAATCCAAAAAGCTGTGGACTACTAAGATTTAAATAAAAAAAGAGGTGTTAGTCCGTAAAGACTAACACCTCTTCTTATTTTAAATCAAATTATCTATTGCTTCACTAACTTTAATGTCTGTAAATTTTTCCCATCCACTTCAAGGGTAATCAAGTAGATTCCCGCCTTCCAATTTTGTCCGACTTCGATTCTATTAGCATTGTTTTCAATGTTAATAGATTCAACTAGCTGTCCTAAAATATTAAAAACACTTATTTGAGCTTGATTGAATGAATGGTCAAAGTCTAACTCAACAAAAGTATTTTCATCAAATGGATTTGGATAAATTTGAAAATCAATTCCTTTTGCCTCTAAATCAGCAGTTGATGATGGCATTCCTTCTTCGATGATAAATGCGTCCAATGCAGCTTCGACCAAATGTCCACTAGGTTGATCTTGAGCAGCATAAATCATGGTCATATTATCGGTGATATCAATAAAATCTGAGAGGATAAAAGAAGATTCTGGTCTCCACTCAGAAGCTGATTCTGTAATGGTTTCCAAAATAACTTCATCAAGTCCATTGGAAACTGAAATGACATAATCGTCATTTGGGCCTCCATTTCCACCATCATTAAAAAACCAAGTTCGGTATTTTGCAATAGGTTGATTATAAGTAGACAGATCCATAATTGGAGAAATAAGTTGTGTGATTCCGCCATCAATATCATCATTTCCAGCACCTCCACCGGCATTTCCAGTCACGTAACATTCTATTCCTAAATCTCCATCGACATCCATTTCAGGGTTACTTTGGCTGCCTTGGTAAGTTGTTCCCGTAGGTTCGCCTAATTCCCATGCTCCAGTTTGAGCAGAGTTATTGAGCTCCCAATCAAAATCAAAAAAGAAATCATCTTGGTATCCTTCACTCAAACTAAGGGTAACAGAGTTATTACCTGGGTCAATAGTCAGCACTTCGACAGCATGTAGGTAACCCCATTTTCCAGCAAAAAATTGATAGTCGCCCTCGAAAATATTGTTTAATGTAAAAGTTCCATCACCAGTTGAAGTAGTAGAGTAGATTGCTCCATTGCTAGATTGAGCAACTACTGCCACATCAGCAAGAGAAGTACCATTAGCAGCTTTTAAAGTATTTCCAATCATATCGATGGTTGCAAATGGAATCATTTGAACATCAAGCATCGTGATTACTCCATTTTCAAAAACAGCAGAAGTCGTCAATGGGAAATATCCAAACTTCGTGAAGGTCACATCAAAAGTCCCTGGAATTGCTTGACCCGTTTTATACTCTCCAGTATTGTCAGAATAATCAATATTTGGAGCAGGTGCATCGATAGTAATTTCTACATCACTAATTGATGCATTAGTATTGGCGTCAGTTACTTGTCCTTCGAGGTAGCAACCTTGCACATAATTTGGTTGTAAAACATATAATCCGCTTTCAATATCTGACACTAGAATTAGTCCTGAAGGTAAATACGGATATGCTCCCCAAGCTCCACTAAAACCGGTACTAGTTGGAATAAACGTATCGAAATTTCCTACTTCAATTAAGTTGTCAGGATGAGTTGCATCCAAAATAATACAACCATCAGAATAATATGAAACGATCACATAGTTGTTCCAAACATGAACATTGTGAGGAATCACTCCTTCCCCAAGCGTGGTAGTTGGGCGGAATTGATCCATCTCTTTGATGTCATCTAAGTTCGAAACATCATAAGATCCAACTGGCGCATTAGCCAATTCATCAGTTGTAAAAACAAAATTATTATCATCAGTTGACCAAGCATTATGAGTAAAATTGAAGGCAGTAGTTTGAATTCCTTCCAATTGAATATCCATTTTATCTGTAACATCAAAGATTTGTAAACCATTGGTCAAGTTAGAGGCGTACATATTACTTCCTTTGGTGAAAACATCGTGTGAATAACTTCCTTGAACATTATTTACAAAAACAGGATTGTAAGAATCTGTGAAAACATCAAAAATCATTACCGCTCCATTATTCAAATTACAACCTGCTAAATACATCCAACCATCTTCGTCGATATAGATATTGTGGCAAGTATTCAAGGTACCTTGATTGAGCAATTGTGGTTTCCAATAATAGGATTCAAAAGAAGTAGGAAGATTAGTCATGTCAATTACCAATAATCCATCAGAACCTTGATCAGTAGTAACAAAGGCAAAATCTCCGAATGTTTTGATATCTCTCCAAATAGATTGAGCACCTGGAATAAAACCAACTTCAGTTGGATTGGTAGGATCAGCTAAGGAAACAATCGAGGTTCCGTTGCCCACACCGACAAGAGCATATTCAGTTCCATCAGGAGCTGCATATCCCCAAATGTCACTCAATTCTTGGGCGTAAGGCAAATCGCCAACAAATGAAACATTAAGTTGAGCTGACATGCCAACAAATGAAAAGCACAAGGCTGATAAGAGTAATAATTTTTTCATAAAAAAATTTGAGTTTGATAAATTGTTCATAAACGACTTCTAAAAATGAAATTCATTTTAGTTAAGTTTTTTTGAATTAATTGTTAAAACATTTGGAGATCAGAATGGGAGATGTTAAATTTTAAAGACACCAAAAGTAATATTTTACCCTTAGTTTTCTTTGGAAGGAACGTAAGTATGTCAGGTGTAATACAGTTTTTAATGAATGGAAAAAGTAATACGACTTTCCGAGTCGTTCACCGTCCAACGACTTTCCGAGTCGAAACAAAAAATAGAAATCACTTTATTATGAGCTCTCCTCATATTACGACTTGGAAAATTGTTGGATGGTGAACGACTCTCCGAGTCGTTTGACGCTAGATGATTTAGAGCGTCATCTTACCAAAATAAAAGGCGATTTTTTTATAATTTACTGTGTTGATTTTTTAGTTGTAAAACTAGCTTCAATTTAAACTGCAAAAACTTCTTGTTTTTTTAAAAAAAGAACTTTCTTTGCACCTTATAGAATAAGTATAAATACTATAATTTCTTATGCTGAGTAGAAGAAATATCCGCATTAAAGTTATGCAGATGCTCTACACAATGAGCCGTGACAAGGACTTGAGTTTAAATCAAGTTCTTAACCATTATCGAAAGAGCATTCACAAGTCTTTCGACCTCTATTTGTTTAATGTTTTGCAACTGACCGAAGTAGCAAAATATTCTCACAAAGACGCTGATAAGCGTGCTTCCAAACATTTGCCTAGTCCTGAAGACAAAGCCTTTATGCCCAAGATTTATGAGAATGAATTAATGCAATCCATTGTCAATAATAAGAATTTTTGGGATTTGGTTAAGTCAAGAAAGGTGAGGGAACTTTTGGAGGACGATACCAATCTAAAATATTATGTAGATTTTGCTGAGTCAGATGAGTATAAAGCATACTTAAATAAAGAGGAAAACTCTGATCAAGATCACAAGGATATTTTTTTACAACAATATCGTTTTTGCTACTCCAATGAATCTTTTGATGATGAAATGGAAAGTTCATTTCCATGTTGGATGGATGATAAATCATTGATCATGGGATCTATGAAAAAAACCATCAAAGCTTTGCCTGCCACAGAGGAGTTTTGTGAAGCTTATCGACCTACTGATGAAACGACCATAGAATTTGGAGAAGTTTTATTGGAAAAAGTCGTCAACGATAATGATGAATTATTGGCGATCATCGAGCCAGCATTAAAAAATTGGGATGCGGATAGAGTTGCGGTTATTGATATGATCATCTTAAAAATGGCTTTGAGCGAATTACTTAGTTTTCCTTCGATTCCAACCAAAGTTACTTTGAATGAATTTGTAGAAATCTCTAAACTTTATAGTACAGATAAAAGTAAAGATTTTATCAATGGAATTTTAGATCGCTTGATGAAGCAGTTAGATAAGGATGGAAAAATCAATAAAGAGGGGAGAGGGTTGAAAGGGTAGTTTTTTTAATGGTGAACGGTTAATTGTTAATGATTAATTTTTAACCTCGAATGAAGAATAATTCTAATTAGAAATAAAAAAAGCCCGATCAAATTTACTTTGATCGGGCTTTGTATTTTTAAAATGTCATGGTTTACATTTTTCCATAGGAAAGGGATGACAAATTTTTTTTTGAAAAAATATTTATATTAATGGGTACATTTGAAAATAGAAAATGAGTTTAAGATTTAGCTTGTTAAGAGTGTAAGTATTTATTTTGATTTATTAAAAAAGAAAAAAGATATTATGACTTCATATGAATTAATGCCAGGAACATCAAGAATTTGGATTTACCAAAGTAACCTTCCATTCACGGATGAGGAAGTTCCTGAAATCCAAGAGCAGGTAAAAAATTTTGCTACCAATTGGGTCAGCCATAATAATGCTTTGCGATCTCATGGCGATGTGTTGAATAATCGATTCATCATTTTAATGGTGGATGAAAGTCAAGCAGGGGCAAGTGGTTGCTCCATTGATAAATCTGTTCATTTTATCAAAGCGATGGGACATCATCATGGCGTAGATTTTTTTGACCGAATGAATTTTGCATTTAAAATTGATGATGAATTAAAAACAGCTCATCGAGATACTTTTGCTCAATTGTTTCAAAATGGAGATATTAATGACTCCACTTTAGTTTTTAATAATTTGGTCAAAACGAAAGATGAGTTTGAAAAGGAATGGATTGTTCCATTGAAAGATAGTTGGCATGCGAGGATGGTGAACAGTTAGCAGTTTCTCCGTAAGCAGTATTCAGTTGGCAGTCTTAACTGGAGCGTTTGGGTAAAACTTTATAGATTTAATCCACAATCTTTCGATAAAAAAAAATCTGCAATTGAATACTGCCAACTGCCAACTAAAACTTCGTCTTTGAAAAATGAATTTTTATAGAAAAAACAAAAATGCCAAATTCAAAAGCACTATTTTCTCGGAACATTAAATCTTAGAAATAATATGTTTGGAAAAGTAAAAAAATGGCTCGGTATCGAAGGAGCAAAAATGGAATTAATTTTACCTGAAGAGATTTTTGAATCTGCGGGAAGTATTACTGGTAAAATTCGATTTCGAAGTATGAATGAACAGCGGGTTGTGAGTGTTAATTTGAAATTGATTGAGAAATATAGTCGTGGTCGTAAGAAGAGTAGATTGGTGGACGAATATATTTTAGGAGAAATTGAATTAACGGATTCGTTTGTGATTCCTGTCAATGAATTTGTGGAAATTGATTTTTCGATTCCTTTTGATTTCGTAAAATCAGAAATGGATGAAATGGAAAACAAAAATATTTTTGCCGCAGGATTAGTCAAAGCAGCTAAATGGGCAAGTGGGGTGAATTCTACTTATCGAGTGGAGGCAAAGGCGAAAGTGGAGGGAGTGGCGTTGGATCCGTTTGTGGAGAAAAATTTAATATTAAGTTAAACCTCCAGTCCCGCACTAGTGCGTGGAGAGCCTTTTTCGATTATGCCTTCGGCAATCGAAAAAGGCGCGAGGGAGGTGTTAACTACCATTTGTTTGACGATTTTATAAAAAGAATGGACTTTGAAATTTAATTTCAAAGTCCATTCTTTCGTTAAACTAATATCGTTAAACGAGTCATGTTTAATTTTTTCGATTGAAGGCATCCCCCAAGGCTCCCTTTTAGGTCAATGACATTGCCCTTCAGGGATTGGAATTTATTTGAACGACTCAATAATCTCTTCCGCCGTTTTTCCTAAATTTTTCAAAGACGCTTTTACACTATCTGCGTATCCATCTTCTGGATATTTCTCTAGAAAATCTTTATAGTGTTTTTTCGCTTCATCAAAGTTTTTCAAGTGCTCATCGTAAGTAAAACCTTTTAAAAATAGAGCAGTTGGTACTTTTGAAAAATCATCAGGATGCGTTAAAACATAATCATAAATCGCTAAGGCTTGAGCATAATTTTTGGTAGCGAGTGACATGTTTGCTGCATTGAAAAGTGATTTTTGAACCTCGTCATCATTCTTCACGATTCCAGCCTGAATCCTAGACAAGCTGATAAAATCTCTCACTTTTAATCGATCCCAACTTCCATTTTTTTCATCCAACATTGTTTCGCCCAAATTTTTGATGATGGGAGAAAAAGTGCTTTTGGCATTGGCTGGATCAGGGTATAATTTTTTGAAATTATCAATGGCTACTTGTAAATCTTTAGCATGTACTTGATTCACCAAAACACTACTGAGTAGTCCGATATTTTTATTTGAACTTGTTCCAGCTGGATGATTTTGGATGGCAGTTGTTAAGGTAAGACTGGCATCATTAGATTGATTCAAATCCATTTCGAGCATCGCTTTTTTATGGGCGAATTGTGAATAAGAATTTGCATCATCTTTTAATTCGTTCAGATAAGTTGTATAACTTGCCAGCAATTCTTTTTTGATTTCTGTGGTGGGCGTTTCAGCGTGTGCTTTTTCCAACGCTGCAATTTTGTTAGAAAGGTCACCGTTACTACAGCTCAAAAAGAAAGTCATAATTAAAAAAGGAATAATTTTTTTCATTAGTTACGTTTTATTTTTTTACAAAAATAAGATTTTAATCATACTTCTAAGAAAAAATATCTCTCGTAAAACGTCCAACGGATTTCAAGTCAATCTTCAAATAAAAAAACATGACCAAGTATTTATTTTTATTTATTTTTACATTTGTAAGTGTATTGTTATTTTTCTCTTGTGATCGAAAAGTGGAGAAGGTTTTTTTGAAAAAAATTGCACCCATTCCTGCGGAGTATGATGATGCAACGGTGGGTCGACTTCCTAACCAAGGAAATAAAAGATCAGCCTGCAAAGACAAAATGAATTACGTTCCTGATCCGGAACATTTGAATCACACGCCAGTCAAAACGGTTCGAGTAAATTTTCACATCATGAGAAATGCAAAAGGTGGTGGGAATTTTCCAGATAAAAATCAAGGTCGTGTTTATGTCAAAAAAATATTGCAATCGACGAATCAAAAATTGGTACAAAATGCTAAAATGTTTTTGCCCCTCAAAAATGAAATTCCGAATCTTCCGATGTGTTACGAATTTGAATTGACTCCTAATCCAGACGACCCAGATGATGATGGAATTTATTTTCACGACGATGATGAATTGTATCACATGACTAATTATGGTGCCAATGCTAATATTTATACTCAGGATGTTTATAAAAAATATGGTATCCAAAAAGACTCGGTAATGAATGTTTTTATGATGGGATTTCATGCCGATAGTGTGGCTTCCAAAACCTATAAAATGTCTTCCAACGGAGTTGCTTTTGGAAAATGGACTAAGGTCGCTTCCTGGTATTATTTTATGGATGCGACGAAATGGAAAACGGCGGAGGAGATTCCATTTATAGATCATTGGAACTCGCAACGATTGTTGAATCATGAGTTGGGACATTGCCTTGGACTGCGACATAGTTGGGGAAAGAATGATGGATGTGATGATACGCCTGCACATTCTAATTGTTGGAATTATACTGAAAATGGTTCGGCTTGCGATTCTCTGGTTTCCAATAATATCATGGATTATAATGCGCATGCCGGAGCATGGACGCCTTGCCAAATCGCTACGGTGCACTATAATTTATCCAATAAAAGATATCGAGTTCGTTCGCTTTTAAAAAGAACTTGGTGCCAATATGATTCTTCTAAAACGATTAGGATTAAAAACGGAGAGGATATTTATTGGAATAGTGCAAAGGATTTGGAGGGAGATATAATTGTGGAAGATGGTGGATCGCTGACGATTCGATGTCGGATTTCAATTCCTCCCGGGGGGAAGATTGTGGTTAAGCCTCAGGCAAAATTAACGCTCATCGGCGCGACTCTGGAAAATGATTGTGGCAAAACTTGGAAAGGAATTGAAGTGTGGAATTCCAAGAAAGATGAAGGGGAAGTGGTGATGATTAATGATGCAAAAATTACGGAGGCGGAAAATCCAATTGAAGTTTCGGTAGAGTAGGAGATACTTTTAAACATAGTCTTGATTCTATTGTTTCCCCGTTGGGGCATTAAATTCGCGACAATGCTGGAGCATTGTCGCGAACTAAAATTACCTGATTTTTTTTCCAATCTTAACTTTCAAATTTTTAAAACGAAATGATCAATATCTTTTGGTTCCGCCGAGACCTCCGATTACAAGACAACGCAGGATTATATCACGCCTTAAAAAGTGATCAACCGGTCCTTCCTGTTTTTATTTTTGACAAAGATATCTTGGATGACTTAGCAGATAAAAAGGATGCCCGCGTCCAGTTTATTCACGAGACATTGCAGAATATAAAAACGCAGTTGGAAGAAATGGGCAGTACTCTTTTGGTGAAATATGGGATGCCTGAGGAAATTTGGAAAACCATTTTGCAGGAATATAAAGTGGAGAAAGTTTTCACCAATCATGATTATGAACCTTACGCTTTAGTAAGAGATGAAAATGTAAAAGCATTGTTACAGGAAGAAGATATTTCCTTTCATACTTTTAAAGATCAAGTCATTTTTGAGAAAAAAGAAGTAGTCAAAAAGGATGGATTGCCTTATACTGTTTTTACTCCTTACAGTCGAGTATGGAAAGCGAAGTTGGAATCCGAAATGTCAAAAACGAAAGAAGGACAACCTATTTCCTATTTCTTTAAATCATATCCTACCGAAAAATATTTTAAAAATTTCCATGCTATTTCTCCTCTAGAAATTCCTTCGTTAGAATCTATGGGTTTTGAAAAATCTGACATTGAAATTCCTAGCAATTCGGTCAAACAAGGTTTGATAAAAAAGTACGATGAAACTAGAAATTTTCCAGCCATTGATGGTACCTCAAGATTGGGGATTCATTTTCGATTTGGAACGATTAGTATTCGAGAAAAAGCGAGAGCTGCGCAGAAGCTTAATGCGACCTATTTGAGTGAATTAATTTGGAGAGATTTCTATGCGATGATTATGGCCAACTTTCCTCATGTGGTCAATAATCCATTTCGAGCGAAGTACGATTTGATTGAATGGGTCAATGATGAAGACCATTTTAAAAAGTGGTGTGAAGGGAAAACGGGTTACCATATCGTTGATGCAGGAATGCGAGAATTAAATGAAACTGGACACATGCATAATCGAGTTCGGATGGTAGTTGCTAGTTTTTTGACCAAACATTTATTGACTGATTGGCGATGGGGAGAAGCTTATTTTGCCCAAAAATTATTGGATTATGACCTCGCCAGTAATAATGGAGGTTGGCAATGGGCAGCAGGTTGTGGAACGGATGCAGCGCCTTATTTTCGGATTTTCAACCCTGACAGTCAACAAGTTAAGTTTGATAAAGAAATGAAATATATCAAAAAGTGGGTGCCTGAATATGGCACAGATAAATATCCAGAACGCATTGTCGATCATAAAGAAGCGAGGGAAAGATGTCTGCGAGTTTTTAAGGAAGGGTTAGCGAAAGCGGAAGTCGAGTGATGAATGATGAGTTTTTTTGGCTGTAATTAAAAGTGTCGTTTTTATAGATGAGGGTCGTCAGCGCTTGAAACTAGTTGTGTATAAAATATTTCATACTGTTTTCTTCGTGGTTAAATATTATAACTTTTAAATTTTACACACGACGAGCTTCAAGCGCTAACAACTCTTTTGCGACTAAATCAAATACACTCTGTTTTTCCCTAATATTTAAATATTTATCACTTCTAACTTATCCTAACTTGGTTCGCGACAATTGTTTAATTTTTTCTGGAAAAGAAGATAGGTTTGTTTATTTTGTGAAAAATATAATTTCATTAAAATTTTAGTTCTTAGATCAATCACCAAAATTGTTTTAACGCTGAAAAAATTAAAACCAATCTATTGAATATGAAAAATAATTTATTCCTCTCCATTTCTTTTCTAACCTTACTTTTACAATTTTTTACGGCAAACGTTTTTGCGCAAAGTACCACGACTGATTATCGGTTAGTTCTGCAAAATGAGCAACGTTGGATTCCTGAAAATTTAGATGATTTTTTAATAAATGATGATGTCCAAACGGACGAATTTTTTGCAGGGAAGTATCATCGAATTTTACAATTTTTCCAAATTCCGACCAATCGAGAAAAAGCAGATTTGGAAAACTTAGGCATCGAATTTTTGGATTATTTCCCAAACAAAGCTTACATCGTTTCCCTTCCAATTTCTTTAAATAAGCCTGATTTAAAAAATAGAAATATTCGTTCGATCATTCGGATGGACGGTTTAATGAAAATAGACAAGTCATTAGCTAACTTGAATTTGTCTCATGCTGCGGTCGAAGGAGAAAATGTAAATGTATTGTTACGTTTTTTTAAAAATATTCCGATGCAGTTAGCTGAGGAAAAAATACGTCAGACTAGTGCCAAGATTATTAAGCAAATGTCAACTTCTCATTTGATTAAAGTTCAAATAGGAATTGATGAGATTAATGATTTTGCTGAACTTCCCTTTGTTTCATTTATAATTATCGCACCTGAATTGGGAGAACCAGAAGATCGAAGAGGACGAAGTTTGCATCGTGCAAATATGTTGAGCACCGAGTATAATGGAGGGTTGAATATAGATGGAACAGGAGTGGGAGTGATGGTTCGAGATGATGGAATCGTCGGGCCACATATTGATTTTCAAGGTAGAAATATTCATAACTTATCTGTTGATGGGTCGTCAAATCATGCGGATGGCGTAGCAGGAATTTTTGCAGGTGCAGGAAATTTGGATCCAGATATGAAAGGGATGGCTTCCGGTTCGGATATGCATGTGATTGCATATTTTGATGATTTTGAGGAGAATTTAATTTCCCTTGATCAGCATCAGAATGAAGGAGTATTGGTCGTCAATTCATCTTATAGTAATGGTTGCAATGCTGGATATACTGCGATTACCGAAATTGTAGATCGACACATTTTTGAGAATCCAACTTTTCTCCATGTTTTTTCCGCAGGAAATTCTAATAACCAAGATTGTGGTTATGGAGCAGGAAATCAATGGGGAAATATCACGGGAGGACATAAGCAAGGGAAAAATGTATTGGCAACTGCCAACGTATTTGAAAATGCAGAATTGGCTAATTCCAGTAGTCGTGGCCCAGCTCATGATGGTCGAATCAAACCAGACATTACCGCCAATGGTCAAAACCAAAATTCAACTGATCCATTTAATGAGTACTCTCCATTTGGTGGAACCTCAGGCGCTGCTCCAGGGGTGGCGGGTGTTTCTGCACAGTTGCATCAAGGATATCGAGATTTGAATGGCGGAGAAACAGCTACCGCTGCCTTGATCAAAGCAACGATTATGAATACGGCAAATGATTTAGGAAACATCGGGCCAGATTTTAAATTTGGTTGGGGACACTTGAATGCGAATCGAGCTTACCAATTGTTGAAGGATGAAAGATATGAGTCTTCACAAATTGCGCAAGGTGGTAACAATATGCACACATTGACTGTTCCTATGGGTGCGGTGGAAGTTCGAGTGATGGTTTATTGGAATGAGCAATCAGCGATGCTGGGTACTGGAAAAGCTTTGGTGAATGATTTGGATATGGTGGTAACGGCTCCTGACGGTTCGACAAAAATGCCTTGGGTGTTGGATGAGACTGCTGATCCTGCTTTGTTGGATTTGCCAGCAACTAACGGGGAAGATCATTTAAATAATGTGGAACAAGTAGTGTTTGATAATCCAATTGCAGGAGATTACACGATTGATGTAACTGGTTTTGAAGTTCCTTTTGGGCCGCAAGAATACTATGTAGTTTATGAAGTAATTACGGATGAGATTACCGTTACTTACCCGATCGGTGGAGAAGGGTTTGAGCCTGCTACTCAAGAAAGAATTCGTTGGGATGCTTATGGTGATGCTGGACAATTCTTGGTGGAATATACAACTGACGGAGGAAATACTTGGCAAAGTATCACAACGCTAGATGGTGACATAAGAATGTTTTTGTGGGACTTGCCAAATGAAATTCATGGTTCGATAAAAGTGAGAGTGAGTCGGGATGGATTTTCGGATGAGAGTGATGAGTCATTTTCGATGTGTGGAATTCCAGACGGTTTGGAAGTACTGACATTTTGTTCTGATGAATTTATGGAAGTGACTTGGAATGCGGTGGATGGAGCGACGAGTTATGATCTTTTTTATTTAGGAGAAAAATTTATGGACTCGGTGGGGACGACCACTTTGACTACGTTTGATCTTCCGATAACTGATCCTTTGTCAGACCATTGGTTTTCTGTACGAGCGGTGGGAGATAATGGCTTGCGAGGAAAAAGAGCGATAGCGGTAAAATATGAAGGTGAATTATTGAATTGTAATTTAATCAATGATGTAGCGACGACGCAGATATTATCACCAGCTTCAACTGCTTTTGCCTTGTGTGATGCCTTTGATCAAATCATTTCTATTGAGGTGAAAAATACGAGTTCGACCGATCAAACGGCACTTACTTTGAGCTATCAAATTAATAATCAACCGGTCGTAACTGAAAGTTATAACAATACACTTACGGTTGGAGAATTTGCGGAATATACTTTTGCGGTGCCTGCGACTTTTACGACTTCTGGAACTTATGAATTAAAAACTTGGAGTAGTATTCCGAATGATGAAATCGGATTTAATGATACGATTAATCGAACGATCATAGTGAGTATCGGAAACTTGGAGGTGCCAGATGTGACGGTAGTGGAAGGATTTGATGAGGTCGCATTTCCTCCGGTTAATTGGTTTAGTTCCAATCCTGATGGGGAACTTGGATGGGTGAGAGCAGCAGGAATTATCGGTGCAACCGATGAATTTGATTTTGCTGCAGTCATGCTCAATCGAATTTATGAAGACGATGGACAACGAGATGAGTTATTTACCGTCCCATATGATTTGACGA
>Ga0209712_10002585_pt1 | contig 14829 bp, 16 predicted proteins | sample ArcOceMetagenome_FD_187443 | JGI IMG/M metagenome (GOLD analysis project Ga0209712, IMG submission 187443) | Marine eukaryotic phytoplankton communities from Arctic Ocean - Arctic Ocean - Greenland ARC118M Metagenome (SPAdes) (version 2) | ecosystem: Environmental > Aquatic > Marine > Oceanic...
ATAACAACTCGATCTTGGTAGGATTGCTCCATGGCCCGGATTGTGCTGAGAAGCACAAAGAGATTCTTGGGATGAGGTTCAAAGGCGATAATTTTTGCATCGGTGGAAAGAAGCATTTCTACCACGCATGAACCAATGTTGGCACCAATTTCGAGGTAGATGGATTCCTCTGTTTTATCGGCTTTATTCCATAGAGTTGGTAGAATATTGCAGTGGTGGAAACGTCCTTTTTGCATGATAGCTGCTGTGACGCTATCAGGGTTACTGTGTCCGCAGAATTTGGTAGTTTTTCCAGTGGTTGATCTGAAATCTAACCAATTGCATTCGTAGTTTGGGTATGTTGACACAGGGTTGATTTCCCATCCTGCTGTGACTGTGCCAATGGTGCTGACTGTGTCAATGGTGCTCCCACTGTGGTCGTCGCCAGAAGAGCGGAGGAGGGATGCTTTGAGCAAGGGGTGAAGGTTCTTGAACTTGCTACTGTCCTCGACTGTAGCAGCAGTAGCACTTGTTGTTGCTGCTGTACTAGAACCAAGTGCGAGTAAGGATGATGCTGATATCACGTCTTCAACAGGAGGAGCAGCAATCAAGAATGCCGCAGCATATAAGAGTACTAGAGCAAGAGTAACTCTTGTCAACAGTTGTACTATTGTGGACCTCGATTTTCTGCGAGGAGGATGGCGAGGATGAATCATTACTTGTTGGCCTCAAGGGTCTTGTGAATAATGGGTGTGGTTCAACTCAAAGGCAAAAGTACGCTTGAGCAGTGTGCGCTTGTACAACAGCAGTATTTTTAAATTCGAGCTTAATAAAAACCTAATATGTTTATGTTCCTAATAGCATTGAAAAGGGTCAAAGGCCTTATGCAAAAGGTGGAATTTTATAGGGGTTCTTCTTTCTTTTGTCAATTTTCAAGATTGAAAATTTGAGATTCTTTTCATAGATTTTTAGTTTAGTGATCGGTGTTTCAAAGGGGTTCTCTCTGTCATTTAACAAGAGTGAAGGATTTGAGAACCTACACGACATTCAGATGCTCATTATTCTGTCCATCTTTTGGAACACTTCCTTTACGAAATATAACATAGGTGTGTCTTGCTTTTTCCAAAGCTCCCGCTGCAAGAGGATAGTGAAGAAGAGGAGACATTTTCAAAGGAATGCGCACGACTAGAAGAACCGTCAGACCGCCAACAACTTTCCTGCTCGCTTGATATTATTTACTCACAAAGCCTTTTGATTCTTCAAAATTTCTATGTAAGATTGTTTCTACTTCTTCTTTGGGTGCCCGGGATTGCGGCGCGCGTCCTTCCCGTACATTATGTTCTCAAAAAAATCCTGATTTCAGGAACGACTCTAACCTCACACCTCCTTTGCGTGTGTGCGAAGGGTTATTGGCATTTTCGGGTACAGTGAAATTATAAATTGCCTCTTTGACTCCAGTCACGCTATTCCACAAATTCAATGAACTCCCCGACCGAAACATTTTGTTCTTCCAATACGAAAGCGCAGATTACATACTGTTGCCAAGCGGTATTTGTGCTTTTTCACTCTTCCAGATTGCTAAATCCAGCCGTCATACGTGTAGTGTAACCACATTTTACATTTAAATACAAACGCCCATTGCTCTCTGGACTAAGACAACAAACCACGGAAAGCTTCCAGAACAGGGTAGAATTAACCCCAGTTGTACTTGTAGTATCCCAAGGTGTGCAAAGCTTTCTTTTCGTCGTTGCTCATTGCATCCCAATATTTATCTCCTACTGCAGGCCACTTATCATTGTCCCACATCTGTTGGGTGAATCCAAGATTCTGCGCTGCACTTTGAACGTGTCCTGGAAGATCAGACCAGTTCTTGTCATTGTATTTATTATCCCATGCACTTTCATCCCATCCAAGAGTTGTTGCCGCATCTCTCTCGTTAGATGTTAGACCGCTCCAACTTTTTTCTTCGGTTTGAGACCATCCCTTTGCATCCCATGTTGACTGGTCAAGGCCTAGAGTCTCAGCTGCATTGCGAGCACCTCTTGGAAGTTGATTCCACGTGAAATCTTCGTACTTGGTTTTTTTTCCATTCTTTCCACCAAAGAAGCTGTGTAAAAGGACATGATGCAAACGGTACTTTAGACAACAACATCCATCACTCCAAAATAAAATCCATCGCGCATAGTAAAACTTACTTCAACGGATTTCCGCCACCACCGGATTCAGTGCTATCATCTCTGTCTTCGGTAGTATCCTTCTTGAAAGGATTGCGATTACTGTTGTTATTTCCACATGGAAGAACGTCAGTCACAACATCTCCAACTCCACAGATGATTGACTTTGCAAGATTTCCTGCAAGCATATAAGGCTGAGTCATTACTTTCAAAAGATTCACCATCTTGAATGTGTTGTTTGTAGATATCTTTACAAGACTTTTCTTTGGAAGAATGAAAGGAAGTGTGGATCGTCGTGGTGAGGCAGCATGATGTGAAAAATTCAACGGCTTAGGTTCAACCGTTGAGGCGTCGTTTTTGTTCATTTTTTTAAAACGTCGAAAGTTAAAAAGATCAAATATTGACATTTTTGGAGTTCGCATCTTGAACCACAGCACGCGCAAATTTTCCTAAAAGAAAAGAAGCGGTGGTATCTTGAGAAAAAAGGGTTCGCTTCTCTTATTTCCTTGGATTTCCTCGTTTTGATCGTTTTGATTAACCATAGTGACAACATCCAAATGATGATAGAGAATCAAGATTCTGCATTAAGTATTAATAATGATGGGCAACGAGAGGACGAGAGGAATCCTATAATTCTAAAGAAGCGCAGAATGCTAGTCTCCGTCTATGTATGTGCATTAGCACTACTGCATGCTGACTATAATCTCTTAGCACCCAATTTAACATTAGTCGCTGAAGAATTTGGAATGGACGACAATGAGCGAGATACAAAATTAGGCGGTGACATTGCGCTGTCTTTCTTTTTGTGCGGGGCTCCTGCTGCTCTACTTGTCGGTTGGTTGTCAGATAGATATAATCACCGAGCTGCAATTTTTGCCGCAATCATTTTCATAGGAGAGTTATCCTGTTTCGCAACTTATTTTGTGAAAGATTATGCAGGGCTATTGGTAACTCGCTCAATCACAGGAATATCAATTGGGGGGTCCTTGCCAGTTGTCTTTTCGGTCTTGGGCGATGTTTATCAGGCTGAAGGAAGAAACGCAAGTTCAGGTAAATTGTAACTCTAGGTTGATATTGCCAATAGATCAACTTCAAACTGTATCCATACTTATATGTTCTCTTCCTTATCTTAGGGCTGGTAGCTACAGCGGTTGGCTTAGGGTTGGGAATCGGACAGGGAATAGGTGCGTGTTTTGATAGTCTCTGACTCGTGTATTGAAAGTAATAAATTACAAAAAATCGTACTGAAATTTTATTTGACTTATAGCCGGATACGTCGGGCCTACTTATGGTGAGTAATTATAAATAGGAGGGAATTATGTTTCTGTTCCGTGTAAACGATAAGGTCTAACTTTATACAGAAAGGCTGGAGAGTGCCTTTTCTCATCGTTTCTATACCATCTTTCTTTGTGGGGTTCCTATCTTATTTCCTTCCGGACCCAGAAAGAGGTAGCCAGGAAAAAGCTGTGTTAGAACAAGTTAGGCGTGTGGATGACGAAGACCAAATATTAATACCACCGGATAAAGAAGAAGGAGCTTCCTTAGAATATGAGGAAAAGAGGGAAGTAGATGCTATTGCTTATGATGCAGAATTTAGTCACAACTCGAATTTTGAGAATCTTCATACCCAAAATCAACGAATGCAGAAAAGTTCTACCGGAGGCCAAGGAAGCGATCACTGCGAAGAAGAACCATATCAGTATGATATTGAAAAGCCAGACCTAAAAACAACATTAGCCATGGTGCGCACACCAACAATGATCCTCCTTCTCATACAAGGAGCACCGAATGTAATCCCCTTTGGCATCACAAGTGTTTTCTTAAACGATTATCTTGCTCAAGATAAGGGATTGACAACCGAGGTAAGCAATCATATGAATATTACTTTGGAATTTTATTGGAAAAACGGCAATTCTAATCATTGATTTTCAGGAAGCCACCTCAGTTTTAATTATGTTTGGCGCAGGGAATGCAATTGGCGTAATTTTGGGATCCGTTATGGGTCATTATTTCTACAAAAAAGACGTAAGAATACCAGCACTCCTCATGGGATCCTCGATTATATTAACTACCATACCAATGTACGCCATGATCAATATGAAATATGATCGTGACGGAGGAAGCATTGCAACTGCATCTGCATTGACCTTTCTGGCAGGTCTACTTTCCATTTTTCCGATCCCAATCGAGAGAGCAATTCTAACCAATGTCACCCTTCCTGAAACAAGAGGCAGAGCAAATTCATTCCTCAGTATCATTGATGATTTAGGAAAAGGTCTAGGGCCATTTCTACTCTCTCGGATAATAAGTTCCTTGGGAAGGAAAACAGCCTTCAATCTTAGTCTCATAGGCTGGTTAGTTGGGGGGTCTATTTCGTTGGGGATGATTTGCACCGTGAAGAAAGACGAAGCAAATATTCAGACTAAGATTCGAGATAAAATTTCACGGAGACAAGCTGAATTAAATGTGGTGGACGTTGAAGAAGCGAGTGATCCATAGGGAATGGAGAACCGGAGTATTGCACCGGAACTTTTTAATAAAGTTTGAATGAGTTTCCAAACTTACTAAAACGTTACTTTTAATTGATTCCAACAATTCTCGGCGTCTCTGTTTTAAATACAATTTTTCGTTCATGCTTTCAACTTACTCGACTTATAATCGTGTTCTTTTGAAACACCACTGTTAAAAAATCCCGGAGACGATGATGCAGTGCTGGATCCCTTACGAGCTTTCGAAGATGTGGAGCCACTGCTTGATCCCTGTATGTATGTAGAGTTTGGAAGGATCCAGAACTTCGAATTTTGTTGCTCTGATGCCTTGCAGTTGTACTATGGTGGTAAAGTACAGGTAGTACACAGTCAGTATGTATTTCAACAACCATAAAACATAAAAGTGCGGGAATGTTGATTCGATTGTCGACCCCCAACCCAAAATAGATTATAAAGGCCCTTTCAATCGTTCTTTGGCTCATTCTTGAGAAGTTCAAAGTTCAAAGTACTACACTCACGAACAGGAACATTAGTCATCAATTCATCAATGTACCGGGTACAAAGTATCATACCAGAACGGACGTACATTTGTCTCATTCAATCGTATTCATATTTCCAGTTTGGCATAACTTCACAAAGTCTTCCTCGGTGCAAACAGTAATGATGCATAGGTGCATAGGACTCATCCTCCTTCCAGTGCTTTGGCTCCTTCCTGGATCAACAACATGTAATGCAGTATATTCAAAATATGCCAATCATTCGCTGCCAACAAGTGTAGTTACTTCCATGGCTGAAATGTTTTTGGAGGACGAACAAGGACCGATTTCGCTCCGAAGGCACTTAGGAGCCTTTGATGAGTTGAATAGCTTATTTGACGGTCTGGTTCTTGCCTTGCCTGACATGTACCTGACAGCTGGAAAGATTTTGGGGGCGACTGTGCGACTTTGGACGACCAATTTGGAATGCTTTAGCATTTCAGTGGATGACATTATCATCAATTACAACAAAAGAAACAACCGAATTTTCGATTTCAAGGTCGATATACAAGGTCTTTCCATCAGTTGTGACTTGAATTGGAGATACAAGTGGAGTTTCACTGATGGCAGTGGCCGTGGGCAGGTATATACAAAAGATAATAACGCCCAGACGCTCATTTCTTTTTCAAGTTTGGGATTTGATCAACATCCGCCCTCGGGTTCGTCTGTTTCCCAGTGCAATGCCTTCATTCGTATCTCGGACATGGACTTTCAAGGGGGGATTGTGGCCAGCATTATTGATACATTTGAACGGAGCCTTCGTGGGAAAGTATCTGATGAAATCAACTCTGCAGCATGTGAAGAACTCGGTTCACTCGGGACTACACTTGTAGGCGACATGCTCGATTATGTATATGACCTTATTGATGGATATCTTGAGCCTCTCCCTCCCGAATATGAGGACTCCCTAATCGTGGAAACCCGATTGGCCCTACCAAGTGGCAAGAAGCTCATTGATTTTACTGATTTTGGGTCTACCTTAGGAGGTGGTACCGTTGGTGATCTTTTCCAGAATGGGCTTAGTCTTGTTGACAAGGCTTTGGGTTCAATGACTCCTGATCCAGATTTAATTGGCGCTACCGGAGACGGTCTTGACCTAGGTATAAACAGACTGCTTCGTGCAACCGTCTTGAATGAAGATAGAGCCTGGATTGCCGATTTGCCTGATTTTGCAGCGACTGGAGGGGTGATCTTTCAAGGGCACGATATGCTGACAGAGACAATTATAACTATCGACCAGTTCAAGCTCTTAGGCCTTGATTCATTTGAAAGTTTTGATCCTTTGAATGCGAATGGTCGTTATACTTTGGGGAATCACTTCTTTTGGAAGAACTTGATCGTGGAGTTAGATTTGACTCTCATTATGAAACCTTCTTCGTTATCAGATTCTCTCATTTCAGTCGGAACGGATGCCGAGGTTAAAGAGTCCATCACAGTGAATATTGGCATCAATGAGATCGGTGTGGATTTCCACTTCTTTTTGGGGGTTGACGAAGTTGAGCTGGGTGCTCTAAAATTGGGCTCAATCCTAGTGGACCCTGGTAATATCCCTTCCTGTGTTTTCAGGTCATTGTTTTTGGGACAAGTCACAGGGTTTTCGGTGGATGTTGGTGATATGCAGTTTCCTACTCTTACCGGCTTCATTTCCCCAGGAATAGACTTACTTGTCTCCAAGGCGGCAGAGTCCGTGTTCCTCATGTACGAGCCCACGTTGAAGAAGGCCACTCCTAACTTTTTCGAGCTGAAAATTAGAGACATGACAAACACTTTAATATCTAATGTAGTATCGAAAGCTCAGGATGATGGTTTGTGTTCTCCCAGCACTAATTATACTCAAACCGGTCGTTCCTACATACACATGGGTGATTTGCTACTCTCTGGAGAAGATGCAGAGATAATTGGAGGAAGTGGGGATAACCCGTATGGCATCCTGTTAAAAGATACGATTGCTTTCTTCAGAGATGAAGTGAAGAAAGTGAATCCCATTACCGGCGACTTGTATCTAAATGAAAGAATTGTCACGAATATCACTGCTCTGCAATCGGGTACGCCTGGATCTCTCGTATTTCCAACCGAAATATTTGGGTCTGAAGGCAGAATTTCTATCGGAGAGCTCGACGCTTCTTTTGCAGTCAAGGTTGTCGATGTAAAAATTCAGAATCTTCATTCTTTCGGTCTGCCTTTAGAAATACTTGAACCCTCCCAAGGAAACGAGTTGAAGAACACAATCACCATCGGATCAGTTGAGAAACCGATAAATCTCTCGTCAGAATTCACTATTTCATTTGAAGACGGAGGTAAGTTCAGAAACCGTGGTTCGGTAACTTTCTTCCCAGTTCAGATGTTTAAAAATCCAACCTTCGCATGTGCTTATTCAAAATAGAAAACATTTCATTCAGAAACGTGCTATTACTAGGATTGGAATTAAAGAATACCACTATCGAGGTAGATGCCTTGGTTCAAATACTAGAGACGGGGCTTTTCAATTTTCCACTAGAAGATATGAATAATTTTGATTGCTGGCTCGCCATGATACCTGCACCTGCAATGGAGGCATCAGGTGTGCGAGCGGCAGATTCTGAGCTGACGTTGGCACTTCGCAAGCTTAAGATTGATATGGAAAGTACTCGTATACAAATTGAGTGCTTATCATGCTCGAGTCCACTGTTTCAAGATCTAGATAATAGCCTTTCTTCGGACGAGGCCATTGCCGATTTGACGAAACTTGCGAACGGTGCCGTTGACTACATCACAGGCCTTCTGGGCGGACCTTTTCTCCAGGCTCAAATTGATAGAGCTCTTGTCGATGCCCCTAAACGCTGTCCTCACAGCCCAGATTTCGTAAGCGTAGATGCACCGCGAGTTCAATACCAAGAATTGCAACAATTGAACGAGTCAAAGCCGACGAATTGGGATTTCATTATTGCTATAGGATCAGTAATTGTCTCGGTGTTGCTTATAGCTGCAGTTTCTACATCTATAGTACAGATGGTGAAATGGAAAAGACACAAAAAATGGCTAGGAAGTCTGAGCGACCGCGAAGTAATGGAATATAAAGCAAAGCACCTCGACGAGCAAGTGAGAGCGTTGCGTATGAATGCGAACACAACTTCAATGTTCAAAAGTTCAATCATCCCAGGTTTCATGCGGTACTTTATACCCATATCCATAATTGCAAATATTGGTTTCTTTTTGAGCGGCCATATTTCACTTGGAGCTTCAGTCGACATAGAGGCACAAATCGGCGGTGAAGCAATCAGGATCAAAGGTAAGTGAATGTCATAAAAAGGCAAAATAGGTGTATCTGGAAAATTCACTTACAAAAGCTTCAGAATTGTTTGTCTTCAGCATGGCCGAGTCAGTCGTAGACATGTGGGAAGCTGGAGCTACCGAATTGGCAATACTAATTGCTCTTTTTTCAGGTGCATGGCCATACACAAAGCAGTTTGTGGTCTTCTTTTTGTGGTTCGCTCCTCCAAAGATAACTTCTGTGTCGCGCCGCGAGGGATTATTACTTTGGCTTGACCGGTTGGGCAAGTGGTCCTTTGTGGATATCTTTATATTGGTCATGTCAGTGCCATCCTTCCGCGTCCAGATAAACTCTCCCGATACTATATCATTTCTTCCTTCAGGGTTCTACGATCTGAACTTACTGTTGATACCATGCTGGGGATTGTATTCGAATATGATTGCCCAAATAATATCTCAATTCAACTCTCATCTGATCATTCACTATCATAGAAAGATTGTTTTTGACTTTGATGCCAGAGAGCGAGGATCCAACGCCACCGAGAACGAGATTGACGAGAGCGACACAGAAGCACTGTTCAAACACAAGTTTGATAGATTTGGAGCAAAAAAAGGGCATCTCTTGGTTCTTCGCAAGGGAATCAGTGCACTTGTAGTTCTAATGTCAGTCGTCTTTGCCACCTTACTCCTGGCTGGGTCTATTGTACCTTCTTTCAGCCTGTCTCAATTTGGTTTAGTCGGCTTGGCCGTGGAGGTGTCACCTGACCAAAGTACCTACAACGAACATAACATCTTCAGCACAATCAAGTTGCTCATTGACCAGGCTAAATTCACAGGTGCCACTACTGATGCAATTGGTCTCGCATCCCTATCGACAATTGTTGTCCTTACTGTTATCATTGTACCGTTGTGCCAGCTTGTCCTTCTGCTTCTAAGATGGTTCGGCACGATGGACAAGAAACGGAGAATTCGAACCTTTGTGACGATAGAAGCTTTGCAAGCTTGGCAATACGTTGAAGTATTTGTATTTTCCGTCATTATTGCATGTTGGCAACTTGGGTCTGTGTCGGAATTCTTGATAAATGACTACTGTGGGTCCTTTGAGAGTACCTTCAATTCTTTGGCATACTATGGAATATTGAAGCCTAACGATTCTCAGTGCTTCAAAGTGGTTGCGAACACAAAGGACGGTTTGTGGCTCCTAGTTGCGGCATCGGTGGTATTTTTATTATTGAATCATTTTATTGCCTCTGCTGCAAAACAGCAAGAAGCTGATCTTGCCAATAGCAACTCAGATATCTCGATACAAGTTGAACTCGAAGACATCAGTGATCTCGAAGATTTTCAACTGAGGACTCATCCCGCATCATTTACTGATTACTATCGGTGGGTGCTGCTATAGCAACAATCGGAGTAAGACTGTACTTACTGGCTAGGATTTGTGCCCTTTATAAAAATAAGACGATTATGAATTAGCTGTTATTTCTAGTACAGCTGCTCAGTGTGACACAGCTCTTCGTACAACAATTTGTCTTGACACCATTTCGTGTCACAATATTTGAAATTAGATATTCCTCACACCTCCACACTCAAAATATCTTTCCCCCTTCACCTTGTTCCAAGAAGAATCAATATTGTGTTATTATGAATGTGGCAACAGAGTCCATTTACAACTTGATCCCAAAGCCAAAACAACACGCACAAAAGAAAGCGATTTATCGTTCCAAGTATGATCCGAAAGCCCCTTTGACAGGTTCCACATTTGGACTGCATGGCACAACAGTTACAGTTGGCAAAGGTATCAATGACCTGAAAAAGGTAAGTTTATGAAAAAGAAAGGGATAGCATTGTGTAAAGATAAGCCTTCTTCAATTCACTCCTGCCGTCTCTGTTCTCTAGACGTGTGTTATCACCAGTACATTTGGACCATCCCCAAAGAAGCCGGACCCTTCCAATTTTCTTCGACGGAACTCACAAGGTCACGTCCTTCCAAAACAGGTTAGTAAGAAATTTGAGAGACTGGAAGCAACGAAAAAGCCCTCTGTACCTTCTAGTGAAGAAAAGCCGATCATGGGCCTCAAAACAAGCAAGAACTTCATTGTGTCCAATGCAACCCAGGCCATTATACAAGAACCGAAAAGATTGAAAGAAGAAGAAACATCCTTTCTAGAAATGGAAGCATACGGTAAAGTACCCAAGTATTTGCGAAAGGTCCAGGAAGACGTTCAACGAGAAAAGTCAATAATTGCTAAGTGTATTAGTGAGCAGTCAACGGAAGGGGGGGTAGAAGAGACAGAATACGAGATGATGGGCGTAGACGAGAGACAACTGCTAATAAATTCCCTCAAGAAAAAATGGGATGAAGTCAATTCTCGTTATCAAAAGATTTGCCACCGTGTGAGTATCGATTCGTTGGGGGACATGAAAAGGAAGGAAGCGCAAGAGAAAGAATTGCAACAACTGGAAGACGATATCCAAAAACTCAGTAGGCCTGGCCCTTTGTACATTAAAACATAGATTTAGACTTGGAGAATCGTGATTATTTAAAATGTGTAAATTTCCAGAGCTTTTTAAAGAAGTACTGGTAACCGCTGTAGATCCCACTAGATCAAAATTCCTCCTAGATTGAAGGTAGCGCGATATTCGCCCCTCCATCCATGTCTCATTATTTCAACAGGAAAGGTGGCAATCCGGACTGAGCCATTGTCGAACTGAAGAATGTAAATTGCGCAGGACAAATCACTGGTGGCATGGATTGAGTATTAGATCCCTTCTGAATTTCGCAACTCAAAACCCAACCCCCCATTATTTTTTGTAATCACTCCCACTTACGTTGTGGAAAGAGACGATTTATTGAGGACGTACATGTTATCTCTTTTAGAAGGGCCAAGCGTTCTCGAATACAAACCAATGGATTCACAACAAAAGAAGGAGATAGCAATTGAAAGCAATCACGAGCGATTGTTAAACCATCATTTGCAGCATTGGTATCGATTTAGCCAAAGCCGAGGTAAAAGAATAAATATGATGAATGTAGTTTGGCGCGGATGGAAGGCTGCCCTCATCCAGCACCGTACTGACTTGTCAATGCTGAAAAAGGCAAGGAGAACCTTGCAGACTGTACGATCCAATCGATCCTTGATGAAGTGGAAGAATGCAATGCGTCTTTCCCTCATTTTACACGCATATCAACTGCGCCACATTGTTCAATATATTGAAAAGTCCCCGTATCTCTATTTACCACCGACATTTGTGCACCAATCGGATCGACTTCTGTTGATACAATATTGGAAGCTGGTGAGTAAATGTCTTCTTTTAATGGATTGAGTGCCATATTGAACATTCTTGGCAAATAAAATTTACATTTCTCACCGCAATCTACACCACTCTAAAATCGGTAAAAAGTGGAAACAGGGCATGCACAATAGTGGAATTTGGAATGAACAAAGAGGGGTCCTCGCAAGATGTCAGACACCAAATATCTCCTACCAATACGTGTACAACTCCCGCAGAAGCATGGAAAAGAAAGAAAACGCACTGAAATGGTACGAGTGCAACATTCAGAAAGCTGGTCAGCCAATGCTAAACTGGTACTGGTACTCAATATTGACGAGCACAAACAAACTTGCAATGTTGCTGCAGGAACCATGCTTCCAAGCAGCTACAGTAGGAAAGTCGCGTACAGGAGGTCTGCCAGATACTTGCATTGAGTCTGGTGCTCCGTCCTTTCTATCCCCAACCAACCCAAGAAAGTATAGCAATGAATCATCATCATCACATATACCAAAGCACACGTATGACGAGGATAAGAGAGAAATTATATGTATCAAAACACAGCAGAAAGAACGTTCAAGCCAAAATATAGAAAATCCTTCCACAATGGAGGCAATATATAATGTAAAGCATTCCCTCCAGAATAAAAAACAAAGTGTAGATATGACCACCAAAGACCTTACTATGAAGAGAAGAGAACTGCAAAAAGCGAGAAACAGCGTAAACATCCAGACGCGCAGTATCGAAGTGTGCAAACGTGAGATTGACAATCATTGCTGCCAATGTGGAGGAATCCACATTTTCTCGGACCACAAACCTACCCAGAGGAAGGAATGTAAAAGATTGAAAAATAAAACGCGATCATTGATGTTTCTAAAACAGGCTTTGAAGGACGCGTCGGAAAGTGTCACCATGTGCCAAGTTGCAGTGGACAATGGAGAGGTGGAAGTCGATACTGCTCAAGCTAGTATGGCTGAAGCTTTGAGCATTGGTCTATTCAGACTAGAGTCATTGAGCGCGTCCTAAATATAAGAATGAGGTACTGCATTGATTATTATGCTCTGGATTGGTGATGGGACGAGACGCAAGCGAGGATGGGGAGCGACTTTATTTGCTACGAGTATTGAAGAATTAGCTGCAACATTGAATGTCACAGGTGGTGTACACGCGAGACATTGTGCATCTCCCCGCGCAATAGAACAGGTTTATTTGTTGGAAATCTGACGAAGATGGAAGATGTTTATCCATCGAAGGGAAGAATCTCGGTACTCCATCTGTACAATGCTACAACAGTGAAGAAATACAAATAGTTTTATGGAAATGTTTGCTGGCTTATATTTAATCGCGTAAAAACGCCACTTGTAAATATCAGAGACTGCGCTAACGACTAATTTTGGCATTGTTAATTGGCATGTGCCTTTATTTCGTTTTATGATAAATATTTTTGTTGGACTCCATGCTTAGCAATGACATGTTCTTGGTACTTTGAATTGTTGGTTGCAGCTGTATGCTACCACTTGAGCCCATACTCCTCACTGTCACTTATGAAGTGGGTTGTATTATGGGTTCTCCAAAAAATCATTCTCTCTCGCCCATTGGAGGGAGCTGAGGAGGTGCCCATTACCAGCAGCAGTGCTGCAAGTACGAGTACCAGCATTCCAGTTGCAACACTCATTTACGCTCATTGGTACTTTTATGTTGCAATAACTGACCGTTATTATTAAATGCCATAACACTCACACAAAGATTGCTTTTCTTCTGCAAACCATTCTATTTGGTATTTGGTTCACGTTTTTACGTGTAGCAATCCATTAGCAATCCGAAGCGACCATATATCTGTTTCGTTCATCAAGTCACGCCCGCTCACCGTCAACCACTGCACCAAAGCTTGAAGTTGTCCATACTTGATTGCTTTTTCGTTAGTTCTATCTCCCAGGCAAGAAACTTAGCAATCATCTACACGTACTCCCGAAATGCGTGATGTAGCCCATTCCATGACACCCGCACGGCCGTATCTCGCAGCATTCTTGTACCAGAAGAATTCCAGTTGAATTTCACCATCATCAAAGTACTTCTTAGCGCATGACATGGAAGATGTGCCAATTTCCTTCCCGTTGTCATCTTTCTGTAACCGGGATCAAGTTTGCTGACTCTGAGGAACATCTTGCAGGCTATGCCGTGGTACTAAAGTTTCCAATGCCACCAGCAGCACCAAGAAATGAAAGAAGGGATTACTAGCCGTATTTCATCATCAGAGAGTTGATGGACCGTGGTGCTGGTGTGGTGGGTACTTGTAGGAGATTGATGCTTCATGGCGGTCTGTCACTGTGGTGTAAAGTGAGCGAATAATGCCTGTACAAGTATGTAATAAACTTGTAGTTTCAATTTTATGCCGCCATATTGAATTTGTGTGTCGGTGTGTTCGTTCTTCGTTCTTCGTTGTTGTTCTTCGGATCCAGGGATTATTGATTATTGTAGTTCGTACCCCTTTCCTTCATGGAAAATCCTACAGTGAGACGAAATTAGCTTTCTAATGACATCTCTAATAAAAATTTTCGTCTTTAACGTCGTTACTGGTCGGTTAACAATTGAAATTTTCGCGAAATCTTTTCCAAACGGCTTTTAGAAGTTTGCCGCCTCTTCTTCTGTGCCGGCCTGCTTCACTTTGAACTTGTACATCTCAGATCTCAGACCAAACAAAACCAACTGACTGACGCAAACGTCAAACAAATAGCTAGAGTCAAATGTCGATTCCTGCTCCTGCTGCAAACGGCGCCCCTGTGAAGTATGAACCTCCACAGAATGAATTGGTGAGTGAAGTGAAGCGAATTTCAATGTCAAGTCCCGGTGATCGATTGATGCACCCAGCAGCTGCAAGTACGAATGAGATGAATGCTACGTACGAGTGGCAGTAGCGAGAATGAATTTGAAATGCCCCTTGTAGTGAAAATGAATTTGAAATGAATGAACGAAGATTCAATCGATCGGTTGATGATTAATTGACTTGTTGGTTGGGCTCTAACAACTATTTTTGTCTTGGACTTTTTCTAACTTGAAACTCTTTCAACTCGTAATTCTCCATGTTCTTCAATGAATCAACAATGAATCAATCAAACGAATCAAATGAAT
>Ga0209712_10002587_pt1 | contig 14820 bp, 7 predicted proteins | sample ArcOceMetagenome_FD_187443 | JGI IMG/M metagenome (GOLD analysis project Ga0209712, IMG submission 187443) | Marine eukaryotic phytoplankton communities from Arctic Ocean - Arctic Ocean - Greenland ARC118M Metagenome (SPAdes) (version 2) | ecosystem: Environmental > Aquatic > Marine > Oceanic...
AACACCGCCGATGTAAAAAACATTGGCCCAAACGTGTAAAAGAAATAGCAAATCACAAGAACTGTCCACAATATAGCACATGTTCTCTGTAGCTGATGAGAAAGTCTGGCCCAATTGTATAATTCAGTTTCCCCTACAGACTCGCTAACCTTCATTTTCTTCAGTGCCTGCCCACGCTCATAAGTCCGGATAAGAACCTTCGAGAAAAGAAGGCAAGATATCACCATCACTGCCGCATGCACCCACACATTGTGGAGGTGGGGAAATAACCATCCACAAAACGTCGATAAGCCTTGGCTGTAGGCAAGAACATAGGAAGGTCGCAAATCTTCCATCACATGGAGCTCTACCTCCCGCTTCCGATTACGTCTCGATTCCTCTAAGGAATGCTCCATCTGCAGGTCACGATCACTATCACCACGCGGGGATGTATTATCCCCACTTGCATTGGCGGTATGATTGATTGAAGTGATTGCATTATGCTCACGTATAGAACTTAGTAAATGACTTATCCGCTCGCCACAGGAGTTACGCTGATCCTGTAACTCTATCTCACTCGGGGATGCTCGGCAGCACTCGGTCAAAAACGTCATGACAAAAGCTAGTGGGCTCCATTCGCACCATCTCAACAGATAAATCCTGGTACCAGAAAAGGGATGTATACATATTGGAACTGGTATAAACGCCAACATGAAATCGGTCAGAAATGCAATAAACTGCACCACCAAAGCAGCAAAGAGAACTCCACTATGTGAGCGCTTTTTCCCTTTGAGGACAATTGGTATAACGGTGGTAACGCATGTCATTCCAAGGAACAAACAAGCTAGTGTTGGCGCCTTGCGCTCTGCCCCAGTCAACCTCTCTAAACTCTCCCAGTGAAGGGCATAACTTAATGCAGTAAGGAGTGCCCACACAACAAGGGCATAACAACCGATGCGGTAGCATTGTTTATCGATCTCATTTATAAAAACATCGGAGTGATTGTGAATGGATTTCTCACTTTTGCCACCAGCCATGAATTCCGTAACGTTTCCTTGGACCGAAGGCCGGCTGCCACTCATATCGAAACCTGATTGGACATCGCTTATGTTGCTGTACTTGTAGCCTTCACCTACCATCGTTGTTTCTATTAAATGTATCTATCGCCGCCGAAGATACTCTCTGCAAGCTGTCTGCGAGCTTTGTTGACAGCCGTTTGTGTTGTTGACATGCGTGAGGTTTTCTGCATGATGTTGAATGAGAAGCAGTACTGCAAGTTCAAGTTGAAAGTTACTGCACCACGTGAAATTGAGAAAGAAGATGAAATTGCACTTTATCGTCGTTTGTCTAGAAAGGCTTTTTATCGCGTCGTTTGTCTAGAAAAGGCTTTTTATCACAGAACAATAACGAGAAGACCAAAAATTACTCAGCAGACAAAATATAAATCAATAAAGTTCAAAAGTACCTAGCTAGTGTATCCGCACATCCCCTTCTTCTTTCAATAACAACCGGTCGAGTCTACATTTTGGCTCTTCCGATTTCAGAGACAGTTACAGTGTTCTGATGTCCTTCCCATCAAGGAATGATACAAATAGTGTACAATATCGGAAACGGTAAAGAAGGCTCTTATGAATTTTCATGGCATGATGACATCATTGAACTTGGGTACCGCTTGTTAGAAAAGGCTTTTTATCGCAGAACAATAACGAGAAGACCAAAAATTACTCAGCAGACAAAATATAAATCAATAAAGTTCAAAAGTACCTAGCTAGTGTATCCGTACAGCCCCTTCTTCTTTCAATAACAACCGGTCGAGTCTTCATTTTGGTTCTTCCGATTTCAGAGACAGTTACAGTGTTCTGATGTCCTTCCCGTCAAGGAATGATACAAATAGTGTACAATATCGGAAACGGTAAAGAAGGCTCTTATGAATTTTCATGGCATGATGACGTCATTGAACTTGTTTACCGCTTGGTTCGCAAGTTCGAAAGTGCCACCAGCCAGGTGGTGAGCTCTGGTAGGTATCATAACCTAAATAGTAACAACATCTCATCTCAAACAACGAACTGATGAGCAGGAGATCGCAAATCGCAAAACCTGGAAAACATGTTCAATGTCAAATACTAAGAACTAATGCCCATCATTCGTACTACATCACTTCTTGTTCTCAAATTCAAGTACATACCGTCGTACCACATACCGGTACTTCTCCTTTCATCCACACCAAAGGACGCAGTATGATGACAGATCCAAACAATTCTTTTACGTCATCCATATCTCTGCACGAAACCATTGCCTTCGGTGACTATGAACATGCGCTTTCAACCCCTAATACTGATACGACAGAAACTGGCAAGAAAAATGAGATGCTCAGGCTGCCCCTCCTGCTCCGCCTCCTCTCTTCCTCCCAGCATCTTGCAACTTTAAATGCCATTACAGATACAGATGAAGATGATGAAATTAGTAAAGGAGCAGTTGTAGGTGTAGATAGTGAAACTAATAGCAGTACACGTACTGATTATGTCACAACTGTTGTTCAACTTCTCGAACAAGTGGCGGCAAGACATGCATGTGCTGAAAATATCGAAGTATTTTCGCACCTGGCTCCAGAAATATGTCGGCCCATTGCTAAATCTCTATCGAGACCTCTCAAAAGGAAACGGAGGCTCATTACAGTTGGAAGCCATGACGAGAAAGAAGTAGTTTTGGGAAAAGGTGTCGTCGTCACTGACAGAATTGAAACGGGTGGACAGTCGATCGCAACGAGTGGCTGGTATGATGATTCTCTCAAGGAAATTTGTGGAAAGAGTAAACATTATGATGATGACAAAGGGAAAGGTGGTGGCGATGGTGAGGATATGGATCTTATCAAGGGTGCTGGGGATGGCGACGATTATCAATCTCAAGAGGAAGGTGGTGAAAGTAACGATGAAGGCAATGATTCTTCCAAAACCTCGAGACGAGAAAATTCCCAAGCAAAAGAGACCAAACGCGGACGAAAAGGGGGCGTGAATATAATTGACAGAGCATCTTTGGATGAATCGGATACTCTTGAATCTACCGTTTGTAAGACCCTCTTGGAGTTGCTCAACTTGGTGGCTTCCTCCTTGAAACCCATTCAGGCAAGTACGCGTTTACTGACATCGACCAATAGCAATAGCAATAGCAATATCAATAGCAATAGCAACAGTAACAGCAATAGCTCTCAGAAGCAAGTTTCTGAAAAAGATGCAGACGATGAAGATAACGACGCGGACAAAGATGAGGCATCCGGTCAATTGAACATGGATTCGGTTGCGGAAATCAAGCTTAAGCCAGACTCGCTCCTTTCCGAAACATCTCTAGGATCGATATATGATAGTGAGTTATCGGCAATTATTACCTCCTTGATGCATTACACGCCCATCATTCGTCATGAGCATTTGGCAAATGCATTGTGTCGTGCGTGTGTACCTCAATGCGCTGATATTGTGAAACGACTTGCTGCTAATTGTAGCATCGCATCAGCGGCTCTTGTTAGAGGCTGCATTGATGCATGTAGGATTGCAGAGATGTGCAATGATGGTGAACAGAAAGATGGAAACATTAAAATTATTCAGCGCGCCAAAGAATCAGTGGAATCTATAGCTACATTGTCAACTCGCGAAGCTGCGCATGTTGCCGGTGTATTAAGGCAATCGTGCATTATGCCAGATGTTTTGATTAGAGTCGCGATGACACATAATGCCGACAGTGCAGTACCTCTCATATGGAGTGTTTTTCGCGAGAGTTCTGGGGAGACCCAACAGACCCGTGTTATAGGCCGCGTAAGCCGTCTTCGTGTTCGAAATAAGGACAATCTTTTTGCGGCGTTTCGTCCACAGGAGTCCATGTCATCGAAGGTATTGGAGGCACTGAGGGGAGACTCAGATTTGGCAGCATCGACGAGATCTTTCCTCGTCTTGTATTTAGCACAACTGCACAACAAGGGAAAGATTGTTGTGTGGGGTCAAGTGGTTATGTGTGTCCAGTCTCTGGGTATGTTGGTGCAAGGATGCGGAGTTGGGCCTTTGGATGAAATTGAGAACTGTAATAAAATTCTCGTCGAAATGTTAAAATCTATCAACTGTGCTGAAAGGGAATCTCGAGAAACCAGCAAATATGACGAGTTTGTTAAGAGCGCAATTGCTACGTTGACTATTATATGCTCCAAATATATGTCGCTCTCTGGAGCGAACGAAAATGCCTTCAAGTCTGTTTACTTTCCGTCATTTCACGACTGGGTTGTTTCAAGGGCAAGTGCGGCATTTGTCGAGAGAATTCAACAATTGATTAACGGATGTGAGGTGAAATGTCTCCAAAATGCATTGCTATGTGCATTATTCTCAGAGAAACAAGCAATTGACTCCACAAACGACGAAGATACGGAGATCACCAAATTTTGTGAATGGGCGTCGCATCTATGCACTGATGCTAAACGCGATGATTCTTTCGCAGGCGTGATGGGTTTGATTGAGATGGGGGTTAGCACCAGTGTTTCTTACGAAGTGTATAGTGCAGCGCTGGATAAAGTGTTGGACGATCCTATTAAGTGCTCCGAACTTTATCACGACAAGAACGTCTTGGTATTAATTGACACGGCGATATCAAAACTGATGAGAAAAGATCCACCGTACATACCAGCGGTTCTTCCACTTTCGATCGATTTTCAATGTCGCAAAGTGCTCAAGTATATGAAGTGCAACGATGACAATCTGTGGCGGCAGTTCCTTATCCATCTCGTCTATGCCTGTTCATTCCTATCGAAATTTCCCAAAACGTCGTTCGGAATTATTCCTTCTTCGCTTCCGTTAAAAGAAATTGTGGCTCGTATCTGCCAAGGAGAAACTAGTCTCGTTGGAAAGGCAATCATAAAGTTTGTCAAACAATTCTGCCCAGAAATTCTACAACAAGGCATTGATCGGTTACCAAGAGTTCAGGATGGTGTTGAACTAGAATTCGATATTGAATTGATCAAACCTGCATCAGTCGCTCGTGCAGTTCAGGATATAATCTCTTCCCACGATTCCCAATCCAGTAACATCAGCATAGATCTGGAACGCCGCTACATCGCAAGTCGGGCCACTTTTCCATCCATAGAAGTAGACGTTGAAGTAGCAAGTGCACTACTAAGATCTGTCGAGGATTCCTACCACTTCATGTCGTATTCAATCCTTTCCAAAGATCCACTTGTACTGCTCAAGTGCAGCCTCGGGGTATGGACAAATGACACCCTTCGTCGCATTCTTCTTTGCATTTTTAATCGAGTTCTTGCATCACATGACGCTTTAGTGGCAGATGCTGCATCAGACCCAGAAGTGTCCTCGGAATGCCTTGCAAGTCGGGATATTTTACTTGTCCGATGCTTCTTATTTTTACTTAGCGGCTGTTACAATGAAAAAAAGGACAGTACCGACTGTGCAATAAACTGCCCCATCATGTTATCAATGGTCCGACATGCAGTCGCAAAGCATAGGGGCCTTGCAGCATCTCTCGTTAGGCAAGGTCTACCGTTCAATGCTCTCGATTGGTTCGTTCAGAATGTACCAGAAACGTTTGCCGATGCTATTGAACTTACAACAATGCTGGAAAGTAGAACTCTGACTGTAATGGAGAAACTTCAAATTTCAGACGGAGCCTTGTGTATGAGCATTCTGCATGGTTTAAATGACAGCACCTCCCAAAGATTGGTCTACAATGCACTCTCAGTTTTGGTTTCGTCGTTTTATCTGGTTGTTGGACCTGTTGGTGTACCTGTCAATGTCCTGTGCGACGAGCATGGCCGCGACATCACTCAGACATGCCGAGTAGTCATGTTTCGTATGCTGGGCATCCTCCGCAACATCGGAAGTGAAAATAAGAGTTTACGGCACGAAGCAACCCTGTCTCTTTCGAAGATTGCTAATCTGTGCAAGAGTGATGGAGCTATCGGTGGTTTAAAAGGTGAGGCATTGAAAAAAAGGAAGAAACTATTGACCGAGGTCTGGGATGCGATAGTGAAGGCGAATGAGGCATTTGGGGGAGGAGTGCAGTTATAAAGTCAGTTTATTTAAAGCGCTCGTGTCGTATATTATATTTCTACTAGTGCGACAGGTACTACTTTCCTACTAATCCTGTTACAAAGTTTATTGAATCTCATGGGCTGTTCTGTAGCTATCATCACAGCCAATGTAGCTTTCCATCTTGAATTCATATTCACAAATGTTAGGTTCGTCGGCAGAAATAATTTTTGTTTCTGCCCCGCAAGTCACCAGCACCGTAGCTGACCGTTTCGGTCCATTCCAACATTTTTGTCCACCAGTCCACTTCCAAATTCTCGTTCCAGTTTTCTCGTCGATGGATGCTCCTTCCCACTTTCCTAAATCTGTACCTGTTTTCTTTCCGGAACCGTCCCTTTGGTAAGACCTTCCAAACATGCATGTTTCGTATGTATACTTTCCAGCAGTTATTTCAAAGCATTCGTCTCGTATCGAGTACAGCTCTCCATTCACTCCAAACTTTTGAGCAGTCTTATCATTCATTCCAATCTCATTCTTGAGTTTCTTTACATCATCCTTCAACTTATCAACTTCCTTCTTGGCATCCTGTACTTCACGGTCAAGCCTAGCAACATCTGAGTTTTGAAAGATATTATTTTCATAACCGTGAAATGTTTTGGTGAACGCATCATTCTCTCCTCTTGGCTTCGGGACGTAGTAGCTATAGTATCCATCAGGAACACTGAGAGGAATTCCAACCGCATCATCGGACCCACCGCAAGTTGCACCCCCCTGGCGATCTTGGCAACGCTGTAATAACGGGCCGCGCATATAAGGATCGCGGCAGACCAATGCGTATGGCAAAATGCATGTATCGATATCAGCGTCAACATCAACGTCCGCATGAAGAACAGCAATAACCTCGAGTACATCTGCTTCACTCAAATTAGCTCGATTAATGACACCCACCACCAGTAAGTCCAAATATGTTGATAATTCGTCCTCGGTGACACTATCCTTGAGTTTTGTTAGCATGGATTGAGCAGATTGCACCAATTCGTTCCCATACTCAATTTGAGCAATTCTACCAGAGAGAGTATTCCGTACCATTTGAACTGCCATGGGATCAATGCCAGAAAGATCTAGCTCCTCTTTTTGAACAATAACATTCGATTCATCATCTTCGCTCTCATCATCGTCCATGAAATCTTCTTCTTCTTCATTATCATCATTGGAGAGAACAGCATCAATGCGAGATGTAATTTTCTCTGCATGTTGATGGAAATCAGCACGCATAAGTTTCCCAAATTTGGATCGAAATTCATGAATGTCAACATCGCCTTGAGACTTGGCCTTGCCCAAATTCTTCTTCTTTGCCTCCGCATTGTGATTGGATGCCTTCCTCTTTTTATCCTTTGCATCATCATAACCACCACCACCATCGTAATCATCATCATCTTCTTCCAACAAATCGTCAATATCATCATCGTCTCCATCATCATTGTAATAGTGCCCATCAATAATGGCATCTTCAGGATCGACCCATTCCTCTTCCACCTTCTCACCAATCTCCAATCCAGCATGTTCCAAAAATGCGTTTGCCAATTCCTCCACATCACCAACTATCAAACCACCAGAACCAGCTCCATCTCCAATATCCCAAACCAATTGAGCATCTAAACCAGCCAACCGCAATGGATCACAAATCCCCGACCTAGCCACAAACCAATTCATTTCACCGTGCAATTGACACGCTGCAGAAATGAATTCCATTTGAAGCATGTGGTCCATACCCAACACCTCCTCCAATGCTGCACTACCACTAGCACTCCTCACCTCCTGCATCAAAGTTTGCACAGCCTCCAAATGCCGAGAAAGGACTATAGTTTTCTCCTGGTCAATTTGTAGATCATGTTCAGAAATCATTCGTTCAAGGGGATAAATTTGTCCTTGCAAGGAATCCAAAGTGTCAAATGTTTGTTGGACGACGGAATGGAATTCGTCCACGTTTTCCAATCGTTTCTTGGATCCAATATCGTAATTTTCTTGAATGGTTTGGAGGCGAATGCGATCTTCTTGGAGTACTTTGGCACAATCATGAATGCATTTGAAACCCATTTGGTTTTGCATTTGCATTTCTTCATCGCTTCCATCGCAGCAATCGCAAATGCCATCGTTTAGACGACTCACGGGGAGGAATATATTTTGCAAAGGACATTTTACAGTGAGAGACGAAGAAGGAGTATTGCTATTGCTATTGCTAGCACTGGTGCTGCCGGCCCAATAGTATATACCGGAACAGGCATCAGTGAGCGGTTCATCAGATCCATCCAAGCAGTCGCAGTAGTTGTCATTGATTTGTGAATGGAATGGTTGGTGCGGGGTCAGAGTGTAGGGGTTGATGCAGCTGCTGCTGGCAATGACAGCAGGTAGGGAGAGGAGGGAGAGAATTAAAATAGTTGGGAACATTGAGGACGGAGAATTCTTCATCTTCTTGAGTGCACTATAATACACGTATCGCACAGTGAACAATGAATAGTAGTGAGTACTGTATAATTTAGTGAAGAATGAAGTACTGTCGATTTTTGGAGGTTTCGTGCACAAGAAGTGAGGGAGTTATGTTGTCGTGTACCGGTACCCCCGGTATCCATATCATACGGTACATTAGAAGAGAGAAGGAAGAGGATCGAAGGAAAATAATGGCCTTAATGTAAATTTACATTAGGCCATTAGTTTGTGCATCCAAACAATGACGGATGCTCTTTCTTCACGTCTATTCCGGACATTACGGAAGAATGGGTCGTGACCCAATGATGACCAACATAATTATATTCTAACAACCGACCAGAGCGAGTCAGTCTGATGTCTTCTGGTGGTGTAAGTTCAAGAAGTGTTCAAAAGTATGGATTTAAAAGTCTTATTATTGTACAATCAACTAATGTCAAAAGGCCTTTAAGATCTACACTTTGTGTATTATGTATTATGTATTATGTAGACGAATCTAAAACGAATCTAGAAGAATCTCAAATCGAATCAGACGATCAAGAATTTTGCATGTTCTCCCTTCTACATTCCACGTCGACAGGAATATGAAATGCATTTGCATCTCTCAACAGCAGCAGCGTACCTCCATCTTATGTGCAAGTTTAGGAAGAACTCCAGACCTGACAAGAGCATGAGGTAGGTCAAACGACATGATTGTTTCCCGCAATACATGCATTGGTGTTTGGTGGTGGTCTCCTTCTTGACAACAGCAACAGCATTGATCGTATCGGTAAAAAGAGGGATGCGATGCGTACTCACATACTTATGGAACATTACTTTGTTTTAAAATTATGAATTATTTATAAACGCTGACACTACTTTCATTACATTCCAGCAAGAGAAGTAGATATGATCGCATGATCTCCGATTTGCGTGGAGAAACCAAAGTTTGTCACACATGGCATAGTAGTCACTTCGTCTTCGACGACCTTCATGTTCGAGCAAATGTGATCACCTCTTGCTCTCCCGAAGCTTTCACATGTTGCGGGCCACGTATTCTGAACAGGATTTGAATGAATATTCTCAAGACCAACACGTCCGCAATACGCAAAGTCTTGATCGCCAGCAATGATAGCATCTCTCTTGCCAATGTATTGTTTAACCTCATCTTCGTAACCTGAGATTTTATGCACACTTCCTATGACAGTCTCGTTACCATCAACGATGATTTTGCCAAACATACCCATGCGACCACCAAGACGCTTTTCAAGACCATTCGCATTTAAACCTGCTGGTACAGAAGAAAAGTAATCCCCAATCTCATTGCGAAAGATGACAGGATCCGAAATAGCACATTTTGTCAAAAATCCATTTCCGTGGAGACCATTGAAGTCAGGGACACCATTTGCATTGTAACGATCTTCTTCGGTACCAGGTGTGAGCTCGACAAACTCCAAGCCCCATGCATAGTTCATTCCAAGGAAATGAGCCATGAGACGAGTAGTATGTTGCTGGTCACTCCTGGCCATACCGATATCCATCTCATTCAAGATGATAACATCAGCATCCTGCAAGAGAGTTGTGGCCTCCATCCACCATCTTCCTCGCTCTGCGTTAAGCTCGACAACCTTGAGAGGACCGGTACACGAACTGTGAGTTGAAATCGAGTTGTCAATTTCTACCTCATTTAGATTTTCCAATGCCGAAGACAAGGCTTGTCCCATTGAATCTTCTTCTTGGAACCACGCACTGCGCTCTTCGATAGTTGGGCTACGAACGACGATAGTGTCCATTTTCGCAGCCCTTCTAGGGTACACTTCGATAACATTAGGATTGCCTTCAATCTCAAGGACATCATTCACCTGATCGTTGAATGGAAAGAGTTTTGCTAACTTAGTACAGTCCAAAGTATCCATTCCGCCCAATGGTTTACCACAATCTGATAGTGGCTTTTCAATTCTATGGTTCCACTTCGCCATCTTGCAAATCTCCAAATTATATCTGGATTCTACAATTTTTGACTGAGGTCCAAGAAGATGGAGGCCTTCAAGAACAATGAAAAGGTTAGACCAAAAATGAAATATTGAGATCATGAAAGACTTTGCTAGATTTCCCAGGCTTACCTGCGAAATAGTAAGGTCTTGTGGGGAAGTAATCCTCGATTGCATAATTTTCTTCAAGTCTTTCTCCGACTGGATCGACCTCCCACACTCTACCATCTTCAACTTTGTACAAGAACAAATCAAGGAAAGGAGAATACCAAGGGTATTTACCTGTCAATTTCGTCATACCGGGATAATGAAGCCAGACTTTGAATGCGTTACGGGCAATGTGGCATTGAAGCCTTACACCTGAAGAATGAACCTCGACCCCTTCACCCTCGCATATGTTTTCTAACTCATCCTTCTTTCTGTAATCAATGAATGCATCAACATCATCATCCCACGGAATACCTTGTCCATGGACGACGGCTCCAAGATGCGACCCAGCGTGGAGATAAAGCCGAGTATTTAGGGAAGCTGCAACTGAATTCATTACTTTCATGGTGCAGGTCTAGTTGAAGGAAAATTATGTAAGCAAAGAATCCTATTAACTAAAAGAACGAAAATGCAACAGTACGCTTGTACTCACTGCCACTGCTGCATGATCTGTAGGAAGGAAAGGCAAGTATTCAAGATCTTCTGGATTAGTTGCCTTGGCGGAAGGAAACTTTGTGAAATGATCAACTACCTCAGGACAGAGATCTTTGAGCCAATCGGCAGGCGGAGAACTCCAGCCGAGGTCCAATTCATCAATCCATTCTTGCATTTCTTCAGATCCACCGAAGTTGTGAAGGATCCGATGCAGATGGTTCGAACTACCAGTACGAGAGGTGAGAGACTGATCCTGAAATACATTGACTTCGTCAAAGGATGTCACAAAGACCCAAACAATAGCAGCTCCTGCGACGAATTTTAGATTCTTCTTTTGGACAAGGAAGGTGGGAATAGCAGCATTCCTGCTGTTCTTGCTAGAGAAGGAGAGCGATTGAGGGGCCATAATAATTGGCTCAGGTAAGAAAACTGTTCTTCGGTACTAGGTGGGTAGATACCAGTTACCAGTTACCAGTTACCAGTTATAAAGTATGTGCTACTAGTACTAACATCGTGTCAAAGTCTTGAAGACCATTGTACGAAAAATGACCGCGATAATGACTGATGACCGTTTGCGCCAGTTCACGAGCGGATCATTTATCGTTACATCACGTATCATGAAACTCATTCTCTCTCAAAAAGGCAGGATGGTTTTCTTTTTCTTACTTTTTGTTTCCAGCGACCTCCAAAATCTATTATTTTCAATTTCTTAGGCCTCTTGTTCCCTTTTCCTCCACTAAAATTACAAATCTCACTCAACTTGTGGGAAGCCTGACGAGGCGGTGTCGTGCAGAGGGGATATCAATACCGGACTTGTACTCGAAAAATATGCAACAGGAAATTCCACCGTATGATAACCTATGAATCAAAGTTAACCTATGAAGCAAAGTTGTCAACACCTATCATCCATCATCGATCATCATCCATCATCGTCTTCGTATCGTCTTCTCTCATCAATCGTCAATCATCACTCATTTACTCATTACTCACTACTTGAATACGAATGAACAAAACAAACACAATATCAAAACAAACAAAAAACAACATGAGAAGAAAATCAATTGAACCCCATTGACTATGAATTTGATTGTGTGCACCTAGTGGATTCACATTACTATACAATTCATATTAATGATAACTTTTAGGTTACTATACATACATAGTTTGGAATGGATAATGTAGAATATATCGCAAGAGAGACTACAGACGCAAACGAGAATTTAGCAGCCGCTGTTCATTCGGTAGTATCAATTCGTAGACGTCCTTCATCCTCTTGTTGCTTCAATCTAGTAGTTTCTGCTTCTTCAGCATCAATTCATAGACGTTCTTCCTCTTCTTGCCGTTGTTATCATCCTCTTTGTTTTGTCGTCGTCGTCGTCAGATACAAAGCCGTTCTATTTGTATCGAAATAATTGGTGAGGCTTCCTCCATACAGCATCATGAGGTGCTTTCCGTAGTATTGCTCCCGTTGAAATCTACAATGATCTTTTTCGTTGTCGTACTAATATCGCGAAGTATCTTTGAATGGTACTAGCTAGTGCTGGTAGCTTCTGAGTAGTAGTACTGCAGCTATGATAGTATAAATCAAACATTTTCTGTTGCTTCGGCCTCAAGAATTTGTAGACGTTCTTCTTCTTCTTGTTGCTTTAGTAATCTACGTCTGAGAAACAGATTTTCTACTATCCAGGGATAATTTTGTTTTTCTTAAAAAATATCATCACTCATCACTTCTTCACATCACCCCTACTAATGATTTTTTCTACTTGTCGATAATTAATTCATCATGTGTATCTAATTTTATCAAGCCAATGTAATTGATTCACACAGCCCATTCTAATTTCTTGCAAACAAAAAAATTAGTGTTGTGTGCAATCCTTTTTAGACGCAGTGAATATACCACTGCATTTTATTATATTATGATTTCATTGTATGATACTATAAGTACTTTTTATCCTGATGACCCCAACAGGTAGTTCACCCTTTTTACCATATTTATTCTGATTAAAGCATATGCAACATACATTTCAAACAATGAGAAGCGATTGGTTGCCATATTGGAAGACCGCATTTTGTTAATAATTGTGGGAGTATCATTCAATCATTCTACACGATCGAATCATGTGCTGGAAGAAAGCCTCAATCGACGGGCCACCTGAATTTGATAATGGAACCAAAACAGCAAGTGTGATATACGAATGTGTAGAATGCGTACATGTTCATGTCGCATGGATGGAGAATTCGTTGCCTCCTGCCTTGCGCACAATCACCGACTTGCGTGAATATTGATATGATTGCAAGAACACCACTAGAATTAATATAAGTACATCATATCATCACTGTTGATGTCTTTTCAAGTAGCTAATGCGTTCTATTAGGCATGTATTACCAATAGGTATTATGAACAAAAGCATATTTTGCCGGTGTTGTCCACAATGAAAGGACTGTTATCAGTTCTTAACCTTTGCCTTAACCACCTTCCTGCTGATTTATTAACGTCGATGTCTATGAAGTATATAAAAGAATCTTACTGTATTCTTGCTGATTTTAGTTGTTTCAGTTCATAAAATTAATCAACTACGAACACCTGTCTGCAGCAACCGTCTTGTATTTTAGAACCATCTAAATGTCATATTTTCATTCATTCGATGATTTGGGTACTCTTTTAATATCTAAATTAACACTTTGTAATAGTACTGTTGGAAATGTCAAATTCGAACTTTAAAGATCATCTCCACCAATGCTTTTCGGCACCGTCACATTCGCCACAAACTGTACACAGTTATATCATTCACAAGCTGATTCAACCTTACACCCATCTATCACTGGAATCCACTACCATGTCTGATTGTGAACATTGTTATTAAAAATTCTATTGTTCACCTGTAGAACATGAGGCAACCTGCACAGGCATCGCTCATTCGAAGTCACTGAAAGGAAGTAGTACTGTAAGTACTTGACCTGAAATTTTGTCCTCTAAAGAGAGTACAGTTTCAAGGCTCTGTACTGCAGCCGAGGCTTTGCCGAGGTTGCAGTAAAATAGCCGAGACTGACTCTCTGAAGAGACAAATTGAAGGCCAGTACTTTTGTACTCACCCGCTTAGACATTTCCGAGATAACCGTCGTAGAGATGACTGTAGAACCTCTCATTTTAAAAAATGGCACTGATTTTTTCGTATAGCATTGTAATCAAAACTAGTCCAGTACTTTGTACTGTCAGTCATAAAGTGATGTAGTACTTGTACTGTAATTCCTTTTTGTTCGTGGATGCAACTCCTATTTGTTTTAGGCTTCTGTTTCCTCCTTTTTCAATCGTTCATAGTTGCCATAAATTCTACAAATAGCAAATATGTCAGCTTCTTATGATGTTGGTGCACTTACTCGTGGGAGACGCTCTGATCTGCGCGTAACCACAGCTGCAACTGCATCTAGCTCAGAAAATGCAGAAAACCCTCTACAACTTGATATTGGAGCAATTCTGAATGAATTGGGTCCGTAGCAGTTACTACTCCTGCCTCCTCCTTGTCCCGTCACGACAACACGTAGTATCCTCATCCTCGTCCTCGTTCTCGTCAAAGTGTTCCCCTTCCAGCGCACAATTCACGTCACTCTGCAGGCAGAATGGTAGTACTGTACATCCTGGCTCCATTTTTGCCTATGGCTCTTTTTCTCGGGTACGTTCACAAAGGCAACTGAAGAACGACGGTTGTTCTGCATAGACTCTTCTGACA
>Ga0209712_10002588_pt1 | contig 14813 bp, 24 predicted proteins | sample ArcOceMetagenome_FD_187443 | JGI IMG/M metagenome (GOLD analysis project Ga0209712, IMG submission 187443) | Marine eukaryotic phytoplankton communities from Arctic Ocean - Arctic Ocean - Greenland ARC118M Metagenome (SPAdes) (version 2) | ecosystem: Environmental > Aquatic > Marine > Oceanic...
AATTTTGAACTTGGTACTGGAAATAAACTTCTAAAATTAATAACCCTGTTTCTAGAAACCATCCAGTAATATGCGATCTTAAAGTTTTCTTCTTCTAATCCCTCTCTACGTAGGAAAACTTGATAATCTATTCCATATCCAGTTGGTGTTATTCTGCCATCATCCATCCAAATCCAGAAGGGACTCCATTTACCTAAACCTCTAAATACCCATGCTATTGGAAACATATACGGAGATGTTAATACTCCAAATAAGTTTACCGGGACTGCTGATATGAACCATCTAACGTGGATCCATATGTTTCTAAAAACTGTTTTAATTGCTTCCATTATTTATTATTAAATTTATTTATTTTTTCTGGTGTTAATGCTTTTAAGAATTCAACGAATAATTTAATAGCGTACTTAACATCTTTTTTATGGGCACTTTCCACTGTTGTGTGCATATACTTAAGTGGAGTTGCTAAAATAGCGGTTGGCGTATTTTCCATAAAGAATGCTACAGTATCATTACCCATTGATCCGACTGTTAATTGAACTGGAACTTTATTAGCAGCTGCAACTTCTCTTAACATCTTATTTATTCCTCTATGATTTTGTGAAGTATATTCAACACACGGTCCTGCTCCACCTTTATTATCTCCATCCTTTGCTTTATTAATCTTAGGGGTGTTTGTGTTATGACATACATCATGGACTAGTGCAAGATCTGCTTGTAAATATTTAGCAATCTTTTTAGCACCGTGTAATCCAACCTCTTCTTGAACTGAATTCACAACGTGTAAATTATAAGGTAATTCAATTCCTTTCTCTACGATCTTCCTCATAGCTTCTGCGATGATATATCCACCAATCTTATTATCTAATGATCTACCAACATAATAGTCTCCCATTTCATGTAATGGATCATCAAATGTAATTAAGTTTCCAACCTCAACACCAGCTTTATTAACTGCTGCCAGATCTTTTAATCCAGTATCTACCCATAGTTCTTCTTGCTCATATCCTTTTTCAACATAAGCTTTTCTTGTGTGAATTGCTGGCCATCCGAAAACTCCTTTAACTTTAGTTCCAGTATGTGTATGTATCATTACAGTTTTACTTGGTGCAATCATATTATCAGATCCGCCGTGTCTTTTTACTCTAATCATTCCATCTGCTTCGATGTTTGTAATAATCCAAGCGATTTCATCACAATGTGCTTCAATAACTACATCTAATGCAGAATGATTATTCTTCTGACATAATACTGTTGCTACTGATGTTCCATATGCATCTGTATATATTTCATCTGCGAATGGATCTATGTAATCTCGCCAAATTGCTTGGCCTTCTTCCTCCTGTCCAACTGGACTATATGCGTTTAAATAGCGATATAAAAATTCTTTGTTTGCTTTCATATTAAAAATTTGTTTCTGTTGATGGGTTTAAGTTTTGATAATCTTTAATCTTATCAACCGCTTCTTGTGCAGTATCTACAATTCTAAATAAATCAAAGTCTGTTGCACTAATAGTTCTTTCAGATAATAGGGTAGATTTCATCCAATCAATTAATCCTGACCAGAATTTAGTTCCTACTAATACAATTGGATATTTTACATTATGTCCACATTGTGCAAGAGTTAATGCTTCAAATAATTCATCGAGAGTTCCTAGACCTCCTGGAAAAACTACAAATGCTTGTGAGTATTTGAGGAACATTACCTTTCTTGTAAAGAAATATCTGTTTTCAACACCTTTTTTAACGTATGGATTCATACCTGATTCGAATGGTAATTCAATACCAATACCAACAGATACTCCACCTGCTTCAGTGGCTCCTTGATTAGCAGCCTGCATGATTCCAGGACCCCCTCCGGTTATAACTCCATAACCTTCTTTAGTTATTAATCCACCGAACCGTTTAGCCTCAATGTACTCGTTTGTGTTAGGTTCCGTTCTTGCACTTCCAAATACAGAAACACAAGGTCCTAATTCACTAAATGTATCAAATCCCTTTGTAAATTCTCCTTGAATTCTTAGGAGCTGCCACGCATCATCTGCTTTATTTCTCATATTCTAATTCGTATAATCTTTTTAATAATTCACTATAGACTCTTTCACAACTATGTATGTAAAATATAAGTACCATCCATGAATGCGGTACATCATACACGTTATCTATATGTTGTGCAAATCTTAAGCCATCAATTTTATTTCTTCCGTCTCCGTTAATAAGAGACCAATTAAGATATTCGCCATTTAATTTACTATAAGTTAATTCCATTTATTTTACCACTCTTTTTTCATTGCACCACCATCAACCCACGAAAATAATCTTGTTTCCTCAACATCATGTAAAACTATTGTTTTATCGTTTACTTCGTGATTGTAGAAATATTCATAATTAAATAATGCAACGTCTTGTCCAAACTTTTGAATAATAACCTCACTAAAAACTTTACAACCATGTGCCCAATTTATGTTGACATACTCAGCTAAACATTCATTAACCATTCTACTATTAGGAGCAGATCCGTATACCGTACAATCTACTAAAGTATTATTAGATTGAGAACTTTTCATTCCAGAAAAGAAAGTGTGTTGATCACTTAATTCATTTAACACTAAATCAAATGGTCTAATTGGCTTTGCATCAAGATCACAATAAACACCACCGAAGTCTCTAAGTAACAACAACCGGATCCTATCGGCCATAAATGCCCATTTATAAACCTCTGGTTTTGTTATGTATTCCTGTAGAAATATGTCATCTTTATAGATTCCATTAAAGATATCATCATGCTTCCATAGTTTATATTCCCAGCCAGGGTGCATTGCTTGCATTTCTTTACCAAACCTTACACACCATTCTGGTGGATCTTTATATCCTATCCAAATCTGGTGGATTATTTTAGGTATTTGCATATTATTTTCTTTTTGATTTTTTACGTGGGTTCTTCTTCTTTTTATCCGCTCTTCTTATTGTATATGTTTCCTTTAACACATATCCTATTAGATATAAGTTACCTATTAGCGATACTAGGGTAATTAATCCTGCAATGGCTATAATTATTATATTCATTCTATTGGTATTTTTCTTTAAATAGTTTTAATCTTCTTTGGAATTCAGCAAAGTAGTATTTAATATCATCTACTGTTAAACTGAATGTTTGTGGAATTGAGTCTTCTTCGTTTGCTATCCAGATTTCCACACCGTCTGGTTTCATACCACTTCGTTCCCAATGTGCAATAAAGTATGCAGAACCTTGTACGAAATAATCTTGAACCCATATGTCTTTTTTAGGTCTTCGACTGTTTTTATAATCAATAACTAAAGTTCTACCGTCAGTCATCTCTGATATATTATCAACAGTTCCTGCATAACCTTGTTTTGACCATAAGAAAACTTCTGCAGAAATTACTTTTTCAATTCTATCAAAATATTGACTTGAATTAAAATAGAATTTCATAAACATATCCCAGCCACTTGCTAGCCATATTGCTCCATTTTCTTCTCCACTATATTGTTGTGTTTCTTCGTCAGTACTTGCGATCTCTTTAAGTTTGTTTAAACGATCTTCTTTAGTACCTGAAGTTGCTTTGTATAATTCAATTAAGCGGTGCATTACAGTTCCACGATTCATTGATAGTTCACCAATTCGTTTTGCTTCTGCTTCACCGACTCTTTTTCTCCACTTATCTAAACCACTCTTATCTGTTGTTTCACCAAGAACTGTAGTTATAGATGGATATACTCCAATTACTTCTCCAGTGTCCGAGGTTACTTCATAATGACGAAGGCCGTTAAGCTCTACTCTTTTTATGGATTCCACTACATAAAATATTTAATGAGAGATACAATGCCGTAAACTGCTGCAGATAAACCTGCTAAAAATAATATGTTTCTGATGTATGCATACAAATTAAAGTGATCATTTTCAGGATATAGTACAACTAAATATGAGGCTGGGCCTATTTTAGTTATTTCCGGAAAAGCATCATTAGATAATCCATGTTTAAGTAATATTGCATTGATAGGTCCTAGTTGTTGAAATACCCATGACTGTTGCATTAAATCAGGTTGTTTAATAAGTTCTTCAGTTACTGTTATTACAGTATAGATCCTGCCTATCCAATCTACTCTTAGATTTCCTTCAATAAGTTCAGGCTCTATTGACTTTACTGCGTTAAAGTATTTACGAGTGTACCATGCTTCTCTAAAGAATCTTGGCCAATATAGGATTATGTTTTTCATATTGTTTATATATTATATTTTGCTTTTGTTTATTATGCGAATATATTAGACATAAATTTCTTAAAACCGGAGTGTTTATTTGCTTTAGGTGAACTAATAATAGCGCGACCTTCCTGTGATTCCCAATCCCTATCTTCTCTAACTCTATTGTTAGTTTTCCATGCAGCCTGTAGCACTGAAGTGTCTACTGCATTTTCTCTAGCCATATATGTTAGTGCTTGTAAATCTTTTGGAAAACAATGTCCTCCAAATCCTCTATCACCGTCCGGTCCTGGAACCATCCAATGTGAGTTTCCTAATCTAGGATCTAAGTTTGCAAGATCTTTAGTTGTTTTATAATCAATACCCATAGATTCACAGATATCATAAATTTCATTAGCAAAACTAACCTTAACAGCCAAGAACGTATTAATAACATACTTACACATTTCAGCTTCTTTAACATCAACAACCTTAATTGTCATATTTGGAAATACATGTCTAAACATTTTTTCAACGGGAGATGCATCTGCATTTTCACAAGTTCCGATAATAACTCTGGTTTGATTTTTGAAATCTTCAACAGCATTTGCTTCAGTTAAGAATTCTGGACTGAACATCACATCACAATATGCTGTTTTATCATTGATCATCTCAACAGTACCTGGAGGGCATGTTGATTTTATAATTAAAGTAGGATTACATCCAAATTCACCAGAAATTTCATCAATTTCGCTTATAACTTCTTCAACGATATGAATAGATGCTTGTCCGGTATCGGCATGCATTGGCGTTGGAACACAAATAAAAATAATGTGTGCATTTTTAACAACTCCTTCTAGGTCTGTATTTGATTTACCATCATTAAATTTATCATAAAAGAATAGCTCGTGATGATCTTTAAATCCTTCCTTAATAGCTCCTCCGACGAAACCTTGTCCAATAATTCCTACTTTTTGCATAATCTTATATAGTTTTTATGTTAATTATACTATATACTGTGGATTTGTTTCAACAATAAATACCCATTAAGTTAGGATTTCAATCTTTTCCACTCAATTCTATCAAGTTTAAGTATTTCTTTAAGTTCTGGACTAGAAGCGGTAGTATGTTTATCAGCATTTATTGTTTTAACCATATTTACTGAATATATGTTTTTGTGTTTACCAGTAAGCCAGTCATCTCCAAACCATATTTTTAAACCTGTTGGAATATCTATCCAATTCCTTTTATTAATAAACATTAACATACCAAATCCTTGGGTAGATAGGGCGGCTCTTGTAATTCTATCATCATTTATTTTATATAATAAATCTTGAGTAACTTTATGGTATGGTCTTATATTGGCACCAAAGATGCCTAGTTTTAAAATGTTAGGTAGGATGAATTGGATATAGTCATCTACGTCAAAATTGATATCATCGTTACATATACATAATAAATCATTTTGTGATAGACTTACCCCTAGATTCCATGCAGGGTTAACATAAATGTTTTTAGTTTGAGGATAGTATTTTATCTTATCTTTATACTGATCTAAATCTATATTCTTTGCAGTAACGTCATTATCTATTATTAGTATTTCATGAATATATTTAGAATCGTATAGATCCTTTAATAATTTTGAAGTTTTGTTAGATCTCCACATTGTTGGAATTATAACACTAAAACTAGTTCCAACCATATCTGGTATCAAATGAATATGCGTTATCTGATTCAAAGTGCTGGTTTTGATTAATTAAGTTACCCTTAGTCATATATACATTTAAGTCTTTGAATTGATAATTTATCCAAACATCTACTGGGCCGACTATTGGAAATGCAGCTATTAGTTTCTTAGCAGCTCTTTTACTAACAATCAATCCTGAAAACCACCAAACGCCATTGTTTACTTTTAGTAAATCAGTTGAATACTCTTCCCATTTAAAACCATGCCGTGATGGCAGAGCAGATATGTATAAAATATCCCAATCAGACGGGAGCTGCTCTTTAAAGATATCATCTAGTTTTTGCGTAAATCCAGGTATAAATTCAATATCATCCTCTAATATCAAACTTGTATTTGTTTTATTTTTAACAATATCATTTAATATACTAGCATGTCCGAGCGCGATATTACTTTCTGGGATAGAACAATCTATTTTAACCGTTTCCATTTGTTCTCTATCGATATGGTTCCATCTAGGATTTGAATCTATTAACCAGTGGTACAAAAATGAATATTCAGCAACATGTATATTAGAATCCCATTTAGTCTCTTTATAGAAACCTTTCCACCACGTAATCTTACTAGTAAGATCTCCGTTTAATATTTTTATTTGCTTTAGTTTTTCTTTAAGACCATGTCGCCTGTCTGCTCTGTGTTCTAGATTTAAAATGTAAGTCTTATTTATGTGTTTATCCCAATCTATTTTAAATTTAATATCCCTTGTGTCTAACGCCAACCACTTCCTCAAATCAGCATACCATTTTTTTGTTATCTTTTGAATACTTTCGCTACCCGTTCCCATTTTCTATATCAGTATATGTGTTTTGTATTTTTTATATATTTAGTTTTTCCCATGTACTCTTTCATTTTTGTTTAAAATATTATGTTTTTATTAAACAAAAAAAGACCTACAAATTAATGTAGGTCTTTTAATTTAGTTTCTTATATTATCCTAATAATGCGTCTAATTTCTTTTGTAATTTTGCAACTGATTTTACAGCACCTTCAATGAATGTTTCCTTCCACTTAATATTCCTAGTTTTCCAGAATTCAATATTGCCTTGCATGTACTCTTCTTGTTTTTTATAATAATACTGTTCATCATTATTATAATTTTTAGCAGCATCTCTTTTGATGATTTCTTTCCATGTTGGCCATTCGCTTGTTTTAGGATCTTTCTTTATAATTTCTATAATTGCACCATCATTTAATTGAAGATTAGCGTTAACTTCTATTTGGTTTTTCTCAATTCTTGTATTATAGTTTTGAATTTCCTTATTGATCTTTTCAAGCTTAGTCAGTTTCTTAAATTTAACTTCGTATTGCTTAGCTATGGTGTTATTGCCAGTTTGCGGTAATTTTGTCTTGGTAATGTATCTAAAGTGTAATACTTGAATGTTACGTCCACCTGCATATATTGCTTCTGTATTAAAGTCATATACTTCTCCATCTCTTTGAATTTTAGCTCTGATCTCTATATTACCACTCTTACCTCTATTTGATTGAATATCTATTAGAGTATCAGATGGCTTTGTGTATTTTTCAACAGCAATAACCATGTCGCGAGTTATTGATATTCTCCATATTTCCCTGTCATATTCAGAGATAGGGTTTTTTGGGTGGTTTTTACGGAACCATGTTTCAATTCCTAATACCATTTCTGTAATCCTCTGTTCTAGTGAATCTAATATAACGTCCATCATATCATTTTTATTTGATTCATTCAAGAACTGATTGTAATTATTGATCTTTTTCATAAATTATATATCTTTTTATTATATAGTAAATATAATCATTTTTATTGATATACTAAAACTTTTATCAACTTATTTTGTAGTTTATAATGATTATAAACAAAAAAAGACCTACAAATTAATGTAGATCTTTTAAGTGGAGAATATCAGGATCGAACTGATCACCTCCACAGTGCAAGTGTGGCGCTCTACCAGATGAGCTAATTCCCCTTGATCATTTTAAGGTCTTAATCTTGACCGGAAATATATATCTTTATTAATTCGAATACATTTCCATTTTTTAAGCTTTATTAGCTTCAGATACAGCTACTCTTACGTCTTGTGCTAAACCTTTAACAGTTTGCATTGCTTTACGGATACGAGTTCCTGCTGCTTTGTTTCCTTTTTCATCAAATTTAGTAACATCAGCTGATAATTCAGTGATTACTGTTTCTAATTGTGTAATTAATTCTTGTGTCATAATTTTTGTTGTTTTAAAATTTATAGTATTTATATTAAGCTATTGTTGTTTGTTTCAAAATTATATTAATTTACCATCATGTTTCCAATACGCTCTTTCATATAATTTATTTTTAGGTGGAGTCTTACTGTAATAATAAAATGCTAAACTTCTTCTGCATTCTTCTTTCGGGCAATTTAACGGATTTGGGTGACCATGCGGAGCGTCTTCAATATTAAATAATACCGCTCTATTATATTTAGGTATTATAGTTTTAAATTCGCTAGATACGTCAGATTCCCAAAGTTCTAAAGATCCGTCCCATTCTTCTAACCATTCTTCGTTTAAGTAAACTAATAAGTTAACCTTACGATACATCCTGTCTGGGCCCATAGCATCAGTGTAATTAAAATCATGGTGGATATTTAATAAACCACCAGGGTATGTTACATGGAATCCTCCTCCAACGTATCCCCAATCAGGAACTAAATCATCGATTCCAGTAATATCCTTTAAGAAATCTAAGAATTCTGGATTGTTAAAGTATCTACAAATCAAATTAGTAGACGGCAACATTTTATCTAATTCTTTAATACCTCTCTTCATTACTTGATCTGCATGTTCATCATGCTCTCCGTCGAATCTCCATGATTCACTTGGATAGTTTTCTGTTAGATATCTACTTTCAATTGCAACGTCCTTTAATATTGTCGGATCTACAAAATCATCAAATACAATGTGAGGAAATTCATAAGCCTCATTATAGGGTGTTTTTAGGGATTTAGCTGCTTGTTTTAATTCTGGATTTAACATATTTTTACTTTTTCTTTGGTTTTTTAGGTTCTTCAGTTATAGCAATATAACTTCCTTTATTCTTTATCATGCACTTTGCACAATGGGGTACTCTATGTATTCCATATTTAGGATCCCCTTTATGTGAAGCTCTGGATACCGTATACATATCATTATTAGGGAATTCATTCAGACACCCACTACATATTGTTATTCTTGGTCCAGCCATTCTATCATTTTATTTAGGTTCATAGTAATATCTTTTGGAAAGTGATCTGGTGCAATTCCAGGCTTAACATCTGATTTTGTCAACTTAGCTAAATCAAACATTGATTTCTTTGGAGTTCCTATATTGAATAATCCAGTTGCGCCTGTCTTTATCATTTCAACTACAATATCTGCAATAATATCTGCGTAATCAAAATTACCATACACGTTCGTAAATGCAGTATCATACGGGAAAGGATCAACCTTCTGGGCCCCTCTAAGAATTAAATGATTATTACAGTGTTTCATAATATACTCATCAGCTAATAACTTAGAGACTGCGTATGGTGTAACTGGCTTTGCTTTATTAGTTTCCTTTGCATTAGTTCTTGAATTCTCATAAACATAATCAGTTGAAAAATGAACAAGCTTTATTTTATTAACATTACAGTAATCCACCAAATCAACAACTCCTCTATAATTAGTATTAAACATAGCAAATACATCATTACTATAAGTATCTGTGTTTGCCACTAAATTAATTATTGTTGTTGTTCCACCCGGGATTGATGATCTCCATTGGTTTGGTTTATTTATATCAAACCCATTCTCCTTTCTTGAAACAAATGTCCATCCACTTGATCCAATAACCGCACTCCCTAGTAATCCATCACCTAATATTAGATTCATATGTTTATTTTAAATTTCGAATTTTACATCCTTTAATATATCTTTTTCTACTCTTTTTAGATACTTAGCTCTTTTTTCAGCAGATACGAAAGGTACCGACCAAAACTGTTTAGTCTTATTCCATAATGAAAGCTTCCATCCGAATACAAATGTAAATACTCCCATTACTAATCTTAATTTAGGTGAGTTTAAATAAAGAGTTCTAACTGGTAATGCAGGTGCTCCGTGTGTTAAATAAGTTCTAATCTTTTTATCGGCAAGGAACGGTTCAGGATATGCATAAGAACCAATGATTGGCACAAATTTATATGCAAAACCTGGTGTAAAAACCTCATCAAAGAATATTTCCATTCTAGGAGTTAATCTAAACCACCAAACTGGAGAGATAAAATAGATTCTATCTGACCAAGTCACGAGCTCTTTATAACCTTTAATTAAGTCGGTTCTCGGTCTCGAGAATTTATCATTATAAAGATCAATTACTTTGGTATCTTGAAAGTTATCATCAAGTGTTTTAAGTACTGTTTGATAAATTCCATTATAGCAAAAAGAAGCTTTATCTGGATGTCCTATTATTATTAAGTTTTTCATTAGTATTTATATTTAAATATCTCTATTTGTTTCGTAAATAGCTTTAATCACTGGAAACCTTAATGAATATTCTCCAGCCATGTTCTGAGATTCTTCAAAGTATTGAACGGTTATTTGTTTTCCAATAATTTCATTAGGATTTTGGAAGTAATATCTACGTTGTTCTTGTGAGAATCCAGAACCTACATCTACCGTATTTCCTTTATGTTCTATTGTAACTTTCTTTAGCATGTCTTCTTCAACTTCCTTTCCTTCAACAATTACTCTTTGAACTGCGTTTGTTGTGCTAATTACAATATATTCTGCATCATGCATAGTTTTAATCTTTAAAAGATCTGGTGATCTCTTACCCTTATACGTAGTATTCTTACGAATCATTAGACCTTCCCATCCTTTTTCATTAGCAACTATTAAACGTTCTTCAATTTCTTCAAACGAGTTAATTAAAGTCTGTTGAGCCATTGTTAGATAATATCCAAACAACTGTTGGTCCATCATTGTATCTAATTCAAACTGACGAGCTTCTAAAGTTCTTTCACTTACACCACTTTCAAATTCTTCAAGTGTTAATGTGTCAAACGCAATAAATCTTGGAAAATTAATTGAATGATCTTTCTTTTTAATCTCTTTAATAATACTTTGGAAATCCTCATCTCCTTTTTTATCTAAGATACAAACTTCTCCATCAAATATGATATTCTTTACGCCACTTGTTTTAATAGCTTCTCCAACTTTTGAAAGTGTTTTAAATTCTTTACCTGCTCTTGAGAAAAAGGTTGCATTTGAATTATCATCGACAATACAGATACATCTTACACCGTCTAATTTACGACTAAGGTACCATCCATCACTCCAAGTTACTTTCTTTTTAGTCTTATCATTATAAGTATCTGCTAAAGCAACATCAAATGTTGGAATTAATTCTGGAACTACTTTATTAATTGTTGAAGCAGTTGAACGTGTTTTTAAGTTACGATCAATTATACTCCAAATAATATCCTCAAACATTAAGTTTTCTAGAACGTATCTATTAACGTTTGCAATTGCAGCATGTCCTGTTAGAACTCTATCATTAAGATCATCTAACAAATCAAAGAAATTTTCATAAGTGCTTGGATTTCCTATCAGATCAGATCTCTTTTTACAATTTACAGAAGTTACTCCATATTGTTTATATGTATTATACGTATAGTGCAGTGCTATTTTCACAATATCATATTGTGTATACTTTTTTAATACATTAATCTTGTCAGTGTTTGAGTTAGTTGAATTTGATTCTTCAACAAAGTCGTAAATTAATTGAAAGTCTGTCATTGTATGTTTGTTATTATGTTATATGTAAATATAAACCTTTTTATTGATATAAAAAAACCTTTGGGCATTTATTTTTAAAATAATTTCTTTATTAAGCTATTTCTTAATTTATTAATACCCTTTGTTTTTTTATCTCGATCAATCCAACTATTATCACTTTGAGTTATAGTAATGTCTTTAAATATTCTTTGAAGTATGCTAAATTTAATACGTAAATATGCTGAATTAAACTTGCTTTTAACATTATTTGTATGTTGAAGATGAAAGAATGCTCTCTTTTTCCGTAAACGTCCAGTTGTTTTACTTCCATCATAATCAAATGCAAATCCAATTGTTAGAGCCTGTTCTAAAAAACCTTCAAGTGCTGGTGAAAGTCCACCTAAATGAATACTTGTTATAAAATGAATGTGATCTGCTGTTTTGATTAAGTGCTTGTACGATCGTGCCATTGCACTTACAGGGGCCGTGTCAATTAAAGCTGCATCAAATTCATCAGCATGTAAATTAACGACTTGGCATTTAAAACCTCTCTTAATATAAAGTAATTTAATAGTTGGAGCTATTAATTTATGAGATAATCCATATTGATTTTTATCTGCTATAACTATTAATGCTCTATTCTCCATCCTTTATCTTTCTGCTTCCAATTATTTGATAAGCTTCATATAATGTATCTAGTGCTAATTCTACTTTAATAGAAATTTCTTTATCTAATTTACAAACAGGATGTTGTAATAAATGATCATTTATATTTTCGCAAAGTATGTGTGTTCTATCTAATACTTCGTGATAGTGGAATTCATCTAATAAATCTGTTAGATCTTTAGCCATTAGTCTACCCTTTCTTTATAATCAAAATTAGTCATATCATCATTGAATACTCTTAATTTATAACCGGTTGGGTGATTATTCAAGTGCTCCCAAGTTCTCCCATTGTGTTCGAATAGATTTTCTTTAATGTAATACGGCTTTTCCAAAGCATTCATATTCTCGTCATATACAGGTGCTCTTCTAACGTCCCATATGATTGCTACCCAAAATAAAATAAATGTAATAATTCCTAATGTTATCATGATACTTGTATTAATTAATCCCACCACCTTTGGATGTTTCTTTCTATTAGTTTATGTAATGTCTTTCTTGCTCTTTCTTGATTTAAATATGCAATATTCATGGCAACATTTCTCTTAAGTTTAAAATCAGTTGAGTTTCCTAAATCATATTGTTTACCCCAAATACCCTCACCATTCAATACTCTCTTATGTGTTAGTGGATATTTTTTAAAGAACTCATCATATGTTTCTGATATGTAATTAGTTTCCATAGTTGAGTAGTAGTCTTCATCACCTTCACATAGTACAAAATAACTTTCAACATCTTCATAATCAAAATATTCCATTGCGTATTCTTCATCACCTACGAGTTTCATTAACTTTAATGTAGTTCTGATTCTTTTAGCGTTATCACCTGCGGACAACGTACATGCCATATCTGATTCGAAATGATTAGCCATTCTTCCTAATTGATGCGCAAATAAATCAGTTGCATATTTATAGTCCCAATCAAATCCATTCCAAATCATTGGTAGATAATCTAAGACTCTTTTAACCTGACTGTATTTTCTTTTAAACCAATAAATCATAATCCTAATTCTTTCATTAAATTAATATCTATTCCATGCGTGTCAAACCACCAATCATTATCCTTATCTTGGTTTTTATCTTTGAGTCTTAAATATCTAGTCTGTGCTTTTTCTTGTCTTTCAATTTCTCTATCAAAAAATGGATGATCCATAGTACCTCCCATATTATATAGAGTTCTTAATAATTTACGGAGAACATATCCTTGTTTCTGTGGACCTGGCTTATAAGCTGAATCTATGATCATATTAATAGTATCTTCCAATGTTCCAGCAGCACTTCTTACTTTAGTTCCGTTAACTGCAGCTTCTAATCTTTCAAGACCAAATCCAACATCAATTGATTCTCCACTAGTATTTACAATATTTCCGATTTCAACATCATTATAATAGAATTCAGTACAATAGCCTCCCATTTCCCCATCAGTCCATATACATTCTTCGTCTTCTCTGATTTCAGTTCCATATTGATCATATAAACCTTTCCACTCTTCTATTTTATCAGCATGGATTGTTACATAATCAAGCTTAAGTCCTAATTCTTCTTGAATAAACTCTACCCAAAAATCAACAGATTCTTGCATTGTCATTTTATTAAAACTAAAAAGACCTAACATATTAAAATACAAAAGATGAGTACCGTCTCCAATCTCATCAATATCTTGTAATCTTAAACAGGCTTGAACGTTTGCTGTGGTTGTCCCATCTGGGTTTTTAAATTCACTTTTAAATTGCTGCATTCCTGCTGGGCAAAAAAGAGTGGTATCATCATACGGTCTAACATTATTATCCAGTTGAAACACTATTTCCTTCTTCTCACAAAACTCTATATACTTTTCTAATACGTTCATTTATTATCTTCTAGATTTTCTTTATCTTCCTCAATTTCATTCCAAGAATCTTCCCAGTATATGAAATAAGGTTTATTAGGATCTTGCATTACGAGTTTTTAACTTCATCAACTAATTCTACCAATGCATCTATTTTACTTCCGGTAGATTTAGCAACTAATTCTCCGTTTACAAAACCAGCAAATGTTGGTAAATTCCTAACAACAGTAACTCCTCTCGATTCAGTGAATTTTTCAGCGTCTGCATATATAAAAATAACACCATCAGTTGATTCTGCTAATTTCTTTACTCTAGGCTTCATAACCCTACAAGCGCCACACCATGTTGCTCCGAATTGAACAATTACTTTTTCATTTGTCGATATAATTTCTTGAAGATTGTCTTCCGTTAGCTCAGTCATAATTTCTTTTTATAGTATTTATATATATGTTATTGCAATTGTTTATTAAATGGACAAATAAGTTTTCCAGGAATCATAAATATAGTTCAATGACTTCATTAGCATTAAATAATGAGGTCTGATTGGCTTTTTGATGTCAACTCCAAACTCTTCTAAGTCTAAACTTCCTTTTTTATTATTACATTTAAAACAAGCTGTTACTAAATTATCCCA
>Ga0209712_10002592_pt1 | contig 14802 bp, 14 predicted proteins | sample ArcOceMetagenome_FD_187443 | JGI IMG/M metagenome (GOLD analysis project Ga0209712, IMG submission 187443) | Marine eukaryotic phytoplankton communities from Arctic Ocean - Arctic Ocean - Greenland ARC118M Metagenome (SPAdes) (version 2) | ecosystem: Environmental > Aquatic > Marine > Oceanic...
CAGGGGCACCTTCCTGTTCACGGAGGACTTCTAGCATAGTCTTACGTTGCTCTTCATCTGCCTCTTGAAAAACAGTCCACCAGTCAGCTAATTCTAATAAATCGCCACCTTCAATCTGGCCACGTAATAACAAGAAATCATATGCGGCTCTAAATTTTGGATGCTCAAGCATTTGATATGCTCTGCGACCATAACGCTTAGGCAACCTATTTTGTAACTGCCAAATTTCCCGAATAGGGGTACTAAAACGTTTTGGGATCATGATCCGCTGAATTTGGCGATGCATAACATCATTTAGCGCAAGATTAAATGCGTCAAAATGATTCAATCCACCTTCTACCATTAGCTGCTGACAACGCTCTTCTAATGGATACCACATAAACGCAGCAAAAATAAATGCTGGCGTCACCCTTTGACCTGTATTAATTCGATTATCCGTGTTGGTAAGCACTTGCTCTACAAATTGATTTTCGCGACTTCCAGGTTGCAATAACAAAGGTGCTAGTTGTGGAAACAACGATTCAAATAAATGAAATTCTGACAATAATTTATAGGTAGCTAAACCTTGCCCCGATAGCAATAACTTGAGTATTTCTTCGAATAATCTGGCGGGTGGAATATTTGCCATTAATGGGGCTAAACGTTTAATCGGTTCTGCACTCTGGGGGCTGATATGCATATCAAGCTTGGCAGCAAACCTCACAGCTCGTAGCATTCGAACCGGATCTTCACGATACCGGGTTTCAGGATCGCCTATAAGTGTAATTTCTTTATTTTTGATCGCTTGCATGCCACCTGCAAAATCGCTGATCGAATAATCGGCGATATTGTAATACATGGCGTTGATGGTGAAATCTCTGCGTTGTGCATCTTCTTCAATGCTACCAAATACGTTGTCCCGAAGTAATTGACCGTGGTCGCTTTGTTTACTTACTTTAGACTCGCCTTCATCATTATTTTCATGATGGCCACGAAAGGTAGCGACTTCAATAATTTCTCGGCCAAACACAATATGCGCTAACCTAAATCGACGCCCAATTAATCGGCAATTACGAAACAGCCCTTTGATTTGTTCTGGTGTGGCATCAGTAGTAACGTCGAAATCTTTTGGAGCTTTACCTAATAATACATCCCTTACACAGCCACCAACTAAAAATGCTTGATATCCGCTGTTATGCAGGCGATAAAGGACTTTAAGTGCATTTTCACTCATTGAATTACGAGAAACAGAATGCTCTGCACGGGGAATGACAGTCGCAACAAGTGTAGCGGGTTTGTCTGGTTTTTTTGCGCGCAAAGCGCTCCTGACTTTGTCAATTACACGAGAAATAATATGCTGTGCTCCTTGTTTGGACCTGTTGTGCTTTTATCTTTTATATAACGGTGATTTAAGCAGAAAAATTCGGCGCTAATCATATACTGTCTTCGTGCCCAATTCTATTATCAATACACTCTGGTATAGCGGGTATTTTTCGCAAGTCCCACTCACAGATAGCCCAATTCAATATATTTTGTACTGAACCACGTTGCAATTCCTTGGTGGGTAAAAATCCAAGGAATCCAAGTGCATTTATCAGGTTAGTTCGGGCATCATTGGGATTTATTTCACAGGCATGATTTTGTTTACTCAATTTTTTACCGGGTTCGGTTACTACTACAGGAAAATGTAAGAACTTCGGTGCTGGTTTATCGAAAGCTTGATATAGAGCAAGTTGAAACAATGTGGCATCTAGTAAATCAGCACCACGTGCCACTTCAGTTATCCCTTGCTGAATATCATCAACTACCACAGCCAACTGATATGCAAACAGATTATCTTTACGCTTGATAGCAAATTGCGCAGGTACATCAAGCTTAGGAAAATTAACTTGGCCTAATAACTCATCAAAAAAACCTTGATGAATATTATGATGTCTAAATCTTATCGCACTATTTTCATTGTTTCGATTTTCATTGTTTCGATTTTGATTAGCACAAACACATTCCTGGTCAAACTTTAAGCTTGCCAACTGAGCGCGGCTGCACTGACAAGTGTAAGTTAAACCTTGCTCAGTTAAGTACTGAATTTTTTCAGTATACAAATCGCCTCTGTGACTTTGGTAAATAACTTCGTGGTCCCAAAATAAGTGGTGTGCTTCAAGACAACGCATAATCGATTCACTCGCGCCTGCAACTTCCCGTGGGGGGTCAATATCTTCAATTCTGAGTAACCATCGTCCATTGTGACTTTTTGCTTGTAAAAAACTACCTAACGCAGTAACCAAAGAACCAAAATGCATTTGACCAGATGGAGATGGTGCAAAACGGCCAACGTAGCCATCGTTAGATGTAACGTTTTTCAAATGAAGGGATTTAAGTGCACTAGCCATAAAACGGGAGTATCACCCCAAGTAGCTGATTAAAGAATTAATAACCGCTCGGGGTAGAAGGAAAATTAACCCTGAAGTTGTTTTTCTTTAATTTCTGCCATAGTTTTGCAATCGATACACATATCTGCGGTAGGTCTTGCTTCTAAGCGACGTACGCCAATTTCAATACCACATTCGTCACAAAATCCAAAATCGTCTTCATCAATACGTTTAAGTGTTTTTTCGATTTTTTTGATTAATTTTCGTTCTCTGTCGCGAGTACGTAACTCAAGACTAAATTCTTCTTCTTGAGCTGCACGATCAACAGGGTCAGGGAAATTAGCCGCCTCATCTTGCATGTGATGTACTGTACGGTCTACTTCTTGACGAAGTTGATCGCGCCAGGCCTTCAACAATAAACGAAAATGCTTCATTTGCTTTTCGTTCATGTACTCTTCGCCTTTTTTCTCCTCGTAAGGAGTCAAACCGGCTAGCGCTAATAATCCAAGTGTTTTATTCGTTTTGTCTGTTGGCATATGCCAATTCTCCTAAACTACGGTATGAGCTGTTTTGTGATAGCGGCTATGTATATTAAAAGCCGTAACACAGGCAATCACTTGCTCTTAGCATCGTCCGTTACAGTGAAAATAATATTTCTTGGAACGGAATATGGAGGCCTTGCCGAAAAAATCAACGTCTATTTTATGAAAAAAACTGCAAAGATTGATTTATATAGATTTTTTCTGAATTAATCTCACAATTGTAACATAAAATTTGTACTCCACTAAGCATAGCTTGTTTGAGTTCTTTAGCGTAAACGGGGTCAATATGTTTTGCCACTTGCACAGATTGAATACCTGAATGTTGCACGCAGAAAAACAATACGGCCCGTTTCCCTTGACTTGCAATATAACTTAACTCCCGCAAATGTTTTTGCCCACGTAAGGTTTTCGCATCAGGAAAATACCCTAAATTATTATCTAAAAGAGTGACCGACTTAACCTCAACATAACAGTCTACTTCTTCTAGATCTGTGAGTAAAAAGTCAATTCGGCTATTTTCTTGGCCAAACTTTACTTCAGCTCGCAAATTTTGATAGCCGACTAATTCAGATATCTTTTTATCCTGTATCGCTTCTTTGACTAAAGCATTGGCTTTGTGAGTATTTACCCCAATCCAATGAAGCTGATCAGTTAATACCACTTCCCAGGTATATAACAACTTACGTTTTGGATTGTTACTAGGTGACAGCCAGACTTCCCATCCGGGCTCTGCACAGCCCGTCATTGCACCTGTGTTGGGGCAATGTGCGATGACAATAGAGCCATCAGTCAATTGCACATCTGCTAAAAAACGCTTATATCGTTTTATCAATGTGCCTTGGATAAGAGTGGAGGAGAACTGCATGGTAGCTACTTAAAATGATGTTCGGCTGTAGACGTCATGCTATTCTAACTATTTTTCATTAGATGGAGTAGTTATGTTTCGTTTATCTGTTTCTATTACCAACCAAGCCCCAGCAGATTATTATTCAGCTGGAACGGTTTTGTCTGTTAATGGCCAAACCGCGCAAATTCACTTGTTGGATTCGGAGAATAATTTAAGTCATATCAAAAAAGCTGCGCGCAGTCTTGATAGCTTAGGTGTAATCCAAATTGAGTTGATTGGCAGCTGGGAAATTGAGCAGCAGTGGGCTCTGGCTCAAAGCTTTACCACCACGAATAAACAGCATCATATCAAGTGGTCTGATGATGACAATGCACATGAATTAACGCACCGTTATCAAGCTATGATCTTTACACGCAATGTTACCAATGCGACTCCAGAAGATTTATCACCAGAAATCCTTGCTAATACCTGTGAAGATTGGCTTAACTCCATAGACGAAAAACACATAAGCAGCAAAAGGTGGGTCGGCGAAGCACTCAAAGAACAAGGCTGGATGGGCATTTATCATGTGGGTCGTGGTAGCACCCGTCCCCCTGTACTGATTGAAATCGACTATAATCCAACGGGGGATATGAATGCACCTATTTCAGCTTCTCTAGTGGGTAAAGGCATTACATTTGATAGCGGTGGGTATAGCATTAAAAGCAGTGAAGGCATGCTGAGTATGAAATGCGATATGGGTGGTGCAGCAACCGTTACTGGCGCGCTTGGCTTAGCTATTTTGCGAGGCTTGAATAAAAGGGTTAAGTTATTTTTATGTTGTGCAGAAAACCTCATTAGCGGTCACGCTTACAAATTAGGTGATGTGATCACCTACAAAAATGGCACAACTGTAGAGGTAGTCAATACTGATGCAGAGGGTAGATTAGTATTAGCGGATGGCTTAATGGCAGCCACCGAAACAGGCTCTGAACTGATTATAGATGCGGCTACGCTTACAGGTGCGGCAATGGTAGCTTTAGGAGAAGAATACAATGCTTTTTTCGCGTTAGACAAAGCATTGCAACAAAGAGTTTTAGATTACTCAGCCCAAGAATTTGAGCCTTCATGGTGTTTGCCATTAGAAAAATGGCATCAAAATAAATGCCCTTCTGCCTTTGCTGATACTGCAAATAGCAAATCACAAAAAGGTGGTGGTGGTGGCGGTGCATCTAACGCAGCTGGGTTCTTATCAAGGTTTGTTAACGATAAAGGGAAAGGTTGGTTACATATTGACCTAGCCGCAGCATACAACCCCAATGGCACAGTATATATGCCTGTAGGTGCTACTGCACAAGGATTTAGAACTATAGCTCGAGCGTTGCTAGAAGAGTAAAAAACATCAAAGTGGCGGTGGGTATAGCACCCACCTTTTCGATCTTTAAGCCAAGTTACAAGCCCCCTAAACGTTCAGCAAGTACCTTATATTTTTCTACCGCCTCTTTTGCAAAAAGAGGTCTTCTATCGGCAGCAGGCAAAAGACTTTCTCTCTCCAGTCTTTCAACTCTTACATCCTGAACATTAAGAAATTCAGCTACTTGTTCTTCACTCATAAGACTCATTGGTCACTCCTCTTATCTTCTAATGATGTTCGACAACTTATGAGTAAAGCGTAAAGTTTGAGTTTTGCTTATACAAACTGTCATCTATAAATATACAATATATATTTTTGTGCTTTATTATTAAATAATCAAGCTATTGAAATTTAGACTAATTTTAGAACATAATGTGTTATAAAATCATTTAAAGCATTATAATTTTTTGAGAAAAACTATGGGTATATGGTCTGCTGCTATAACCTTATTTTGATTATGGATCCACTGGGTAATTTACCAGTATTTATGTCTGTATCGAATACGACTTTACCCAATCGAAGAAAAATAGTATTTGCGAGGGAGCTATTATTTTCATTGATTATTATGTTTAATTTTTGTTTAGTGGACAAATTATGTTGGACTTTTTAAAAATTAGCGAAGAAAGTGTCACCATAGCAGGGGTAGTATTCTTTTCCTGATTGTTTAAAAATGATATTTCCACAGCCAGGTGTTATGTCAGAATTAGCCATTGGTGAAGAACCATTTATCGTACCATTAGCCATACCTATGGTAGCGAGCCCCTCTGTCTTAGCAGCACTTATATTACTAGCAAACCAAGATCATAGCCGGATGTTAGATTGGTTTTTGGCATTGGCAGCGTCATGGTTAGCTACAGCGACCATACTGATGCTTTCTAGCACTCTACATAGACTCTTCGGTGAAAGAGGATTAACCGCCATAGATAGACCAATGGGCATGATCTTGATCTTGATCTTGATAATGATTTCTATCCAAATGTTATTGGACGGAATAGGTAAATATTATTCATTAGGGTAAGGTAGTTGTAGACACTTTGGCTTTGAACTTGTATCGGAATGAGCGATTCGTAAAAATATTAACGAGACTAATTTTGAAAAAAAAACTAAATATATTTCAGCAAGTTAGAGAACTAGAAGGCTGGTATGCTGTAGCCTTTTCAGCCACACTTTTAGAACGGATGTTACCCAACTATGTGCTTTTTTGTGAGGCCACAGAATTTGCTGATCCTGCGCAATATCGCAATAGCTTAAATGCAATTTGGGAATGGTTAGCTGTGCCCCAAGCAAAAATAAATTTTACCGCCCAATTAGAGAAAGTAGAAGACGCGGTCCCTGATGCCAGCGACTTTGATAATTATGGTGTATATCCAGCAATAGACATGGCTATGTCACTGTCTGCGACTATTTTGCTGATCCAAGGCGAAGATCCTCAAGGAGCAGTCGTCGTAAGCAAACTATCACAAGGTGGGGTAGAAGCATTTATCGAAGCGAGCACCGATGAGGAAGTCAACGACTTCGATATTAAACAACACCCGTTAATGCAATGGGAAGTCGACACTCAACAAGAATTATTAATCTTATTATCGAAGTGTGCAAAAAATGCCGAAAGCTGTAAACAGTTGAAGCAATTAGCCACCGCAGAGGGGATGAGCAACATAGGTATAGCAATATAACAAAGATCAGCCATTACGTTGATAAACTCTGGCCAAAATTTGCGAACTACGCTTTTCTTTAATCAATTGCCAATTTTCGGGTACCGAATAACTTACTCCTTGAGCCTCACATTCGATATAAATAACGCCATTGATAGATAACAAAACATTTTGATCTATGAGTTGAATAGTTTTAGGCAGTAGGTTTTGATTAAACGGCGGGTCCAGGAAAATCAAATCATATGGCTTATTTATGTTCTTTAACGTAGCTAAAGTATTACCTTGTATGATTTGTGCCTGCTGGGCAGATAAGTTTAATAATTGAATATTTTCTGCCACTTTTTTTGCTGCATTTTTATTTAATTCAATAAAAGTACAACTTTCCCCATAGCGTGACAAAGCCTCAAAACCCAATCCACCACTACCCGCAAATGCGTCTAAGCATCTTGCATCTGAGGTATACGGCATAAGCCAACTAAATAACATCTCCCTATTTTTGTCGGTAGTTGGACGTAAACCCTGAACATTGAGAACTGGCAGTTTACGTCCCCGAAAACGCCCACTTATAATCCGCACTGCGCCACTAGATTTTGAACTAGTTGCTGCGCTGTTGTTTGATGAACGTTTTTCGCCTCGCTTCATTTGGTATAGAAATGCTATTATTGAGAAATGATTTAAATAGTTTACCCAATTACTTAGGATTTCTCACCGGTATGTCAAAGTTTTTCAAATGGCTCAAAAAAGATAAGCAACAAGAAGAGTCTCCTGTCGATAAAAAACCCTTTATTCAAACCACAGATGAACAAGTAAATAAAGAATCGGACTTTATAAAGAATAATAATTCTGAATCTAGTAAATTAATTACAAAAACCGATGAAACACCGCAACCAAAGCAAACTAATTCGACGCTCCCTTTAGCGCCTCAGGCTGATACTCAAAAGGGGTCAGAGACAGGTTCAGCAGCAATAGAAAACAATCATTCTTATATAATAAGCGACTCCGATAACTTTCTCAAAAATGGCCAAGAACTTGTTGAACCCAAACCAAAGTTAGAGACCGAAGCAGTTATCACTGTGTCCTCAATAGAAAATGTACCACTGGTCGAAAACACCTTATTGGCAAACAATGAGACAGCAGTAGCAGTATTAGATAAACCATTTATTGAACAACAAAATACTGAAAAACCCAGTCTTTTTGGTAAATTAAAGCGCGGGCTGTCCCGAACTAAAGAGAGTATCGGCAGCGGTATTGTGAGTTTGTTCCGCGGTAAAGCCATTGATGATGAATTATTTGAAGAACTAGAAACGCAGTTGTTAGTGGCTGATGTGGGTATGGATACCACAGTCAAAATAATTAAGCAGTTAACCGAAAGCTCAGACCGAAAACAATTGAAAGATGGCGACGCCCTATACCAATTATTAAAAGAACAAATGGCTGATATATTAAAGAAAGTAGAATCACCCTTAACACTCAAAACTGAATCCGGCCCATTTGTAATTTTAATGGTCGGCGTGAATGGTGTGGGTAAAACTACCACTATTGGAAAAATGGCTAAACAATTCCAGCAGCAAGGTAAGAAGGTTATGTTGGCAGCCGGTGATACCTTCAGAGCAGCGGCTGTTGAACAATTGCAGGTTTGGGGCGAACGTAATAATATTCCAGTGGTTGCACAACAAACAGGTTCCGACAGTGCGTCGGTTATTTTTGATGCATTTCAGTCAGCCAAGGCAAAAAATGTCGATGTGTTGATTGCGGATACAGCGGGCCGCTTGCAAAACAAAGAACACTTAATGGAAGAACTCAAGAAAGTGGTGCGAGTAATCAAAAAAATTGCACCTGAAGCCCCTCACGAAATAATGCTTACCTTAGATGCAGGTACCGGACAAAATGCGGTAAGCCAAACTAAATTGTTCAATGAAGCGGTAGGCTTAACGGGTATAAGTTTAACTAAATTAGACGGTACCGCAAAAGGTGGGGTTATTTTTGCGATTGCTGATCAGTTTGATATTCCTATTCGTTATGTCGGTATAGGTGAAGGCATTGACGATTTGAGACCATTTAATAGCCAAGATTTTGTAAATGCGTTATTTTCAGAATCTGGCAGTCAGCAATAACAAACAAACTAAGCCTCTTATGATACTAAGCCCTTATGATCAAATTTGAACAAGTCAGTAAAACCTATCCCGGCGGACAACAAGCCTTAAGAAAGGTCGATTTCCATATTGAGCCAGGCGAGATGGCATTTTTAACCGGGCACTCTGGAGCCGGAAAAAGCACCTTGCTGAAACTCATATCCATCATGGAACGTCCCACTGTTGGTAAAGTGTTGATCAATGGACACGATTTAAGCAACATTCAACGTAAACAAATTGCCTACATCCGCCGTGACATAGGGATGATTTTTCAAAGCCACCAGTTGCTAATGGAAAAAAGTGTGTTTGACAATGTGGCGCTACCTTTAATTATTGAAGGTTATTCTCATAAAGAAACAGCAAAACGCGTGCATGCAGCCTTAGAAATGGTGGGTCTAAGTGATAAGGTCAAAAATCTACCTGCTATGTTATCAGGCGGTGAGCAACAAAGGGTTGGTATTGCCCGAGCCGTAGTCAACAAACCACCTTTATTATTAGCTGATGAACCAACAGGTAATTTAGATCCCAAATTATCGATGGAGATTATTCGTTTATTTGAGGATTTTAATCAAGCGGGTGTGTCCGTATTTATTGCTACCCACGACCTGGGACTGATTGCACGCATGAAATATAGAACACTCACACTCAAGCAAGGTCAGATGATAACCGATGGCTTAACAGATGAATGTCAAAGTGACGAGCTTTATGTGTAAATCTATTTACTACTGTGTGTGCTTCGTTCAGCATTGGAATCGCTCACTAATGAGGTCAAGTAAATGAGCATCTTGTTTAAAGGTCGAGTGCAAGGCGCGCAGATCTCTCACATATCAGCTTATCAACGTTTTTTGATGTTTTTTGTTAGTCATTTCAGACAGGCACTAGGTAGTTTAGGTGAATTATGGCGCTCAAAAGCAGCATCACTTATGACAATTGGTGTATTAGGGTTAAGCATCACTTTGCCCAGCACGCTCTACGTAATGGTAAAAAACGCCGAAGATGTTAGTTCTGGTTGGGAACAAGCGTCTCAAATTTCTTTATTTTTAAAAGAAAAAGTCAGTCAGGGCGACATTGACCAACTACTGAAACGTATTCAGCTTTGGCCAGAAATTGATTCCATCAACTATATTTCAGCTGACCAAGCACTAGATGAGTTTAAACAATTGTCTGGTTTTGGTGATGCTATTGCTTACTTAGATCACAACCCATTGCCTAATGTACTTCTAGTGACACCCACCAGCCGTAATGCCACTCCTGCAGCCGCACGCTTACTGTTAGAAAAGCTAAGAGATGAAAGAGAAGTAGACCTAGGTAAGCTAGACATTGAATGGCTTGAGCGGCTGCATGCTTTACTTAATGTAGTTAAAGATTTGGTCACAGTCATTGCTCTTTTGCTATTTCTAGCGGTTATACTCATTATTGGTAATACAATAAGACTAAACATTCTTAGTAAAAAAGACGAAATTATAATCATGAAATTAGTGGGTGCCACAGATGCCTTTATCCAACGACCCTTTATGTACACGGGTTTTTGGTATGGATTTTTAGGGGGGCTGCTAGCGTGGATAGCAGTAATATTACTTTTATGGTGGATGAGCAGCAGTGTGAGTGCAGTTAGCAAATTATATCAAAAGAGTTTCAACTTAACCGGTGCTGACCTTTCTACGTTTCTTTGGATGTTAGGCCTGTCGATTTTCTTAGGTTTGACTGGCTCACTGCTATCGGTCAAACGACATGTACGAGAAATTGAGCCTAAATAACTTGGGCTCTGGATAAGCCATACCGTCCAGCACCACTATTATCACGCCTATCTTCGTTGAACTTGCTCACAATGGCGCTATTTCTTTACAAGCTAGCCTCGATGAACGCAACAATAGCAAAACTGGATGTGTTTAATGCCTTCATAATGCAACTATTACAATTTAACTAACTGTTATCATTGGAATTATTTTTAAGAAAGCAGTGCCTCTTAACCAGATTTCAGATTAAATAATATTAACGTTTAATCAAGAAAAAATATTCTATTTAAAATATTAGATAACTGAAAACTTCAGATATCACTGTAAACGAAAATCTTGTAGATTTTTACCCGCTAGGTTTTCTAGTTAACTGCACTCACTATTCAGAAGATTGACAATATTCTGTCATAAGATATTGAACATTTTTAATATCTCCATCTGTTTTGGCTGGCTTTACCTTCAAAGCGCAGGCCAATAAGCCGTAAACTTCTATGTTGTCGAAGGGTCTAGCTATAACTTTTTTCTTAAATGCTGGGCCACTAGCAATGAAAGTTGCGTGCATTAATGGATTTTGATTATCATAACCATGAGTGGCAACAGAACGGCCTAATTTAGCCATAGGCTGTGGCTGACGTCTATCTCGACTAGCGTAAACACTCCAACCAGCATCCGCTAGCAACATTATATCGGGTTCTCTTTGTGGGTGGTCAAAATGATAATTAGTTGGAAAGTCACCACGACGTAACACGCGCATTTTAGGGTGAACCTTATGTAATTTTGTATATGCCGCATCCACTAATTCAGGGTCTGCATACAAATTTAGGAATGGAGCGTGTACTGAGGCACTCTTATTTGACCAATTGGGTATGATAAAACCAGATAAATCTACCCATGGATCAAGATTTATTACTCGTTTGTCAGATAAGTTTGCCATACCGTGATCCGCCACAACCACTATATTGGTGCGTGGCTCAAGACCTAACTTCTTAAGGCCCATAACCAAATCGCCAACGTGTTTATCAACCATAGCAACTGCTTCTCGTTCTTGGGCCGAACCCACGCCAAAATTATGTGCTGCAGTGTCGACTGCTGAAAAATATAATGTTATTAACTTTGGACGTTGTTTTTTAGGTAAAGCAAGCCATTGCAACACCTCTTCAACACGCTCAGCATAATCTTTATTCTTTTGATATGGCTTCCAAATAGATGGGCGCACACCATCAATTTCCACTTCTGAGCCCACCCAAAAATAAGTGGCAGCCTTAACACCTTGTTTCTCAGCAGTTATCCAAATAGGTTCACCGCCCCACCATTGAGGGTCACCTGCGTCTGTTTGAGGATTAAATTTGCGACCCAAATCTCGGTCATAAGGGGAATTGGAAATTAAGCCATGATGCTTTGGATGTAAACCAGTCACTAAAGAATAAAAATTCACAAAAGTTGTAGTCGGCATAGCTGGGATCATACTAGCCCTCACGCCAGCATCTGCTAATAACTGTAAATTGGGAACGGGCATTCGTTCTAAGGTATCTGCTCGTAGCCCATCAACGCCGATCATAATGACAATAGGATTTTCATTAGCGGTAGCAAAAGGAGTATCAAAAAGACTCAGTAAAGCGAGTCCTAACAAACTCTTAAATAAATGTTTAAGATTCATAATAGACCAAATTTAATAAACTAAAAAAGTGTGCTGGCTAAATGTGATAGTTAAATAAAGTGGCGAGAAAAACAAAGCGGATGTAACCATTGCATCCACTTAACAGCAAGTGAGTTATTTAAGAGCTCAGTCTAAACCATCGCCATCAACAGGATTGGTTTCGTCTGATGGGGTATGAGCTGTGCCAGCTATTACGACTTCAACTCCATCCACCCTTTGTAGACCCCGAGGCAGTTTATTTCCTCGTCTGCCCCGCTCTCCTTGATAGTGAGCAAGGTCAGCAGCGGCTAAAGTCATACCTCTTTTACCCGCTAAAATTTTAACGTTTGCTCCCTGCGGAATCACAGCTAACACACTGACATACTCTTCTCTAGATGCTACTTTTGCTGAAGGGATACTAAGCAGCTTGTTACCTTTTCCTTTTCCTAAACTGGGTAAGTCTCGCAGCGGAAACATTAACATTCTACCTTCGTTAGAAATAGCCAGACACCAATCAGTTTTAAGATCATTCACAAGCTGAGGTTCAATGATTTTAGCCGCTGAAGACAGCGATAAATAAGCTTTCCCTGCTTTATTTTTACTTACCATATCGCTGAATTTACCGACAAACCCGTAGCCGGCATCAGATGCCATTAAATACTGCTGCTCGTCATTGCCCATCACCATATGTTCAACATTTTCGCCGCTGACTATATTAAATCGGCCAGTCAATGGTTCTCCTTGACTTCGAGCTGAGGGTAATCCGTGAGCATCACAAGAAAATGCCCTACCTGAGGAATCGAAAAATACAACTTGTTGATTACTTCGCCCTTTAGCACTTGCTTGAAAACTATCCCCGGCTTTATAACTTAAACCTTCAACATCTACATCATGGCCTTTAGCACATCGTGCCCAGCCTTTTTCAGACAGGACCACTGTGACCGCTTCAGAAGGAATTAGCTCTTTTTCAGACAAGGCCTTAGACTCCCCTCGCGTAACAATAGGCGAACGCCTGTCATCGCCATATACTTCTGCGGCCTCTAAGATTTCTTTTTTAATCAGCGTTTTCAAACGTTTATCAGAACCTAACAATAACTGCAGTGCATCACGCTCTTTGGCGAGTTCTTCTTGCTCAGCTTGGATTTTTACTTCTTCTAACTTAGCCAGGTGACGTAATTTTAAGTCAAGGATGGCTTCAGCTTGAATATCCGACAAATGAAACTGTGACATCAATTGTTGTTTAGGCTTTTCTTCGTAGCGAATAATGCGAATGACTTCATCAATATTCAAAAATGCAATCATTAATGCTTCAAGAATATGCAATCTGGCAAGCACTTTATCTAATCTAAACTGCAACCTGCGAACAACTGTGTCTTTTCTAAAAATCAACCACTCAGTTAATATCATCCGTAAGTCTTTAACCTGTGGACGGCCATCTAAGCCAATCATATTGATATTAACTCTATAGCTTTTTTCTAAATCTGTAGTGGCAAACAAATGTTGCATCAATTGCTCTACATCAACACGATTAGAGCGAGGTGTAATTAACAAACGGGTGGGATTTTCGTGATCTGACTCGTCTCGTAAATCACTAACCATAGGTAATTTTTTGGCTTGCATTTGTGCGGCAATTTGTTCAAGAATTTTGCCACCAGATGCTTGATGTGGCAGTGCGGTGATAATAATATCGCCACTGTCCTCTGTATACACTGCACGCATCCTAATTGAACCACGGCCAGTTTCATAAATCTTAGTAATGTCGGCCTTTGCGGTAATGATTTCAGCGTCTGTGGGGTAATCTGGTCCTTTTACAAATTCTAATAGTTCGTGTAATTCGGCTTTGCTGTTATCTAACAAATGAGCACAAGCACTAGCGACTTCACGCACGTTATGGGGGGGTATATCAGTCGCCATACCTACCGCAATGCCAGTGATACCGTTCAATAAAATATGTGGCAAGCGGGCCGGTAACACTTTTGGTTCATCTAAAGTGCCATCAAAATTCGGCTGCCAATCAACTGTACCTTGGCCTAACTCAGTGAGTAGCACTTCACTAAATTTAGATAAACGAGATTCAGTATAACGCATCGCGGCGAAGGATTTAGGATCATCAGGTGCTCCCCAATTACCTTGCCCATCAACCAATGGGTAACGATAAGAAAACGGCTGTGCCATTAACACCATAGCTTCATAGCATGCGGAGTCACCATGGGGGTGAAATTTACCGAGTACGTCGCCTACGGTTCGTGCCGACTTTTTATATTTAGCTCCGTTATTCAGACCCAGCTCAGACATGGCGTAAACAATACGTCTTTGCACTGGCTTCAAACCATCACCAATATGCGGCAATGCTCTGTCCATAATGACGTACATGGAATAATTTAAGTAAGACTCTTCAGTGAATCGATGCATCGTTAACTGTTCGATGCCATCTTTATTGATAATGGTTTCTTGACTCATGTTTGACTGCTTATACCACTTATTCTTGTTTTAGATTGCAGGTTAAAGTGAATAAT
>Ga0209712_10002593_pt1 | contig 14798 bp, 10 predicted proteins | sample ArcOceMetagenome_FD_187443 | JGI IMG/M metagenome (GOLD analysis project Ga0209712, IMG submission 187443) | Marine eukaryotic phytoplankton communities from Arctic Ocean - Arctic Ocean - Greenland ARC118M Metagenome (SPAdes) (version 2) | ecosystem: Environmental > Aquatic > Marine > Oceanic...
TTTTATTTTCATGTAGCGTTCTACGCATACACAACTCAACAGCTTTCGTATCGCTGGAGATGTGCTGTTGCTTTGATTGTACGTTCTCTGCTGTTACTAGCACATCGTAACCATGAGCAAAACATTGTCGCACCCTTTTCTGGATCATGTATACAAAAAGGGAGAGAGATTGTCCTGCAAGGTACAATAAGGTGACGGTGAGAGGAGCTCTAAAACCACCTTGATAGGCTAGTTTCACTACAACAGATCTGGCAGATCCTGTTATAATCATGCCAAACAAGATCGACCAGGTGGATCTAGAGTATTTGCAAACCATACTACTAGTGTTGCAATGGTCCGAGGCTGACTGGAAATAATCCAGGCTATCCAAAAGCCAAGTAGTGGAAGGAGAGTAGAAATGAAAACCGGTGAGTTATCTGAGTGTTATCTTAAAATCTGTGATAGTTCATGGTCCAAACAAGTGTACTTTGTTCAAATGCGTGCCGTGTACTGTGTGGGTGTTTGAGTTGTATTGTGTATTGTTGTGTATGTACCGTATGTGGAGCATGCGACATGCGACATGTGAGCTAGCATGTAATGTGGCATGTGGCAGACCTGTGCATAGCGATTTTTATGGGAAGTAAAAATCTTGTCGGTGGTGTGAGTGAGTCGTACACCTTTTAAAATAACCCCTTGACACCTGAGGAACATCTGAGAAGGAAAGCAATCATCATCTCTTCAGGAAATTGAACCTGATGAAAACATCACTATTCGACATCGCCATTTCCATAAAAGAATACTTCAGTACAAAGTTCGAAGAACTAAACACCAAAATTGAATAAATGAAAACATTGAATAGGTTATCAATCTTATTCCAAGAAATAAATTGCATCGTGCTACTCCACGTACTGCCGATTATGCTTCTGAACTTGCCTTTTAAGTTTTCAGTCTATTGCTGCGCCCGCAAAGGTCCCAGACAAGTCCTCTCACCAAGAATTGATCAGAAATGAAGATGGGAGCACGCGCAGCTGGGAAAATCCGAGGCTTTCGCAGCCGATTCCCTCTGGTCAGAAATTATTGCCTGTGCACGTCAGGATGGCAAAGGTGAGAAAGTGAGAAAGGTGATCATTATTTATTGCATCTACAATGATTTATAAATTAACGGAGCCTATGTTCAATGCTTCATTCAAAAATTAAGTATTTTATCATTTTTTTCCCCTAGAATATTGTGCTCTTATGCCTACCCCAAGAAAGAATTCATAACTTGCTCTTCCCTCAATTCAAGTTCACAAACACGGTTTTCATATGATTTCAACTTTTCAATAACCTGATCGCCATCTAGATGATGCAGTTTCCTCCGCTTAAACATTTGAAAATTAGACTGGGTAGACATGAGTTCATATACCTTTGCTAAAGTTTCTGTCGGGAATGGCGGTTTGTAAGATTCGCCATTGTTACTGTCGTTAATGTCCCCGTCTGCGGCCGTGTAATTTTCGCGAACAACATATCCCTCACCAAAATCCGACTTTTTCATCATGTTTCGTATTTCACTATCTGGCGGCAAAGATTTTATTATGGGCCGTAACGTCTCAAAAGTTTGTACCATCTCTGATGCAGTGAAAGGATCTTCATTATTCTTTGCCAACCCTTTTCGGTAGATGTATTCATTCAGCGCAGTTGTTCCAGTGTCTTTCCCTAATCCAAGTTTATGCCATCTATCACATAGATTATTCGACCGTTCAATAATTAGATCTATATTTGATGCTTGAACAGATGGTGAGGACAGATCATCTGATAAATTGTCTGCTTTTCCGTTTAGCGGAAGTTTGGATTGTGTGCCGAACTTTTTTCCAGGTCTTGCGCGTGTCTTTTTGGATATCAAAACTGGAAAATCTTTGCCAACCACTGTCCCAAGTGGCTGAGGTTCTTGCTCTGCATCGGAAGATGGCCCTATCGCTGTCGCTGCGTCGTCATTTGGACGTGAAGATGTTCCACCTGCACCGGACACTCTGACGATCGAATCCTCAATTGGAATGCTAGAATTGCCCTCAACTTTGTCTGTGATTCCTAGACTAGAATTTGTTGTTGATATTTTGGGTGTACCTTCATCCTCTGATTCGGTCGTATCATCCACCTGTTGAAGATCCTTTTCAACTACAGTTGGAGATGCCATATTATTTCCGCTGTGGTCCATAGTTTGTGATATCTACTCGGTTCTTTTTATAAATCAATGGAGACAAGAGAATATTCTTATATCCAGTACATGCGGGATACTAGTAGGAACTAGCGTGACTATGGACTATGATATGGACTACAGTATGTATGTTTCTTCGTACAGTAGTATTGTAGTACAGTACGTACCTCGTACAAGCACCAGTACGATCATACCTCATACCGTCGTGCGTAAAAGAATCAAACAAAAGGGGAGATGAGAGGGAAAAAGTAACACCCAATGTGGGGATCGAACCCACGACCACACGATTAAGAGTCGTGCGCTCTACCGACTGAGCTAATTAGGCTTTCGTTGCGTTTGTGGTCGTTAACATAATTATTGATTGCTAAACTTTTTTGAGCCATGAAGCGACAAACTGACAAACACAAACCGCACAACAAAAAGAAGAAACACACATCACACATCCTGTTTCTTTTTGCGTAATCAACCGAGAATCAACTATCAACCATCAACAATAATCTTTGCATTCCTTTGTACAAGAAAATGAGTAGAACAGATAGCAGTCTCCAGGGACGACGGTGGAACAGGGCAAGAAATAAGGATAGAAATGAAGCTCGATACATTATACGCCAAAGAATTTCGCTGGCATGTTCAGACGCAGGAGGCAAGGGACAATCAACAATGATTCCTGATCCTCCCCATCGTCGTGAGAACCTTGCCTGTGACACAAAATGTATCAAAGAGTTGGAAGAAATTCAGGGATATTTCAATTCAGTTTCCAAAGGATCTGCCTCTGCCTTTTCCCTTAAAGTGATATCTGCAGGGTACAATCTTCTTTCTTCCCCTCATGATTCAGCGTTTATGTCAAATTATAAGATCAGCACTTTGTGCACGTCTCGATTTGGGAAAGATGTTGCCGATGCGGTGCTATTATATAGGGAGAAGATTCCTTACTGCTCATTGATTGAGTATGCGTCTTTGATTGGAGAATATGGGGTTGTGTCGGCGTTACTTGCTGGTGGTATTAATCCATCGTGCTTTGTGAGGGAGGAGGACGGAATTAATAATATGAGGAAAAATGAGGTATCAAAGTTAGCTATGCAAAAACTTGTTGCCGATCTCATTCCATCATCATTGGCCGTCTATATCATCAAATCTCTATTTGAGATGAAAATGTGGAGTGTTGTGAGGTTTAATGAAGGGCATACTATTAGTCGCGAAGAATGTCCTCTGTGTTACACGACGACTTCGGAACCACTGCTCACATTTGCTGCATCCTGCAATCATAAGTGTTGTGAACTCTGCACGTGGGAAAATATATTACAAAACATAAATCATTGGACTAAAGGCAATGTTGTGAGGTGTCCAACGTGTGAAGGATGCCTTGATGACTGTGCACTTAGCGATGGCAAAATAGAAGACTCCGGCATCAATCTCACCCCTATTCAAAGAAGAGAAAAGTCTCTTTGCTTGTTCCACTCTCTTCCAAAAGATGTTGAAGCCTTGAAGAAATTATCAAAGAAGGCAAAGTCAAAAAATATAACGCATTCCACGTGGTATAGCGCGCTAGTTCCAAGTATTGGAAGCTCACAGGATGTGAGAAGAGATAAGTTTGTTCGGTATGTCAATTGTGGAGCTATACACCACTGTCGTGCATGTTTACAAGCAGGGATAGATGTCAATCTCACGAATGAGTATAACCAAAGTACGTTGTTCATCGGATTTGTTTTTTTAATAGAATTCGGGATTTGATTGTGCTCATTATTCTCACCTTCGGTTTTAGCTCCACTCTACATCGCATGTTGGAGAAATCACGTCAGTTTAGTTCGCTTACTTTTAGAATGGGGTGCTGACCCAAATATTCAAGCTAATGGAAACGTCGCTGCTCTTAATGTTGCCACTGAGCATGTATTAACAGAAATAGCGCAACTGGTTTCCAAATACACAAATCAAGTTAATTCAACCACGCTGCAGAGTCGAATCACCAGTATCGGGTCAATCCACAAGGAAAATAAATTTACAAAAACTGCAGTTGCGAGACTTACAACGCTAATTCCAAAGGACATAGACCACGCTGGGGCAGGATCCTGCTTTATTGAAAATTCAGTACCAGAAAGCGTCTTAGAGTTTTTAGATGGTTTGTGGTCAACATTGCCGCTTGCATCGGCGACAGATTTAAAGAAAAAGAAGAGCGGTACAGGTGCCCCCTGCTCCGACAGATATTTCTTTTGCGATGCTGAAGGCTACTTTTCTACGATGTTGGCGAACCATATAGAATCAACTTTGAACAGAAATGACGACTCTATGATAAATGTCATGGTTTTCCCTCACATGAGATTCTTAAACTATCGAGAACCAGGTAGTGTCCTTGCACCACACGTTGACCTTTTCAAAAAGGATGCGAATACAGGAAAACGTAGTACACACACATTTATTCTGTATTTGAAAGATTGCGATGAAGGCGGCGAGACAGCATTGCTCAAAGAGCTGTCATCCGGTGGACCTTTGGCCGAGCACGAAGTAATCGCAAAGGTTTCTCCAAAGAGGGGTCGATTGCTGCTCTTCCCCCATGCGGCCCCTCATGAAGGGCGGGAGGTAATTAGTACTCCTAAGCTGCTACTCCGGGGTGAAATATGGGTACAATGATGTAAATAGGATTGATTCAACGGTCGTTATAAAAATCTGCCATAATTAGTACTCCTAAGCTGCTACTCCGGGGTGACATATGAGTACAATGATGTAAAAAGGATTGATTCAACGGTCGTTATAATAATCTGTCATTATCACGAAGTTATATCTTATCTTCTTGATTTGAATAGACCGTGTTTCTATAGTATGCTGATTTTAACAGGTATTTGAGGGTGTAAAGACAGAGTAAATTCAACGGACACCCCGGTAAAAAGCTTCCATCGCTAATGAATTACTTTGTGATGGTCTACAGTAGGTGCATCTTGACACAATCATCTATATCTAATTTTAATAGTGTTGTTGTAGTAATCAATCCCGACGCTTTCACTGCGTTAATAGTTTTTAATTTGCATTACAAGGAGTGAGTGAGTCATACCTTGGGTGCATTTTCAAATTTGTAGTTGAAGTTTGGTTGATTTAGTAGTGATTTAGTGAGGGGCCTGATGAGCTACGAGTAAAAGTTTGTTTGTTGGATTTTGAATTAATTCGTAAATTACAGGCCATTTATCGTGGTCCTTAAAGAAATTACATATGATTCCAAACTGACACCGGTGTTCTCTTTGATGCAGAGACATTCAACACTCTCAGCGCAATCAGAAGAAAGAAATTATTCTGGTTCACTGTCACATAGAATACAAATTACTGCCCATAAAAGCTTACATAACCTCCAAAGAAAAGGCTACTTTACTAAAGACAATGAGTTCAGGGTTCGATGGAAGTGATTTTATATCCAATACGCATGATGTTTTGCATCAACGTCGGGGCGACTTTGACGCGTTCCAGAGCGGTATCACGGCCACAAAGCCAAAGCGAAAACGCGAATCTACTCTTCGCAAAGCGCCCGGCGCACCAAAGAGATTCAAATCGAGTTACATTCTTTTCTTCATGGCCCAGAGGGAAGATATCAAAAAAGAGCTCGGTTCCAAAGCTTCGGTAAGTTTATGTTGTGTTGGTCTTGGTTGACACACCACCTCCTTAGTACACGTGCATTTCTGACCTAAACATATTTCATGGATGCAGGTCGGAGAAATATCAAAGCGCTCTTCCGAAAAATGGAGAAAGCTGACTCCGGATGAAAAGAGGATCTGGGAAGACAAGGCTGAAACTGACAAGCGCAGATACAAGCTAGAAAAAGAAAGATACACTGGACCGTGGCAAGTTCCTTGGAAGCGTGCAAAGAAAAATCCAAATGCCCCCAAGCGGCCGATGAGCGCATTTCTATACTTCTCACAGGAAAAGAGATCCATAATCAAGGCGCAAAATCCTGGGTTGAAAAATACAGAAATATCACGAGTACTTGGGCAAATGTGGAAGAGCGCTCCGCAAGAAGAACGGTCTCCCCACATTGAACACGAGAAAGGTGAGAGGGAGAAGTACAAAGTGCAGATGGCTGCATGGAGAGAAAAGGAAGAAGAGCGCAAAGCTCAAATCAGGGAGAAGAACGAAGAAGAAATCCAAAACATTGCTTCGAGGCCAAAGGTTTTGTATGACGAAAGAACCGAGCCGATTCCATTTTCCATCCCATCAAACCAAATTCCCGTCGCAAACGATGAACACTATGGACAGTATCACAATGGTGCTTATCCGGGGTATTACCCACCGCCAAACTATGCTGGCTATGGTGGTGATGGTAGCCATGCACATTATGCTCCACCACACTATCAAAATTGGAATCACAATCATCCAGAAGATGAACGTCAGGGTTACTACAATGATGACTACAAACCGATACCATATCAACAAGACCAAGAACAGACCCATCCTGATAAGAGATACATGCATGAAGCTGATCCCTCACATCCATACCCACTACTAGAAACATCAGCACCTCAACATTACAGTTATGACCATTCCACTAGACAAATGGCAGCACCCACCATCTCTGCTCCATCTTTTGAAGCAGGCGAAGATGACTTTGGAATGCAAGCACCATTCTGAAAATACCCCACTTTTGTACCTTGTTCTTTACCCTTTTTCTCTTGTCCTGTTACCTCCTGTTACTATATTAACGCTTCTCCAAATCGCAACAAAATTTATCCGCAGAGGTATGGTATGGGTGGGCCATATACATACTTTTTATTATTAATCCGGAACGTGTTTGTTTCAGTGAAGACGATTGAGTGCTTCCCCATGTACATTATGATATATACTATAGAGTAATTTGATAAATTAGATATACATAGTATTAATTTTCCCTTCCTTCTCAAACGTTCATCAATTCATTGTGTTTTGCATTTATTAGCTAACGAAATTGGGTAAAGTGAGATGACAATAACAACATTTGGATGATGTCGATTGAAAACATTATACGTGTACCTGGTACACGTACCAGAGGTATCGTTTCAAGGAAGACTTACCTGTAGCAATGCAATCTGTCTCTTGGTGCTTAGCTGACCTTGCAGCAGTAGATCTTGCATACCCGAATGTATATCATCGCATCCCTTCGTAGGAAATGGAGGCGAACAATAGTCTAGAATGGTAAGATAAGAATGCATGTGGAGGACGAATTCTCCTAACTCATTTGGCTGCAATATTACTGGAGCCGAGGATGTCGCATCGGCGAAGTCCCTTCTTGCGATATCCTTCGAATCTCCGGGGGCTTCAAAGACATCTTCCTTGTGACTGGCAAGTAGAAGACAGCGTTCCATTTTCCTTAAAAGATTACCCATCTCAGCTTTTGCATCTCCAAACCCAACGATCAGCTCACGGGATCTGAAACTAAACATCGCCCTGAAGAATATTCTTGTCCCAAAGGTGACTAAAAGAAAGGCAGGGATTGTGGCCAGGAGCTGTAAATTGAGCCTATTAGAATCCATCAATTCGTCTATTGAACCCATCGCTAGCAATGATCCAGTTTTTAATTGTTGCACTTGGATCAAAAGCAGCCTGACCATGTCACCTCTAAATATATTTTTGATAGCGCCTTGTGCCAACTCTTTCTCGTACATTCGTAATGCATCGGCCACAGCTTGAGGGCGGTTTGCAGGCGTCCCATCACCAATACCTAAATCACGGAGCATGTTGTCCAAACTCATCTCCTCGTTGGCTAGAGAATACGGATCCATCAAACTCTCTCTACGATTCAAAAGATCAAGGATAATATCTTTCGCAGGGGTCCAAAACCGAAACTCGATCACGCCCCAAACAGCTTCGCTTAAAAATTTTGCTGACTTTATAATGTCAGGCCAGTATGGCTGAACAATATTATGGATCATTAGTGCGCCACCAACTGTAGCCAGTGAGGAAGGAATTCCGTAGACATCAAATTGTCTCAGCATGTACTTCAGATCTGTTGCTGATGGTAAGAATTTTTGCTCTCTCATAAGCCTTGCTTTCGACAAATTTTCAATCAGAGTCAAAGCACTGTGCCAGCCTTCTAAATCACACTTGTTGTAATTTGCCCATTCTGATAACGTTTGCAAATCATGCGCCACAGTCGTATTCTTGTCACTCGAAACTTTATCATTGGGATGAAAAGCGGCTTTGAGCGTCTCCGATACCAGCTCATTCACCAAGGCTCTAGACTTGACAGTCCAATCGTGAGATTCCACGGTGTACTTGTGAATACTATTTTCTGTATCGGTACGCAAGCCCAAGTTTCCATTTGGATTCCGACTGCGGTAGCTAGACTGCAGGGCCAATTTCGCCCCAACTGAATCAAGACGTCCTTTCCGTAACGAACCATCATCCATGTCCGAGAAGGTTGCCATGAGCAATCGCGTTTCGCTCAGTTCAGTAGGCCGATTCAGCAACAACATCTGTACTTGTCCCAGCCGTTCCATTTCTCGCTTTAATGCAGCACTCGTCAGCTGCAAACTCACACGATCATTTTCCAAAGTTTTGCCTCGTATCATCTTCCGAAGGTAACGTTTTCCTAAACGCGCAAACCCATTTTCGTACCATTGCAATCTCCAAGCACGATATTTTTCCTTCTTCGATAAACGCACCGCGGAAATCAGGAGTCTTTCGCGGAGTACCCGCAGCAGGGCATCTAGAGTTCTGACCTCTGCTACTTTTGCTGACATCCACAAAATATCTACACCGTTATCGTCGTCCCCAGATTGCGCATTCTGTTTCCCTGAATTATGCCGTAGGTAGAATTTATCATCAAAGTTTTTGTAGGCATCAAAGAGCCCCGCAAGTCTAGAAAGGGGTTCGAGAGTACTTTCGATGTAGTCTTCCCTTGCCGATCGTGGAGATGCATTTGTCCTTAGTGCGTCTTTCACGGCAGCAGCATATTTCAACCTTGTGACCAGGTCAGAGAGTTGATACCTCGGATCGGATGTTGGGAAGGAAGTAATTCTTGGCGGTGGAGGTGGGGGGGGAGGCTTGGTTTTATCACCATTGGCATTAAAATTGATATCACCGTCCTCGTCGCCTCCCAGAGCAGCGAGACACAGTTCTGCCCTGACAGCCTCCACACCACCCATTCCCAATTTTAATTTCCCATCGGCGTCATCAAGATCCAACCTCCGCCCAATCTTTCTCTTACTCCTCCTTTTCATAGGTTGACTACTCCCGTCATCTAATTCATCCAGAATAAAGAACGACCTCACAAGTTTCCGATTTCTAGACAGTACAAGATTGAGAAACACGTATACAGAAGTAATTCCGACTGGGGGTTTATAGAAAATAATTGCCTTTAGCAAAGAGGGAACTGATTCGGTCAAAAACGTTGGTAATGAAAATAAATTCCATAGGGGCATAAGTTCTGGCATCTCTTCGTATGCTGGCAAAATACGTTCTGAAAATGAATTCCCGTTACTCCTTGGAGGACTATTGGCTGATGAAGCTCCACTATTATCTGCACCATTCTTGAACGAATCAATCGCAGCGTCTGCAAGTGTTTGAGACGAATCAGCTGCACCTGAAGATGGTGGCTGCGTCTGTTGATTTTGAAATAGTCCCCAGGATTGAGATAATGGGACGAGTGCCAATAGCAGAGTGAGGGAGAGCGGGTGGGAGAAGATTTGACCCATTCTCATTGTAAGATTGGGGTCTACCGGTACTGAGTAACGTGGCCTGTAAGGGTAGTTGAGAGGTTGAGTGAACTCTGGGAGAGCAATACACAATGCAAGTACGAGGTAAGCGAGGGTATCGTATCTAAAGTAAGGTAAAGTATTATGATACTTGCTGGGGATACTTGATGTCGTCAAGGTTGATTTGATCCAATGACTTTTTTTGAAATGTTGGGCTTTTCGCGGTTTTTGAGGGCATTAGTAACTTCTCATAAAAGTTTTAATGACATTTTCTTGCTCGCTCGCGCTCACTCATATCATCTCACTAACTCCCAACCTCAACAAGCGGACGTGACGAACGAACGACGACGGACGAGCGGAATCAGACCCCGGATAGGAGTGAGTGCGGAGGGAGGGAGGGAGGGAGGGCGGGCGTACTCGTGGAAATTTACAAACGTTTTAGGAATGAGAAGTGAGAAGAATTTCAATGACCTGGCTCGAAAGGACGGTATCATAGAACATAGAACCAAGGACTTTCGAGAAAGCCTCAGTTATCAGTTATAACTTATAACATCAATAGTACTAGAGCATGCTTTGGGGAGGGTTAAAACCAATCCGTCATAGGTTTTTCCTCGACGTTGTGACCCTAGTCGCTCTCGGGTACAGCGCTCTTATTTCCACAGGAGGGGTTGCTAAAGATGTTCATGCTGATTCTTGTTCTCCCACCTTCTCCTCGGGCTGTTCACATGTACACATTTCCATCCTGGTCCTTTCGTGCCTAGTGACTTTTATCACTGCCGGTCTGACGAAAAGATGGACAATTAGTTTACCGATGGTGCCCATTGTTTTCATGCAGTGCTTGCGTTATTTCATGAATGGATCTCCTAGATGGGAAATGGCCATTCAGATTTCATCATTACTGCTTGTAGGAAATTCTTTTCTTTTGAGTATTATGTTCCCTGCTGTGAATATCAATGCTGTCAAGGGGAAATACAATGTTGGAATCGTTGACATACATCTACCAGTAGAAGACTTTGTGCACGAGCATGTATCGGTTCGATTGCTCTATCCTTCTCGTGAAAAGAGTGTGCGGGTCCCATATTTTAATATTGATACAGCAGATCAGACGTGCAAAGCTTTGATAAAGCTTGCACCCCCACCAATGAACAAACTTAGTTTCATGCTTAATCAATGGAAGTTTGCCACAATCTATGCAAAGCGAAATGCAGTGCCTTTCGTTCCTTCAGATGAATCCAAAGCGAATGTCAATGCCAATGCCGAGAAAAAGGATACATTAAAGAATGATGAGGATAGTTCCGATCCTAATCAGAGCAACTCAAAATTACCTATTGTTGTGTTTTCTCATGGCATCACTGGGAATGCAGAGATCTATTCTTATCAAGCAATGAGTATGGCGGCGAATGGATCGCTAGTTATGTCCATAAATCATACCGATGGGTCTTCTATTGGATTCAAACGGCGGGACGGATCGTTTCTTGAATTTGACACAGCCATTGGTGAAATTGGGAAACAAAAGGGGCGGTATCCAGAATCTGTTCGGCACAGAAGGAAGCAATTGAATCATCGCGTCAATGAATTTCTCGCAGCGACTCAGGCATTAATTAAGTTGAACGAAACCAACGTGGCAGAATTAGACCAAGTTGGGATCTCATTTGCGAACAAGTTGAATGTGAATGATTGTATTGCGGCAGGACATTCGTTTGGAGGAGCGACAGCTCTGACAGCGGCGCATAGGAGAACTGATTTGTTTACGGCGTGTGTTGCACATGATCCCGCTATAGATTGGTGTCCCGATGATTGTAGGAAGGCGTTACTTCCCAGTGATAGATTAAAGGAGTCGAAATTAACATACAATGGCGGAACTGGTGGTTATGAAGTTGAGGATGACGCATCGAAACTAACACGGTCGCCTTCTGTTCATGATTTGGATTTGTTCTTTCTCTACTCTTACCAATGGGTGAAGCTCGGGTGGGGTGAATATCGGCTTTTTCAAGACCTGTTCAAAAGAGGTCTGCTTGGTCGCGCCCATGGGGCTTCTGATTTAGGTTTTGTTTACAATTCACAGCATTCCGAGTTTAGTGATAGTTGTATGAAGGTACCACTGTGGATTGCCAGGGCAGTAAAAATGACTGGAATTCGAAATCCTCATGAAACTGCAGAAGAAATTATGACAAGAACATCATCATTTATTGCAGAAGTTCGCCAACAGGGTGCGCCGAAACAAAAAACGAAATAGCAATGATATTAATAATACAACTATTTTAAACATACATATTTAATTACAAAATATAGGCCCACCTGGTGTACAGTACATAGTTTCATAAAAATTGTTCTTTAATTGGTAGTAAAGGTCCGTTCTTTCTTAAATTGTGGCTCCGCCTTTTCCCATTTGACAGCGCGCTCCGGGGGTACAAATCCTAGAGAGAGAAACCAATCCAGTGGACTATAATTTGGGACGTTGTAATTCACAAGTAACTCTTGACCTTTTTTCAAAGGACGTCGACGGCCATGACGAAGACTACGTACAACGAATGCCCCAGCATCACTTTCTTTTGCGTCTATCAAACCACTGTTTGACAATTTTTCATTCCCGTTTAATTCTATAAAGCCACCTGCATCGACATCATGATTAACCATATCAACCATCGGCACCATGCGGAGAGCACCATGAGTGTCGGATCCTGCCGTAGCTCTTGACGCCACCTGGCAGAGAGACCACTGCATCATCGAAAATGTACTAGCTCCCTCTGCAGTAGCTATATAAGGACCGTAGTCTTTTGTAAGTCCATCTGCAATCATTTGTGCTCGGTCAGCCGCCTTACCTACTTCCACAGGCCATCCAATAACATCCATACCTAGTTCTAAACCCATCAACTCAATCGTCTGTAATACTTCTGGACGCATGACGGGCGAATAGCCACATGAAGGAGATATGGGTAGCGTCGAAATATATGGATGGAACTTTGATTTCTTGCCGAGACCACGTTCATGCGCAAGGAGAAGGACGAGCAATGCTGCATCATCTAATTCGTGAATTGGAGCACGCTGATGTACGTCTGGAGGCAAAAGCCCTCGCAAGGTTCTCAATGCCAATTTTCTTGTCATTTGATAACCAAGTGGGATTTTGATCAATATCTCTTCCTGTCGGTAATGTTCGTCCACACTCTGCTGATTATCCAAGATATGTTTCACCTTTTCGCTCGTATCAAGTTTATCAATCCCAACATTCCAAAACGGCGGGAATGATGAATCAACAGTTTCTAGGTTTTCTGCAGCCTTTTTCTTTTCAGGACTGATACCAGGCATGCAACGAGTTTGGCAAGCATGGTAAGAATCACGGACAAATCCAATTCCGCGTAAAGCACCAGAAGGAGCAGGAATCATAAGCCCTATATCAGGATGAACAAAGCCACTCTCTTCTCTGATGATGGCTTCCCTAAGAGCAGCAAAAACTAGTGGATGCGATGCATCGTCGCGTACCTTCCTCCCATTCACATGCACATATGAGAATGGAACGTTGAACATATCATCTTCATCCGAAGAAAACGTGTGGGGTATTGCCTGGACAGTCTTGTACAAGCGCAAAGGTGTGCGCGATATTGCATGCCAGGTCCATTGCGCTATTGCAAAGTTTGGAGTTGTTCTGGTGCCAAGACAAAAACCAAGCACCATGCACGAAACTATTAAGATAGAGAAAATTGTTAGATTCATGGAGCTTCCGTCATCTTCTACATCCTCTTGGGGGGGCTCCGTTTGTTGGTGCTGGTTCCGCTTGCTATTCTCGTTATTTTTCCTTTTCTTCCCCATTTCAACAAATCTCTACGCTGTGGATTCTCCGGTGCGTATCTTAGTGGGTTGCTACTTGCTAGCTATATTCTAATGCAAGAGTATTGTATTGGCAGACTTGTCGATGGTTTGGTGATGTGTACGGTAGTCTATGTGTGTTCGAGATGTGACAGACAGACAAGCTTCAAGAAGTAAGTTATACATTACAGTAGAGTAAAAGCGTGAGGATGAGAGATGGATCACGCACGGTTCATTCACGCACAAAAAATTGGCACTTTTTGAACTTGTTCAAACTTTTTATCATCGGCAGACAATTTTAATTTTAACCTTCTAGATTGATGGTACTCCATAATCTGTTATTCCAAACATTGCCATTGTACCTAAATCAGAAACAGTCGCTATCTTCAGAGGTATCCCTTCGCAGCTCTGAATGATTGTCTTGAATCTAGAAAATGTCGGAGAGGGTTCTCCAAATGGAGTGACAACAACACAGAAATGTGGCAAGCCCGGCATGGTCTTACGAAAATTCGTATTAGGGTTGTAGACATCAAATGCCACATGGCTGATGTTTTGGTTGGTGGCTTTAGTACTGCCATCATTTTTTTCTGCAGAACATTCACTACACGTAGCTGAAACACTTTGTCTCGTTAACAATGGCGATGGTGCATGAAAGGCGTCCGAACGTAGTTCTTTCTTGATTATAATCAATACTGGATCTTTTCTTTTTCGTTTCGATCCAGCAATATCTTTTACTTCTGATTCTTTCTTCTGTGAGCAAAATTCTTCATCTTGCGTCAGTGTTGATTGTGAAGACTTCTCAGCGCATTCTTTTTCCATCTTGCGGATGATATCTAATCGGTTCGCCGTATGGCGAAGAACTATGTATGTTTGAGATCTCAAATGAGAGTACGCCAAATAAATACCAAGGGGTATATTCAGAGTGTTGAGCATGAGATCATACATTTCTTGGGTGTTCATTTGATTCCCATGCCCTGCTTTCTTTCCCTCCTCGGTTCTATCCTCTCCATTTGAAACAACTTCGTCCGTCTCATTTTTAGCCGTCGGAGGATGGAAAACTTCTATCATTCCCCGCTCGCGTAAGTAAAGGGCTTCTTCTATGAATAAGTAGACAGAGGTAGACGTCTCCATCATCGTCACTTTATCGTCGCAGTTTTCAGATCCATATTCGTTTT
>Ga0209712_10002594_pt1 | contig 14791 bp, 17 predicted proteins | sample ArcOceMetagenome_FD_187443 | JGI IMG/M metagenome (GOLD analysis project Ga0209712, IMG submission 187443) | Marine eukaryotic phytoplankton communities from Arctic Ocean - Arctic Ocean - Greenland ARC118M Metagenome (SPAdes) (version 2) | ecosystem: Environmental > Aquatic > Marine > Oceanic...
AAGGAAAATTATATGTCAAGATATGTGTCCAAGAAAATGAGATTATTATAAAAAGCACAACGAATTTCTCAACCAGGAACACATTTTTATAGATAATATGTGCCCTTTGCCAGGACTACTTACAACTGCATTTCGTTTCGTTTTGTAGAGTCAAAGACTTTTTGATTTTGGGAGGACCGACTTTTGGGGACAACTACGGTTTTGTGACAAAATTGAACATCGTAATGCAGTTGTAAGTAGTCCTGGCAAAGTACAGGAGTACAGGGCACAGATTATCTAAAAAAATGTGTTCCTGGTTGAGTGGTTCGTGCGTAATTATCTTATTTTCTTGGATATGTATCTTGAATCAATTATAATGCTTGAAACAGTTTTTGAGAATACTGATGGACTATACGGTGACATCAATACTATCACTATCCCACCCAAATTGAAAATACAACAAATCTTCCTATTTACTCGTACTTTTCTTCTGCTGCCAAATTTATAACTTTAAGTGCTATATTTCAGGGAAACCAGATGGCATAATTACAGCGAGGAATCCATCCAACAAAGGATCTTTGGCCAGTAACGAATAAGACTGACAATCACAATCCCTTACCTCCTCCAAATTTCTTTTCTTTTGCTGCACTACTTCCTGTTCCACCCCATCACTGCCCCCCTCTTCCTCCACCTTTTCGACCAGCACATTCTCCTCATCATCATCATTATCTTTCCCTTCCATTTCCTCGTCCCGAAAACTGTCCCGAACCAGTCCCTCATTGATCTCCATCACAGTCCCTGCAACACAGCACTTGAGATCTAATATCGAGCCGTTACTAAATGTCACGACTGCAAGGGTATCATTCGGTTCGACAAATCCGTCGTTGCCACCACCTCCCCCGTTCTTCATTTTTCGTGCCTTTTTTCGTTTGGATCCGACGCTCTGCGAGTTGGAGATTTGGACTTTGAATTTCAAGTCAGTGATGGTTACACCTGCAGCTGTATCTGCAGCTGTATCTGTATTTGTATTCGTATTTGTAGCCAAGATATTTTGAAGTGCGGTGCCTGCTGTGACAATGATCAATCCATTTTTATGACGGTGAATAATTTGATGAGGGTTGCATGTTGTTTCTAGTTTTGATTCTTCCAGCGCTTCTCTCCCATCTGCAATAGTTCTTGTACAAGTATCACTTTCTACTTTGCTGGTACACGTACGTGGTGTACTGCTCCCACGATCGTCATGAGACGAGCTCATCTGAACATTGAAGGAAGAGGAGAAGAATCGGAGTGGAGTTCCAGGTCTACCAGACGATTCTCTTTTGGAAAATGATATTCCATCGTATTGGGATTGTGCTTTCTGAATCTTTCTCTTCCTTCTAGCGGCTTTTCCGTTTTTCTTTGGATGATTGCTTTTGATTGGGTTGCATGCTGTGTCGTTGGTGGTCTGTATTGTAGTATTAGTAATGATCGTGTCTTTAGCCTCCATTTTCAGGTATATCTGTCTTATGTTTCTCTTCACAAGAAAGTTAGGTGTGCAAGGTGTGTGGTCGGTGAGTACTCGTGCATACTTGTAGTGAGCGGAGTGAGTGTGAGTGAGGGGTGAGGGGTGGGTGTGTGTGTTGTGTTGAAAATAATTGAACAACATCCATCATCTAGCATACTCAATCTTTTCAACTCCCAACCCAACCCCCCCGTGTTGTTGTTTGTTTGTGTTGCAAAAGCCAACTCCTTTTCGACGGACAACGGACAACTTCAAACTCGAAAACACCCAGCAGCAACCAGCAACAATCAATCTTGAAAACAATCAGCACAGACAACAGACAGTGTTCTTATTGCTTACTACTCGTACACAATCACAACCGCTTGGTTACTGTAGGTCAGAACCCTATTGTAGTCATGTCAACCCATACACCTAATTCAGCTCAGGAAGCTGCCCATCTAGCAGCTCGCGTTGCAGCAGGGTACACCCCACCTCCCAAACTGCAAAATCCTCACATGCCATCACAATCACGACATGTTGTCCCTCCAGTCCAACCAATGTCAATGTCGGCTAATCTAATAAGTATGCATGCAACCGTGCCAGGGGGGCAGAATTTTTCACCACCATCGATGCAAACGCCAATATCCAGGCATTCGGGATCTCCCTCTTCATCACAGGGACAGGGGAATGGTGCATCTGGAACTGTGTCTGTGTCTGCATCGGCACCAACCTCAGCGCCAGTGTCAGTGGAGTCGTCATCCTCCATGTCAGTGTCAGTTGCAAAAGGTGTCAAGGAGCAGTATTTGTGGGAAATGAACGTGGAGGAGATTCGGGATTGGTTGTATGAGACCCAGCCGCTTTTTCCGCAAAATAATATTGGTACGTACCGTTGTGCATCAAAGCTGCAAAGAATGCACATGACTATTATGATGAATATGCGATACGGTACTAGTGACTAGTGCTGATTTATTGATTCATGAAATTTGTGTATTGTTCTGTACTGTTACTTGTACTGTTCGTTGTTCTCGTCTGTTCGTATTCCCTCGTGGGTCAGATCACGCCAAGATGCGATTACCGATACCATCACAACCCGTCGGCTAATCCAACCTTGTCTGTTCACCCACCCCTTCTTTATTTACATTGTTTTGGGACCATTGTTCCATCCCGAAATCTTCATCAAACAACCACCATCAACCACGCACACGTAGATAAAAAAACTGGAAAACCAAAGGATCAAGAGGAATACATCAAAGAGTTAAACATCTCGAACAAGCTATTAAACAATCTATGCACCGCACTCCAAAGCGCCTCCATCGACAAATCGTCCACGAAACATGCAAATATCGACCATCCAGCCAAACGGATGAAACTTGAATCGGGAGTTGCAAGCGCGAGCACGGATGAACCGAGCAGGGACGCTTACAACATTCTTGACCCATCCGTTTCCAAAGGGGTGGATATAGTACACGTAACGGGGGCGATTATCGCCCGCCTTACGATTGGAGGATTGATCAATGCTCTCGCGGGACAGCCTGGTGGAGTGGTGGATACTACCTCCGCCAAATCCCTGGATGGGAGTGAGATTGCAACAAAGAAGGAAACTCCAATTGCAACCGCGCAGAATGCGACCATGGGTGTGATTCAAGCGAAATCTCAGGGATTGTCGCATCTTGTTGGTGCTAGATTGGAAGTTGATATGATGCAATCTACCCCCAAACGAATTGTGGAGATGTTGTGTCCGGAGTTGACAGTTTCGGAGATTGCGGGGGTTAGGAGGAGGATTTATGATACGGTTATTTTGGGAAAGGGGACGAATGCTAGTGCTAATGCGGAGGCTTTGGAGAATAAAGATGAGTTACCAGTCGCTGCGAGAACAGGGATGCATGATATTGATAAGGTAAGTTATCTTTTATGTCTTGCAATTGTGACTGTACGTGTATCCTGGAACTGACTGACTTTTTCCAATCGGCACTGATGCAAAACAGTTCAAAAAATGCAAAGTGTGCGGAAATAACGAGCAAGGGAAATTTGCTCTAGATAAGAAAAATGGAGACTTAATCTGTACGGACTGCGGAACTGTAGCAACTGAAAGTCTCATGCATGAAGGTACACAATTCCGTAAGTTTGAAGGAGAGGAAGATCGCAATCATCACGGGGATGTTGCAAATCCATTGTACAGTAACGCTTACAACATGGGGACTTCGCTCGGGGCTGTGAGTGTTGCAGTAGGTGCAGGGGTCGGCGGCCAGGGAAGCGGTGGCCAGAAGGGCTTGGAGACTATTTTGAAGAATATTCATAATTATACCGAGATGAATATTTCCCAGTTTGGGAAAGATGAGAAGAAAACTAGGATTGGGTACAAGGATAAACAAAAGAAGGTAAGTTTTCTCGAATGTGCACTGATACACAAGTCCACAGTATGATTGGTGTTCCGTTTCTTACAAATGATTGCGGCCTGCTATGTCTTCCAAAAATTAGGAAGCTTTTGTTCAAATGACTCATGTAGCAGACGCACTAAGTTTGCACCAGGCTGTCCTACAAAGAGCCAAAGAGTTGTTTGCAGGATTTCGTGACGATCGTGAGCTCGTACAGCAGTTCAAAGGAGTTCTTGCCGCATGTCTATGTGAAGCATTTGATCAACTCAGTAAAGATGGTAAACAGATTTTAAAGGTCAAAGCTGGCAATGATAAATGTGTAGGAACGGCCACGGTTAGTTCACGAATTCTAAGCTCAAGAGCAACCAAGAGGAGTGAAATGCATAGCTCGTCGTTGGCGGGAAAGGGCGGAGTGTTCTTGAATACAGAGGAAAAGAAGAAAGGAGACGATTTGAAATCAAGCTCATCATCACAGTTGTCAACGAGTAAATTGGAGTTACAACCAGCATCTTCTTGGACTTTGGATGAAACACGATCATGGTTGTTGCAGGCGTCCAAAAATATTGCTAAACAATGGCACGAGCTTCAGAAAGAAGAAACCAAACCAGGAAGCAAGATAAAGCCAGGATCTATTCCAAAAGGCAGCCTTGCAGAAATGGAAGGGATGCTTGTACAGCACACGCTTGCATTGTGCGGCGTGTTAGAAACTGAATTAGCAAATACCGCGAAAGGTGGATCAGCCTTTAATAAGCAAAGAGTGAAAACACCTCGGTTCAACGACATGGGAAGCCTTGGCATAAAATGGCAACACAAACACGAAAGGGGTTCGGGAGGAGCTGGAGGAGTAGGAAATAATGCAATGCGAGGCAGGCAGCAGGGTGGTAATAAAAAGACTGCAGGACAAATATTAATCCTCAAGACAGCAAAGACTCTAAGCCAAATGTTGAAAGATCCGATTTGTGGGGAAGCTATTCATCGCGAGTTAAGACATTTATTGTCACAGCAAGATGCTAGGAAAAAACAGGATATGAGAGATGTAGCTTCGTCTCAAAGACTGAATCAAATGAAGAGAAAGCCGTGGTTGCAAGCTAGATTGACACAATCATAAATTTAGTAGTGATACTTTTAAAACTTTTTTCATCCATTTATTAACTCATCACTGGCACATAACCACACTTATTTTGCCTTCTCCATTGATCCATAATCTCCTGAGCACCTCGCGCTCGTTCCATATCCGACAAGTGATTTTCATCGTTGGTCGCAATCGGGTAATTATTATCTTCATGAACCATTGCCAAACTTTTATGCGACATATGAATCGCTCTCGATTGATTCATCTCATTACAGTCATTAATGTGACCAAGTTTCCAAACTGCATCCGGTCTACCGATGGAACGAATCCATCAGAAATCAATATCATGATTACCCTGCATCCTCAAATCATACAGAATCATCATATCTGACTTGAGATCTTGCGAGGATTTCGGAATCTCCTCCACCATCAATTTCGTAACTCGTTTCCATGCATCGGCACTGGCAGAGATGAGTGCGGGGACATGAGCCTGGAATGAAGTGAACTTTCCGTTGCTGGGGAGTATGATTCCCTCCTCCATGTGGAAATTGGTGGGGAAGGTGTCATTGTCGCTCATCCAACCTCCGCCAACGACCGCCATGGCGAGGTGGCGATAGAAACAGTACTGGTTGTACTCGTCTGTTGGGAAAATTTCCTCCACTGCCCGTTTCATGGTTTCAAAGTATGGATGACGCTGGGCATCCGCGAGGGTCAGAACCCTGGCTTCGAACCCTGCGTTTTCCCATTCATCCTTCCAGAGGGCGATCATGGGTGGATCGACCCCGTCGGATACTTCCATGGTTATAGGTTGGTAGAAGGTGTGGATGATGGGTCGGATGATTTATGGGGAAGGTTGGCCTTTGCTGCCCAATAGTAGATCTCTGTGGGTCTTCATTAGCTCGCTTTCTAGTTGGATCTCTTGGAGGCATATGACTCCAATGACAACGATCACACCAAGTTTGATTGCGTTGCGAGTAATTTCGGACATGGCGAATTTGTGAACCTGATCTGACTGATGGATGTAACGTAGGAGAGTGATTTAAAAACAGTCATCCAAATAATTCTGCACCTTTCAAATAGGCTCAGGCAAAATGTGAACAAGATCATCCAACAATGACCTAAAAGAAGAAGGGGAATACTACCCACCCCGAATGACAGACAAGTGACAGACATCAGTTTTTATTATTGGTGGCCATCAATCGCCATCAATACGGGTGATTCACGAGTATGACCTAAAACTTCATCAATTTTTCTCTCTTCTTTATCTCTTTGTTTTGTTTCGATCGTGTTAAAAAAATCAAGAGGTTGCAGACAGACCGCGCCCGCGCCAAAATGGAAAAATTTGCTTTCGCTCGCGACAGACAGAAGAATCGCAAAGCACAATGCACAATGCACAATGCACAATAAATGCACCTGGTAACCACTTCACTGTACAGTACCAAAAGCAAGCATGGAACCAATCTCGAGTCCGGTAAGAAGAAGCGGTCGCGTACGCAGCCAGCCGTCCAGCATCTACGATGAAGCGAAGAAGGCACGAGAAAGGGAGATGACCGAACAGGAACAGGTCAATGAGTAAGTCAAAACTTGCCGCCGACGACGAGTTCCAATGATGAGATAACAGGATGCATGATGCTCGCATGCACAAAGTGTTTTATTTTGTATTCCCTCAACTTTGACGAAATCATGCACTGACTGATTCTTTTGACCGCCGCACTCCGCAGGGACGGCACGAGCAAACGCGAAGAGCAAGATATTTCCGCTGAGGACGAGCTCATGGACAACGACACCAACGACAACGATGCGGAAATGGAAATGGAAGAAACCGACGAGTCCGATGATGATGATAATGACGACGATGACGGCAGCGACGATGAAGATTATCAAACCGCAACCAGGAAAACTACCCCCAACAAATCAAAATCATCCACTCCCAAGGCCAAGACACCAAAAGCAAAACAAACAAAAAACAAGAAAACAAAAAAGACCAAAATTCAAGTCCAAATCAAACCCAAAAAGAGACGCAAAGGAGCGCAAACGCCCCCGAGAAAGACCAAGGCACCGCGTGAAACCCAGATCCGCACGGCACTCACTAACCTCGCCAAAAAAGTCCTCCCCACCTCCGAAATCGAAGATCCTTCCGCATCCCTCGTCTCCTCGCTTCTCTTTCTGAATAAAGCCCAACCGGCAAAATTAGATGATGCGAGCTGTAGCCACTTTTTGACATTCCCTCCTACCTCCCGCACTGCCAGACTTCACTCTATCGCGAAAGAAGTCATTGCCATCCACAACGATGATCCGAATAGAGCACAGGTGAAACTCCTCAACCTCTTATTCCGCTCTGTGGGCGGGACGGAAGTAACGGATTTGAACGAGGAAGAGGATCAATTGGAAGAAATGGGAAATGAGGAATGGGTTGAAAAAGTGACGGATCTCGTGGATGAAATGCGTCTTACACCCAATGATTGCGTGTTGTTATGTACGGATCCGGATGGTGCTGTGCATTACAATGCGGTTAGGAGTGCGATGGAGAAGGATGAGGATGTGGATATGGAGGGGAATTCGAATGTTGTTACGTTGAGTGATATTGGGGTTGTATCTGGGAGTTTGGGAGTGAGAGAATTTCGAAATATTTATGAGGAGTTTTGGTATGTGTTGGGTCATGTGGCTCTTGTGGAGGGTGGTATGGGATCGGCTTCTGCTGTGCCATTCATGGATGATGAGATTAACGATTCTTCGGATAGCAATGGCGAGGAATATTGTGATAGTAACGATGAGGGTACACGTAGTGAAAACAAGAAGGACTCTCGCAAGGGAAAATCCAAGAAAGGATCCACATCCAAGGAAATGACAGGTGCATCGGACCGACGCTTTGATACCGAAGTAGTTCGTGATATCATTTCGCGAATTGTGGAACTAGTCAGCGTGGGGCAACCAGATGTACGAGCTGCCGCGACCACCGCTGTCCTCTCTTTGGCCTTTGCAATCCTGGACAAAACCGTGTACCTCAATGACAAGCTTCAGATTGCTACAAGACAGTTTGCAGCCGCCATTGGTGGTAAAAGCAAGAATAAAACTTCGGCTAAGGCAGAATCTCTCCGATTTCAAATTGATTCCCTCAAACGCACCAGGGCGCATTTGGAAGAGACCATTGAATCGTTGGTGATCAAGGGAGTTTTCATGCAACGTTATCGAGATGCCAACATGTTTATACGTGCTTCGTCCATCCAAGCTTTGGGTACCATGGTCGTGCGTCGCACCGATCTTTTTCTAAAGGACAAATACCTCAAATACTTTGGTTGGATGCTGAGCGACAAAGCAGAATGTGTGCGCATTGCAGCATTGCAGGCATTGAACCTCGCATTCCAAGTTTTGCAGGATGCAGAAAAGAATGGTAAGGAAACTGGAACCGAGTTGTCTCTTTTGGAGCATGTAACTGTCAAATTCCTGGGAAGAATTGTTGATACAGTGATTGATGTTCACACGAGCGTGCAGGAATGTGGCGTGAAACTGATGCTGTCATTGCTCCGGGCTGGATTTTTAGATGATGTGGAGGATGAGAAGTTTTGGGACCAAGTCAACGTACTTGCGTTTGAGAGCGCCAGTTCGCCAGTAGTCAGGAGGGACGCCTTGTATTTCATCATGGAACAACTAGAAGAGTTTGACGATGGGGAAGAGGACGCAGTAAAGAGGAAAAAGAGGAAGAGCTCTGGAACTCTTGGAACATCTGATAGGAGGATTGCTCAACGTCTTGATGCTATTGCCTCGTGGGCAGCACATACGTTGACAGATGGTGAAGTGCCCATCGACAAAATACAGATCCATTTGGTTGACTATTTGGTGAACTCTCTTCGAGACATGCCTGAGCACAAGAGCATCGTTACAAACTGGCCTGCAATGATCCGAGCAATATCCGATGAGAAAGTTGCAATGACGTCCCAGGGACATGCTGCTGGCGACCGTGCCGACATTGCGAAACAGAGGGTCCTTGTTCAGATGCTTTCATGTGCTGCCATAGCTGAGGTTGAGTCAGTGACAGACATTGATTTTCTTTGCGCTGATTTGGATCCCGACGAGGCCAATATGCTCCAGAAACGACGTACCATGAACGACAGTGTAAAAGTTTCAAAGAGAAATTCAAATTCGAAAGGATTGAACCATGAAACACTTTCCGTTGCGTTAATAAAGGCATTGCCAAGCCTTCTTGAAAAATTCAGAAGCGACTCCAAGATTCTTGTCAGCCTCGCCTCTCTTCCTAGATATTTTGGTAAGAACATGTGACCGTGCTTAACGTTCTGGGTAGTTCATCAAATTTTGTCACTGACACTATCATCCTTTATACACATGCAGTTCCATCCGTTTTTAGTCTCCCACAGAGAAAGGGAGATTTTCTCAATCTTTTCAAAAACTTGACTGAAATTTACCTTCTTTCGACGGATGAGCAGGTTTTGACAAATACTGCCCGCTCCATCAAATTCCTGAGCGAAGGGGATCACGCTAGGTCGAACGAAGCCAAGGCAGGAGTGAAAAAACTGGTGTCAACGATTTCCGACCGTATTGTGAAACATCTTTCTGAGAAGGAAGATGAAACCAATGATACTGGAAGATTCAAGGCCTCTCGTCGCAAGTCCCCTCGTAGGACTCTCGACTCTATGATTGATTCTGAAGATGAAGGCACGCATGATGGATGTTCTAAGCAAGTGGACAATGAGACTGCTCTGTATCTGAACTTACGACGCGCGAGGATGTTGGCAAATTTCGATATATTCTCTGTGTATTTGGACAGTTGCGGCGAGTCGACTGAGGAATTATGTAAACTGATTTCGAAGGGACTTGCTCAGCGCCTTGATTCCTATAAGATCAATCTGTCATCTGATACAACTGATGATCCAGAGAAAGAACGTTGGATTACGTCTGAAGACATGTTACCTAGATTGACCGCAGGAACTGTAGACGAGGGTTTGCAACTCATTCTGGCTACAATTCTACAGAAACTTTGTGCTGCAATAGATGAAGAAAATCTAGCCGTTGAAGACGATAACGCGATAATTGATGGAATCGACGATATTAATGAAGACGACGATGATATTGACCACCACCCGGTCTTGACATTAAGAGATTGTCTAATTTCACTTGTTGTACAGTGCTATGAACAGTTTTTGCCAAGCACAGATGACCCAGATTCGTACACAGCAACTCAGCAATTATGGGCCGATCGTGTTCAACAAAGTGGAGGTGAAATTGCAGCCGACCTCAGAAGTATGTTCCCCAAAGAGTGGTCGGATGCAACGTCCCCACTTCTCCGAGCGTTCGCCATTGTCGATGACAGCTGTCTGATTGGCGGTTACGTGCGTTTCATCAAATCGAAGGAGGCCGAACGGGTGAGTTGAGTGTGTACTCGCATGTGACTTGCGTCGCCGTATTCATTTAGCTTTCATCTCACATGCATTTTCATCTGTTTTTTAGCTCAATAATCAAGCTCCCGAAGATGAAGGAGTAGAAGATATTGCTTCTCTACTTTTACCTCTAGGCAGAGCTGTCGCGGTGAACTGGAAGCTTGGTAATAGGCTTGAAGCAGGAATGCTCCTCTCTCATATTACTGGCAGTGGCGTTGCAGCTACAGAGGTTGTGACAGCCTTATCACGCATATTGAAACAAGTTGTGAGTATCGAATACATTATACCTTTATTATCATCTTGTTCTCAAGCATAGTCCTGACGCAAGAATTATGACCAAACCACTTTAGCAACCCGTAAGGTTCCTCGAAGCCCAGATGGCCAGCCTTCGCCAATCTTACGAAAACTGGATGAATAATGATCCTGATGAAATTGATGCTGTAGAACCCACGGAGGAAGAAATGGCACATTTTGAAGAGGAAGAAGCGAAACATGAAAAACAATTCGAAAATATCGTGCAGTGTGCTTCCAAATTTTCTTCGTCTCTTGGAGTTACAAAGCTCAGTGATGAGGAAAATCTTTCGCCCGCTCTGGTTGGGTTTCTGAAGGAGGGTATCCGGTTCTCGTTTTCAAATTCAGATGAATTTCAGCTAGGAAGCAGATTGAGTTTCTTGAGTATCCTCATTAAGTACGCTCATTGGGTGAAAAAAAATCCTGAGCACAAGCTTACACTTGCTTCGTTTTTGGAGGACAAAGAAATCGAGCTGAAAGCTCAGCAAGATGATGCTGAAATGATCCACCAAGATGACCTCAGAGCTCTCGTCGAATTCCGCTTTGCTCTAAACTTGGAGGATTCACCAGTATTTTTTGCTGATGCATCGACTTTTGGGGAAAGCAACTCCCAATACACATCAACGACCCCGCAAACTGCGGTTACGCCTCGTTCCCACCCGGATTCATCTACTCAAGTCGACGACGATGAAAGTCGCGACACCGTAAACGATTTGACTATTGCAGGGACTTCTGCTGCGCACAAGTCATCTCGTGGGAGCAGTCTGGGAAGTGTACGTTCAATCATTTCATCTGTGCGAAATTCATTATCACCCTTGCTCGAGGAAGGGAATGAAGAAGACTCCGAGGAAACGCCATCTACTCCTGGTAGATCGAAACGTAGCAGGTTCGACGAAAGTGTTGTTTCTAGCGCCATGTCAAAACGCAGTCGGACTGAGGATGACATCGGATCTAGACAAACAGAATATGATTCAAACAACGAATCACCAACTTCGAACTCAAAGACTCAATCTACTTTTGACGGGGAACAATCAGATCTTGAGTCGCCTCACAAGTAATTTGTATAGTACTGTGCAGGAATTGGGGCTTTATTTAGAAACGCAATGTGGAAAGGGTCTAGTTGCTTTGATATAATTGAATATAATTGATGTATTTACCATGAAGTATTGTGTGCCGATGCCATAATGAAAAGAAATATCATTCCACTTCAACATTCAATCATTCCTTTTTCACGAAGATGCTTCTGAATGACACAATTACCGTGAATGCTGAAACAATACCGAACCAAACCCAATACAAAGTTTTCATTTGTTTCTTCTCGCCATAGATGCGTTCATAAGCTTCAATTCCACTCAATGAAGTGTTCATAACTAGAGCAATCATGGCCAAGGCAGTAATCTTGTGCGAAATTTCCCATCCGAGCCTGGCGACACTCTTCTTACTACTACTCGTATTTTCAAGCTCGGCTTGATCTTGAAAAGTTTCAATATCAGTTTCAGAGCTTGTAGAGGGCTTGTTACTCCCTTGGGGACGGAAGAAAGCTGCGAAAACTTGTAACACCATCAGAATATGCAAGACCAAGCCTACTTTCTCGTGAGACCTTCGGATGTGATTCCCATTCGCTTCATTCTTTGCAAGAATTGTAATAACAAATATTCCAGTAACGAGAAAGAAACTGATAATGTTCTAAGTAACATGGACCAAGACCCAAGTTTTGATTCAACGGATCTCAGAGTCAAAGCATTTAAATCTGCGGAAGGAAGACGCAGCGACAGCTAGCGGACCAAGAGTCCAAATGCGGATGCACCAGCAATACCATGAAGTTGAAGAGCAGTCTTATAGTCCCTCGCCCTCTTTGCGTTCGCGTCAATATTATTTTGGCAGGGAGCAAGCGATAACACAATGCTTCCGCGAATGGCATGCCCAGTCAAGGAATGGTCATTCCCGACAGCCCAGATGAATCTTATATCACCAGTCGGATCTATGACCTCTGATCCATCTGTTAGAAGCTTTGTGAAATTCATCTGTGAACCTTGGCCAGGGATCGAAGCGTAAGTATTATTCACTAGAGGCTGTGATTCAATTCCAAGCAGGGAAATTCCATTCGGCTCTTGAACCCCAAGGAATACTTGAGAGCTGGGCCATAGGGAGGAAATGTAAGTGAAAGTGTTCCTATAACAGCATTGTTTCCAATCATTTTCTGGCTCCCATCAGATGCGAAGCCGAATCCAAGAAACGCAGATGCCTCAGTTGTCATGATAATTTCTTGTTTGGTTTGAGTGGAACGGTACTCGATCTTCGTCTTTGGGTCCAATGAAAGGGCGGCACTGGTGAACTTGAAGTCATCGGAGTCTCCACATTCTGCAGATGATAGATTCAGCTGGAGGAAAAAGGCTGCAGGGAGCAATAATTTCATGGTTACTTACTACACACGTACTGATTGGGTAGACAATGGCTAATTGTCAAGTGTTGATGAACCGACAAGTTTTGGATAATAATAGATAATAATGAGGATGGAAATCCTTCTTGTTTCATCCTATTTGACAACGACTCATTGTAATCCATAAACGAAAATTCTATTTTATAATGCCCTGGCGCAGTCGTGGTTGACAATTTTCCGGCGCTGCGACGGAATTCAATAGAATCCTGACACAACACCAGCTGATTGATCTGGGATTTGTAGTAAACGGAAAGAACCATCACAATAGCGACCTAGTTTCCGTGCCCTTGCTTCACTTAGTGAGATGAAATAAGAGCCCTTTGATAGGCAAAATAAAGACCTCTCCACTGTAGGTAAATCTACACAGGATGGCTGGAGGCCCACGTATGGGGCTCTGCGTAGCCTACGAAATCGTAGGCTCAACATAGACTTAATTAATAAACTAAGTCACTAAAGAGACCCCCTTCCTATCTTCCTTAGATAGCCTACATCCCCCACCAGCAACTCAGAGCGTGGAATACGGGAGTCAAAGAAGACCGAAATGCGAAGTGGAAGACGAGAGAAAAAGGTGATCGAGTCATATTCACGTTTGTTTGGGAGACCGTTTTGCAGTGGATGTGCGACGGAGGAGTTTGATAATTGCTGATGATTTCAATTCAAAAGGTACTTTGAGTATACTCCAAGTGTACTGTGTTAACGGGAATTTTGTCAGTTGTGCCGGGGTATGACCAAATGCATCGAATAATGTTGACTCAAGTGACGACTGGGCGTAGGTGTGTGTGGTTTCGTGATTGTACGATGACTTCATGGACGACACCGTTCTTTTGGCAACGAAAACAAATCGAGGAGGATACACGCAATTCTAGAACACGTATACACTCGTGCGTATAGATACACGAGTGTTGAGATACAATTTCAAATTGTATTATACATTATTAGTTTTTGAAAAATGATCTTGAGGAATTCTCTGTGGTTAAAGACTTTCCTTTACCCTCTGCCATTCTTTAGGCCTCCCAACTTTATAACAAGGCGATACTATCTTTTGCTCCAAATATGGTTTGAATTTCGAGGCTCCCCGCGGGAGATCCACTGTGACATGATCTTATTATGATAACTTTCAAACCAATTTCTCGATCGTCGAACATAATGGAGATAACTTTTAAACTTGCGATACATAGATCGTTAATATTGGGAGAATGATCTGCATCCTCGCGCGTCGTAAGTTCAGATCGCGCTCTGAAACATCATGCTCAATGTATGGCAGTAGAATGATAGAACATGAGGTTGTTTTGAATTCAATTTGTCGTTGTAAATTATGTTTCATAATGTCTCAGAGAATTTGAAATTTGAAATTTGAAATTTGAAATTTTACCGTTTTTTCTCTTTCTTTTTCAAAAATTGTTTTTGAAAAGGTGTGCAACTTAAAATGACTCAATATTCCAACCCCCCCCCTAATTTTTTGCGGTTGGAATATTGAGTCATTTTAAGTTGCACACCGCTCCTGGTAATTTTGATGAATTTCCTTTCAGGACAAAAGTACTTTGTGTTGAGTCCTTTTGTCTACGGAGAAGATACGAAGTAATCATACGATAAACGGTTTTTAGAATTAAATTTACGGATTAATGATTTTAGATTATCAAATTTTCAAACCCGGTCAAACAAAATGTCTTCTTTTTAAAAAAGAAATTTCAAAAGATTTAGGGTATAATTTTGAAATTCTGGTTTTTAAATGTCTAATAGTACGAAAGTAGCTGTAACACA
>Ga0209712_10002596_pt1 | contig 14787 bp, 11 predicted proteins | sample ArcOceMetagenome_FD_187443 | JGI IMG/M metagenome (GOLD analysis project Ga0209712, IMG submission 187443) | Marine eukaryotic phytoplankton communities from Arctic Ocean - Arctic Ocean - Greenland ARC118M Metagenome (SPAdes) (version 2) | ecosystem: Environmental > Aquatic > Marine > Oceanic...
TAGCATTATTAATGGTTTCATGATCCCCTTCCTCCATATCCAAAGAAAAGAATGGAGCTGTGGCATGGTTTTGAGCAAAATATCGGACCAAATCTTTTTAATAAATATTAATTTTGAACAAGTTTCTATTTTACAACATCAGCACCATTGGTGTAGTGGTAACATAAATGCCTTCCAAGCATTTGCCATGAGTTCGATTCTCGTATGGTGCATCTTATCTTTTGCCTTTTTTTACACAGAATATTCTACTGGCGCTTCTTATTTATTATTTATGCGACAAGCGCGAGTAAAAGTGGGGTCGAGAGAACAATCCAGTACCTTTCAGCAACTGTTATAGCTCGGGGTATTTTGGAGTATGTAAAGGACTAGGATTATCTCTTGTCGATTATCGACACAAAGAAATTATAATGATAGCACGATTTGAATACATGTGTATGATATCAAATGTTCTGTGGTACATGTAGAGAACCTCGAGGATAACTTCATTCTTTGAGTACCCGTTGTATATAATGCCCTTTTAAATACGACCTTTTTAATTTGAAATTGATATAGTCCTTTGCTGCCCATCGCACTCATATTTTAATCTGCCGAGAAAGCCAATACACTTTCTACTTTTGGAAAACCGAATGCATTCGAATCATTTTCAGCAAGAAGGAAGCTAGATTGCTCTATAAAATACTGTACTTTCGGGTTTCTATGAAGATCAGCCCAAATTGAAAATACAACCCTTGCTAATTCAAACAATTTCATCATTTTCCATGTCGGTAACTATCTCATCAATCGACCTAAATTGCCTTGTCCATTTTGTATTGTACAAAAACTGCCTCAAGTCAAAGCGATTATCATCTGGTGAGTATGCCTCGGCGTGGTAAGCAGGAGTGATAATGCACATCTTGTGCCTATTGACTGAATAGTAATAAAAGAATCTTTTGACCTTTTCAGCTACTTCCGATGGGGATAGATGCTGCCATTTTGCACACAACTTTCTGAACATAGAAACTGGGCCGCATCTCGAGATCTTCCTCAGGCGACCAAAGTGTCCTAATTCTTCGTAGGACATACCCATATCTTCCTCATCGGTCTGAGAATGCTCTTTCCCTTCATCATCTCCGTTTGTCATGGGACGGAGTTCTGCCGTTGGTGGAGCATTTACAATATCATTCAATACTTCATACTTGAATTCCTTAGCTCCCCACAAGAGCATTCGTTTCAAGTCACCCTTCGATATAGCACCGATTGGGTTGAGATCTGCTGCTGAGCAATCATACTTTGTAAAATAACCACGCAAGCCTTCATCAACATTAGCACTGCCCAGAACAAGCAGAAATCCCTTTCTTCCCCTAACCCATGGCAATAGTTGAGCAAAGAGGTATGCTGTCACCATACGAATCCTGGCCTGGATGTTCTGAAGGGCCAAATCTTCGGAGATAGTCCCACCTCTTGAAGAAAAATCAGGTGTCTTCCCAGTTGCCAGAAAAAATATTTTGATCATCGCTGACACTGCCAAATCAATTTTGATGGAACGATGGTACGAACCAATCACCTCTCCCAGACGTTTTGCTCTCGATTCTGTCGCCTTTGAAGAATTTGCAGTACCCATGTAGGTTGTGTGAAGAATGCATTGTGCAAATTCTTGAGGAGTGGCTGGGACCCACAATGGGTCGTCCTCCTTCATGCAGACTTTGCGGCATTCAGCAGCTACGTAACCACTAGGATCCTTTTGAGCTGCTTCAGTTACCATTATAGTCATGGATCCAACAATCATTGCCACAGAAGAAGAATCAGCGCCACCGCTCAGAGGTAAGAAGTATCCCGCTGCTCCTGATCGTCTTAAAAAGTCCCATAACCAACACGATGGTCCTAGGCAACACTCCTCTTCCGGAGAGTGGATTTTCAACTCTATTTCTTCAGTTGGCAAGAGCTTAGAACCATGACGAATTCCAACTTTAATGTCACACAACACGGACTGGGATGTTAGAGACTGCCGAGCATTCGCAGCTTGAATCCCGAAGCTAGGGATACTTGCACGGTAACTACGGACGTCATCTAAATCAACTGTAGCGACAATGGTTTGCACTTCTTCAACATCAAACTGTTTGGCCTGGGCCAGTACCTTTCCATTACAAACAATCATTGCACAACCATCGTAATAAAGACGCCCACCATCGCAGCCTCGTTGATTTGCGTAGAGGTATAAGCCACCGCACTTTTGCGTAGCACTGATCATAAGGCCTAACCTCGCATTCAACTTTCTCAATTCATGATGACTTCCACTGCCATTTCCAATGATCTCCACTCCAGTCAAAGCCATATCAATATGGGAAGAATGAGGTGTCCATAGCTCTTCACAGCTCTCACAGCCAATAGTAGTACCATCAGCACACTGCAAGAACCCTACTCCAAATGGTGCAACGTACTGATCAAACTTGTCTGCCCAAAAAGTAGGCAATTGAATTTGTTCCTGTTCACCACTGCTTGGAGGTTGATAGGCTGTAAAATATCTGCTCTCTCTGTAGTTACCACTATCAGCTAACGCAGTCTTGGGACGAATCGTCAAAATCCGTTTGTTGCGGCAAAGCACTCGGCAGTTATACCTAACTCCTGCATGTAGAATGGGCATTCCAAAATCGCAGAGAAGATCATCTGTTGCGCCTTTCTCAAATAATTCTTCGAGAGACTCCCAGCAGTGAAGGAACGTGTCCGACTCCAAGTAGTGATCGTCACATCCATAACCGCAGATTTCTAGTTCGGGTCCAAGGCGGTAAGTTGCCCCCTTCTCTTTCGCTTCTTTGCACGAAATGAGGATGCGTTTCACATTGCCATCAAAATCGAGTGCCCATTGGTTAAGGTTGCAGGTTGCAACGGTAACGAGATCGCCTCTTTTGTGCTTCATCTTCAGTCTATTCGAAATTCATGCAATCAATCAGCACTTTGAACTTGTTGGTGTTCTTCTTCACAAAAGATCTTTAACGCCAATCATAAACAAGTACATTGTATTTAATATGGACGGATCGACGGACGGCACAACAACTGTATCATTTTTTGAAAAAGGCCTTTACAGGTACCTTTTGTCATTTTTGGCTTGAGTTAAATGTTAAATACTCATACCATTATACCATTGCTTGCTCATACTGTACAGTTTGCAATTTGAAGAGCCTGCTCAATCATCCAGCATCCCCATCACCCATCACCCATCACCCGTCACACTTTTACAAAGATTCATTCGGCAGCATCATGTCGGATATTGATCAGCAGCCACCAGGAGTGGACGATTCGAATGCACACGCGGAAGATGAAGGCGACGGAGGCGATAAAAGCGGCGATGAACGCAACCGTACTATAGAATTTTCTTCAGAGGAGGATTTAATACCTGCTCTTCCTCCTAAGCTGGATCAAGGACTACTAGAATTAGTAAATGTGGAACAGTCCAACCAAGAAGCAATTACTGTGCCAATATGCAGCCCTGCGCAACACGCGGAAGATGTAGGCGTTAACAGGAGCAGCATGCAAGTCGTAGACTTTTCTTCACAGAAGGATCACGCAGTAGGGACAATTGTACCTATTAACACAAGCAGCCCGGCACAAGAGGATACGCTAGAAGGAGATTGTTCTGCCCTGACAATTATTGACCATTTCCTTCTGCCCACTCCGTCAAATTTCATTAATCTACACAATAAAGACACACACATTTTCACAGTTGGGACGCACCAGATCGTTCTACAAAAAGATACAGAAAGTGATAGCTATCACGCAAAACAGGTCGAAGAAGGGACCTCAGGCCTTTTCCTTGTAAGAAGTATTTACACTACAATTGCAGCCTTGATGACCGGATTCTTATTTGTCTTCTGTGTGCAGCTTTTCCTCTTCCTTTTTCTCGGCCTGTTGATGGATTCTGGTCTGACAGATAACCGGAATGAAGCTAAAGGCTCAAGCTTCTTTGGTGGGTTGTTAGCATTGCCACTTTTCTTGAATGGTTTGGCAAATACCATGACACTTGCATTAGCTTTTACCGTGGACTGCTTTCGGGGCCAGATATTTTTCAAGACCATTACCAATTCCGACAATGTGGAAGTTGAATGGGTCACATTCTTTGTGTTTATGGGGATGCCACTGTTTAGCATGTGTGTAAGCCTATTCGCAAAATCAAGTTACTGGTGGGAAATCACATTGCTGACTGTTTTCAGCTGTGTTTTTTTTTACTATCTTGTGTTTGCCGCAATGTCAATTTTGTTTGAAGTTCGCGGTTGCCTGGATCTCGATCCAGACCACTTTGATTGGGAGAAACTCAAAAAAGTTCTTTTGATGAAACAAAAGCAAAGATTGTCTGGGTACAGAAAAGCAGAGTACATCATCAATAGCACCAATGATGGCCTTCCTCAAGTTGCAACTTACAGGGATCTCTTGGATGAGCTTCCTCAGCACCCGAAATGTTACTTTGGACCTTGGGCACGGATCACGAAACTCTTGTCGCATTGTAGTTTATACGAGAAACTACCAAAGGAACACCAAGCACGGCAATGGACGCTTGACGAGGTTTTGGAGAATAATCCGTTTGTTACTAACCATTCTTGGAGTCTTGAGAAGATATTCTGCAGAAATACAAAGGCCCGGTATGTGGCAATCGTCGAGGGGAAGTCTAAAGTGACAGATGGACAAGTTGTCAGCAGCATTGTTTTCTTGTTCCTCGTTGCAACCTTTGCTATTGTCACAATGCTAGCCTTCTTGGTTTGGATGGACCTTGGAGTCGAATTTTATATGGTAGGGCTTGTACTTTTCATCTCTCTCTTGTGGAGTAGGTTCGTGAAGGCCATAAGAACGTGTAGAAACCACAGGACACGGTCGAATGTTGACAACGTCATTGAGGTGGAACGCGAGAACGAATCAGAAGCCGAATTTACCGTGCTGGACTCATATTTATGGACGAAACCATCTGAGAAATTATGTTGGTTTGAGCTTGGCTTTGAATTTGTCTTCTTATTTCTTATACCTTTGGTAACACTTCTCTCCACCGGCAATGCGCCTATTGGCATCGTTTTTGCAATTGTTGCGAGTGTGTGTGGCATTCGAAATCACGTCAATGCTGCATCCTGCCTTATAGAGTACGGACCTCTTAGCAGACAGACTATACGGGGCATTCCACACGAAAGAGATTGGAGGCAGAAGCATCGGTTGGCAAGGATTGTTAAAGAAGTCAGTACTGGTGGCAAGTCAAGGTTTTGGACGGGGATATTTGTTTTCTTCATTCTAATATTCTTCATGCTCTTTGTATTTGTCTTGGTAGAGGGCACCACTGATTCAGGATCCGCTGCAAAGTTTCAGGCTGCGTTGGATTTTACTTATGAAGGAAAACAAAATATCCAATACGCCTCGTGCAAAGAACAAGGAGTGCAGAGTCCGAGTGGGAAGAATACATCTTTAGTCGATTTTGCCTTCTTATCGGATTTGGCTTACGAGTCAAACAGCACTACTTTCAAAAACTCCCTAGAAACGTGGTTCAATGGTACTACATTCAAAGACCACGAAGAAGATATTATAGCATTCAAGAAACACCGTGGATCCAATTCAGCAAATTCTTTGGTTTACAAATTCATTGGCTTCCCAGAGAATGATGTTGGAGTGGTCACAATCAGGGGCTCAGCGCTTGCACTTGATTTTTTGATCGATGCCCAATTATGGAGTGCGGCAATCTTGATTGGATGGGTTCGTAGTCTTCTCCCTCTAGGAACTTGGATTTCGCCACTCCTTAAATATCTTGTAAAAGTTGCATCGATCGTTGAGAGTAAGAACCTGCATAACGTCGCTTATTATATTGAGACCTCCGAATTTTTGAGAAATATAACGGCAGTGAGGAGATACTCGCGAGTGGTTGTAACTGGTCATTGTAAGTTGAAATCAGAACGTGAAAAATTTATTCAAGGATAATGACATACACGTACTCATCATGCGTTCAAATCTACAAATTTCAGCCTTGGGTGGCGGCATAGCAATAATATCAGGAGCACAAACCGGAACGCCTGCAATCGGGCTGTCAGCGCCGAATGCTCTAATTTCTCAATTTACCTTCAGCCCTTCAGTAACCGAGGAGAACTTGGCTAGTTACACATTCAACATTGTACCAGCTAGAGACATCGTTCCAACATTTGATGATCTATCCACGAATTTCCAACGGATCAGATGTACATCAAACGCAAATTCACCGGCCGGATGCCACTCATCCTCGAGGTCTATATGTGAACTATTATATACATGCGGATCACACGGTCGCCCAATTCCCTGCAACTGTGTTCACGAATTTCATTATGAAATACCTAAGGGGAAAGAATTTCTTGCACAATGCCCAAAGCCCAACAAAAAAAGATAAATCAAGAAGATAAATAGCTCATGGCATACATTTGTAATTGAACCAAGCTAGCATGGGCTTCCTAGTGATTTAACAACGTTTAACGATGAATTCTAATTTCGACTGTTTGTAGCCAACAAGTATTTATTATATTTATTTACTCGTTTAAAACACTGGATTTGATCATCTCGTCCGATCAACAACCTTGTGCGCCAAATGTATAAGTGAATCTCTATAATCACTTCGGCCTAGCTGCGATATTGCCTCGATGGCAATCTCTACATGGACCTGCGCGAGGTCCTTTGTCCTTTCGATTCCATCTGACTTTCTTACGTACTCTACAGCCAATTCGACATCTCCTTCAATTTTGAACTTTCTGTCGATCATGGGACTTAACTGATTGGGATGCATTTCTGCTGCAAAAAGAACAGGAGCTGTTGCCAATCCAGCATTGAGGTCAGATAGCGCAGGCTTACCCATTGCACTCGCGATTCCATCATAATCCAGCACATCATCCACGAGCTGAAATGCAATTCCTAAATGCTTTCCATATGTATAAGCCGCGGCAACGATATCATCATTATAACCTCCCAAGATTGCTGCACTCTTGCAAGAATTTGCCATAAGCGAAGCAGTTTTATAAAAGTTCTTTCTCAAGTATTGCACCATTCGTTCATTATCACTGTCACTTGCATCTGAACCCTTCATTTGCATAACTTCTCCTCTTACGAGATGCTCAATAATTGTTGACATGGTTTCTACCACCTCAACATCTCTCAACCGTGCAAGGAATATTGATGCGCGTGCAAGCAAGTAATCACCTGCCAAAATAGCCATCTTGTTCCCAAAAACCTTGTGGACAGAAGGAGCTCCCCTCCTGGTATCTGAACCATCAATAACATCATCATGAAAGAGTGATGCTGTGTGAATCATTTCTGAAATTTCTGCAAGGCGCCTTTGGGCACGAAAAAGGTCAGGCCTCGCCATTGCAGTTTCCTCTGAATGGAGCTGCATCGCCCGTGAGAGCAGAAGTACCATCATGGGCCTTACTTTCTTTCCACCGTCTTGGCCTTCTTCAAAGAAATACGATGCTGCTTTTGAAAGGACGGGATGATCACTTCCAATGAGATCTGTCCGTATACTTTGTGATAATGTTTTCATATCATCTTTTGATAAGATAAAAGGATCAGTTTCAGGAGTTAAAGGGGGCGCAGCAAGTCCACTGGGCTTGCTGTCAAGAAACCACTCGTCCAAGGGATCGTGAAGCATGAGCAATCTGGTTCGAGAGATTGGACTATCCACACCTATGTCTTCTTGATTAGCATTTGAACTAATTGAATCTGAATGTTTCGAAACTCGACTAGGTTTGTGTTGATATTCTGACTCATTACTCCACAGCTTGGAATCAGGGCGGGCAGCTTCCTGTAACATGGAGGACTTCACTGCGTTTTTCATTGAATCTGTCACAAAACTTGCCATAGTAGCAAAAGATCTCTGGTGTGGTTCTCTTGCAGTAGATACAGATACAGATGCAGATTGTAACCTACTACATGATTTCAGGATCAGTCTTCGAGCCTGTGTTGTTGTGGAAGCTGAAATCATTCTGTTGTTGAATGCGTAGATTTAATTGGATCCGTGAAGATGTTATACCCAGTCGCTCTGTAGTTTTAGAACTCTCTTGGGTTCGGCTTGCTCTTGTTGAGACCAGATGCGAGATCGAGGAGAACCACCGCAGAGCAAGAAAGCGAGATCGATCGATCGGCTGCTGCTTTTCGGCATTTGTTTTTCATTGGCGACAAAGCTGAGAACGCTGCTTCGTCAGAGCCATTCGTTCGATGAAAAGAACTGGACTAACAAACCAGGGAGGGGAAGGAAGAGAAAGAGAAAGAGAGGAGAAGAACTATGACAGTATTCCAATCGTGGAGAAGACCTTTGAGAAGCTCAAAGAAGAAGAAGGGAAGTTCATTTTAAATAAATTTGTCGAAATTAAAAATGTTGACGAGGAAACTCCGATCGTCCCAAGAACAGTTTGTAGAAGCAAACACTGATCGTTTGTACGAAAAACCGTAAAACAGGAGAAGGGAAGAATCCTTTTGTATTGCCCGCACGATAGGAACCAGCGGCAGGAGCAAGCAAATTCTTTTGGGTGTAAAATGTGTTGAAAAGTTCTGATGCATGCAGGCAGGCAGGAAACTTCTGCTTCAAGCCTTTGAAGTGATGCAAATTCATAAATCGAATCTACTACAGTTGGATTAAAAGTTCTGTACACGTAGTATACGTAGGAAGTAAATACAGTAACAAGTCGTAAGATTAGACTCAGTTAGCTCCTCCTTCGGAGAAAAGCGCAGGTTTTGTTGTCGATGCTTCCTCCTCACTATGAATGAAAGATCATAATCAATAATAATCTCCAACCACCAGCCCCTCCACTTGTTGGCTTTCAAGTTTCTCTTCCAAATCATCGTCAAAAATGTCACCGTCGACTCTATAATAATCCTCATCCCGTTTCTAGTCCAGAGGAATGTCGATGTAAGTGCCACCTTCTTCGTCTAAAGCGAGAGAGCGAGCGCCAGCATGGTAACTGTGGCTTCTATCATTCTCATAGGTGCGAAGTTCTCTATATCGATTTGATTTTAACTGCAGAAGATCCACTTCACTGCTGGAAGTACCAGCATCAGCAGCGACATCAGGGAGGAGGTCGTGGAATCCTTTGATACTAGTTCTTCTCTTGCTTGCATTTTCTCTTAGGGACCCTATCTGCTGCATCCTTTCATTTCTCGATGTAAGAATCATAGATACATAATCGAGCAATGTCGTTGTTATCATTGTGAAAAAATCCTCCTTGCTCCTGATCATGATTTCGAATCACATCTATTACAATCCTCAACAATATTATGACTTCCTTTTACTCGCAAGCACCATTTTCTCACTTCTCCCACTTTCTTGAGCTTCCTCTTCTTCTATCTATCCGGTTTTATCCAAGAAATGCTACAGTACATAAAAACAGGAGGTGGGACAAAAAAATAAAGCGAAATAGATCCAGACAAGAATGGCCTTCTCCTATCACTCTACTCTTTGCTTCCCTTCTTTTCTCCTTTTATGTTCCTTGGTTTTCTGTAAAAAAATTAAAATAGAGATTTTGGGATGTGGGATATTTGGGTAGCAAGCAGCAAGCTAAAGTCCACTGAAATTCTTGCAACACATACAACATCCCAGGGTCGACTTCGAAAGCTTTGACCGGCGATAAGAGAATAGGTACCTTGGTATGACTGAAGTTGAGCTCCAGCTTCGTTTGGATCCAGAAGGGCGAACGATTGCTTCAGAAGATTTTTGTAAAAGCTCCTCGAGATCGGTTGGAAAAGAAGAAGTCAAGATGGATTACAGCTCAAAAACAGTCTTGACGTCACTTGTGGAAGAAAGCTGCTCCGGTCTCCTCGACGATTTACTATTCGATTGTGAAGTCACAGACTGTGCCCTCTTACCTGTAAGTTTATTGTCACTACTCTTTATTATTCCCGATGGAATTTGACTTAAACAATGTTCTATTATTTTTAAAGCGCACTTTTTGGATTAACTGCGACGAAAAACCTAGGTGTACTTTTGAACAAATGGCATTAGAAGTTTTCAAGCACCATGTTAAAGATGGAGTCAATTTTGACCCAAGCACGAGCGGTGCAGAATGGTGGGTACAGATAAGGCCTTCGCCACCAGCTGGCCGTTATAGACTTTTAGATGATGGGAAAGATGGCAATGATGAAGACGCCGATGATTTGGAAACTACAGGAATTTGCTTTCATTGGGATAAAGATGAAGACTTACGCTTGATGATGGGAGGAGATATGTACATTCACCCACATATTTCAACAGTGACATATATGAGCGATAGTGGCGCACCCACAATGGCGCTGAATAATAAAGTCAATCCTTTTACAGGCGAATATTTGACTCCCTCTGACCAATCAGCCTATTTAAGCTGGCCAAAGAAGGGTAAACACTTGTCATTTGACGGACGCTTCTTGCATGCTGCTCCTTCCAACCTTATGGAGAAAGGCGCATTCGAGAAGCAGATCAAGGTCAGTGATGATATCTCTGATGAAAATCTTAAAAAGAAGCAATTGAGGAGACAGCGAAGAGTTACGTTCCTTGTCAATGTCTGGTTGAATTATAAACCATTTAATGTCGAGCCTTTTCCAGAATCAATGATGGACAAGTTGACAAAAATTAGTGACAGTCATCCCCACGTACTCTTTTCCAACGAGGAAGATTGTTCCAAAGATTGTCAACACACGGTAGAAACTGTCGATGATGCTTCGAACGTAACTTCCTTCAAGTGGCAAATGGGAGGTTGTGATTCGAACGAATCAATATCAATGAATCTACCATTAGAACCTATTCAAAACGAAATGAAAGGTGGAGGAAATGTACAATTGAAATGGACGTGCAAAGAAGGAGCTATAGGAGGAGTTCAATTGGTTCAAAATTGTGACACCTCAGTTGATACAAATACATGCGAAGACAATAAACGGCAGAAAGTAAACTGACGCGTTGGATGCAGATAATTCCAATTCACTACAATAAATTCGTCAACTTTGAAGTAGACGCTTCAATCTATAATCTACTATTCAAACCGTTTTCGGAGGGATGAAGTAACTCTTCCAATATGAATTCTGACATCTTTTCCAGATCCTTAGTGACCACATCTCTACTTACTCCAGGATTTCCGCGCATCTCGATGTAATACTTGAATTTAGGTTCTGTTCCACTGGCACGGAATTGAGCCACCGTTCCATTTGTAAAGCGAATAGTAATCATCGGCGAAGATTTTGACACTGGAAGTGTCGGCTTGTTATCTTCAGTCGTTGAGTCAAATCCAGGGAACCCCAAATCACGAATGGATTCTACTTCATACGGCCCAACCTTCGTCAAATAATTTCCATCGTTGCGAATCTTTTCAAAGATGTTTTGAATAATTTCTGGTTCATAGCAAAAGTAGTAGCCATTATTAGAACAGAACTCTCCATACTTGTCATACAGAGATTGCATGTGGCTGGCTAGATTCCCACCATTTCCATACACACTAATTGCCAGTTCTGCCATCGCCCCCAAGGCTGTTAACCCATCTTTGTCAGACACAACGTCTCCACAGCAAAAACCAATAGCTTCTTCATAGCCAAAAAGACTTCTATACCCTTCCTGTCGAAGTTCTACAAGTCTGGACCCTATCCATTTGAAACCGGTCAATGTATCCTCAAAATAGAATCCTTCCATGTCAGCAATGGTAGCAAGCATCTTTGACGAGACTGTGGAAGCGCACATGGCTACAGGCTTCCCACAGTTCTTTCCGATCTTATCCCAAATCCACAGTCCTAGCATTGATCCAATCTGATCCCCGGTGAAAGTAGTCCATTTGTTAGTTTCCCGGCACTTTTCGGCAACTGCAAGGCGATCTGCGTCAGGATCATTAGCAAGAATAATGTCACAGCCATTCTTCTCAGCAAATTCTATTGCGAGAGACAGGGCACCTTTCTCCTCTGGGTTGGGAAAAGAAACTGTCGGGAAGCGAAAGTCCGGCTCTGGAGTGATTGAGTGAGTGTAAGTAAGATGAGATGATAGGAGATGAGACAGTACTGTACTGACTGTATGTATCAATTATAATACATTCAGTTATTTCTCATGACTGACTAACTGACTGACTAACTGACCTTGTTGTTCAGGCACGGAGTATAGAGCATCTAATCCAAATGTATCAGCTGACTTTATTGCGAATTGGTATCCAATTCCATGCATAGCTGTATAGCATATATTTACTTTCGTGTCAAACTTGGACGATTGTCCTGTCACTAAACCACTGGCAGATATGGCTTTGAAGTAATCATCTACAACAAATTCAGTGATATCTTTATCCCCAATACCATAGCAAGAATCAGAACAAGCAGCCTCATTCTCCATCGCCTTTCTCAACATGCTGCCATAGTCAGTCCATGGCTTCAAGTTCTCCTCTTGAACGATAAAATTTGCAATGTGCCCATCTACTGGCGAAGTTATCTGACAGCCGTTTGACCAATAAACTTTGAATCCAGCATCATCTTTGGGATTATGCGAAGCAGTTACCATAACACCTACAGCCGCATCTAACTTTGTGACGGCGTAAGCAACAATAGGAGTCGCAATGTATCCATCAAAAAGCACACAATCAAATCCTGCCTCTAGGAAAGCCATTTTTGTTAAAATCGCAAATGTTTTTGATGACAAGCCAAGATCGGGATTAGCTCGATGATCGTAACCAATTACCGCCATCAGCTTCTTCTTCTCGTCTTTGCCAGCTTCGGCTGCAGCGCGTTGGCAGTATCTTGCCAGTCCTTGCGTAGTCTGGATGATTACCAAATCATTCATTCCTAGAGGACCCGGTTTCATTGCAGATCGGAGTCCTGCAGTGCCAAATCCTACACGAGATCCATCGCTGGGAAATAGACGTTGTAATTCCTTTTGACAATTTGGGCCTCCTTTGTTCTGAATGAGAGAGCTAATGTATTCTTTCGTTTTTTCATTGGGATCTAAGTCCACCCACTCTTGTGCTCTTTGGATTGAGGCTTCCATTGTTTCTGGATCAAAATTTTTCGATGATATGATGCTACTGAAATCAAAAGTATAGCTGCTTGATTTATGAATGCCTGAAAGAATTAAGGCGATTGTTAGAGTATGCATTTGCGTGTGAAGTTCTTCATCACTACGCACAGCGTCAGTAACTCTTTCTTGTTCGGGGGACTTGTAAGAAAGTTCCGACGCATTTCAAGTAAGTCTCGCTCTTCTTGTCACTTACTTCTTCTTGGCGTCAAAAACCAAGGCCTCAAGATCGAACTTTAACCATATTATAACCGCAAAAGCCTTCACATAACAACTCTTTCCAGTCGCACTCTACTCTGTCGGGCGCCTCCTCTCTGCCGGTCCACAAAGTTGTCCACAAACACAAAACCGGGAGTTTATTTTGAATTTATGTTTTTATTTTATAAATTGAAATTATTTCTACACTCTCTTCGTAGAGGGAACAAATCAAAAGGGAGGAATGGATGTTGCTACTGCCTTGGAAAGTTGGGAATGTGCATCGGTAGGCGAAACTACCTCCATTTCCAACTTCTCAGCATGCAGACAAAGTCTAGGTGTTGCTCTTGAAATTAGTTCAGGAGCATGGAGATCATCACCAAGAATCGGATGGCCAACAGCTGCACAATGGAGTCTCAATTGATGCCCACGGCCAGTATGTGGCTTCAATTTGACTCTTGTGTATTTTGCCATTTTGCCATTATTCAAAGAAATTTCAAATCTTTTGCAAACTTTCCATTCTGTCTTTGCGTTTCTTAAACTGTTTTCCACAAAATCAAGATGATTGGCAGTAGAGACATCGGCGGCCGAAGTGCTCTGTACATTCCCTCGTGCCGACGGCGGAATGTGACATCGAAATTCATTGAAATCATGAATTGGGTTGTAAACTTTTCCTATTGGGTATTCCACAAAACCGTGATCAGTATCTAAATGCCCTGCAACAAGAGCAATATACGTCTTTTGAACTCTACGTTCTTCAAACATGGACGAAGTCAACCGTAGCGCCTCTGGAGTCAATGCTATGACCATTACTCCACTAGTATCTAAATCTAGGCGATGACATGGTCGAGGTATATACACTGTCTTTTTCTTTTTTCTCTTTTTTGACGATGATTGCTCTAGTCGTAAATTACGCTTAGAGCTCTTCCTTCCTTCCTCCAGAATTCGTTGACCGTCCAATTCATCCGTTGATAGCCATTCGTTGACCTCACTTGCAAGGCAAACTAGCTTCGCCGCCCCAATTCCCGGCAAAGTGAGCAAGTTTGATGGTTTGTGGACAAAGAGAATTTGATCAAGCATTGGCAAATCGGGTGATTTATCCAATGTCAATGAAAAATCCTCTTTCGTTTCAATTTCTGGCGAAACCACGAGCCAATTACAATCTGGCATATATTCAGATTCTAACCTTTCAGACAAGCTTTTTTCGCCCAAGAGATTTAGGTCTTCGTCAGCCTTTGATCTTTTCCCTCGATCTTCTGATCTCAAGACTGTGTCTACTCCTTCCCACTCACATATTTTGTCTAAATCAATGGAAACTAATTCGGATTGATGAGCTATCCAACCACCAGATACGTGCATAAAGTCATACCATCTTGATTTGTTATTATCTGGACCTGTCTGTTTGATGCTCCTTCCAGTCAAAGGATTGAATACTTGTACATGGCTTGGTAGCGACGTGCTTAAATGTTGAAACAAACGCCCACCATGGAGGTTTCCATGAAGGGCAAAGCCTTGGGCAGTGACTGCGCAAGATACGAAGAAAAGAATTGATTTCATCAAACGATCATTGCAATAGAGCGGTGACAGTCTTGGTAGTTGTTCCGGTAGTCGCTTTTGGTTGTGGGATGTGG
>Ga0209712_10002597_pt1 | contig 14785 bp, 12 predicted proteins | sample ArcOceMetagenome_FD_187443 | JGI IMG/M metagenome (GOLD analysis project Ga0209712, IMG submission 187443) | Marine eukaryotic phytoplankton communities from Arctic Ocean - Arctic Ocean - Greenland ARC118M Metagenome (SPAdes) (version 2) | ecosystem: Environmental > Aquatic > Marine > Oceanic...
ATGAAATGCAAAAGCAGAACGAAGAAAAACAAATCATGGAAGACGGCAAGTCAGACATTGGTTGGGGCAGCCAGATACGTTCGTACGTGTTGGATGACTCGCGCATTAAAGATTTGCGAACCGGGGTAGAAAGCCACAATACTCAAGCCGTTTTAGACGGCGATTTAGATAAATTTATACAAGCTAGTTTAAAATCTGGGCTTTAACCTTAGATAAATGCCTTAAATAAATAGCCATAAACAAGCAACAGTAAACCAAATTTGGAAATGACGATGACTGAACAAACACAAGATGAAAATAAGTTGATTGCAGAGCGCCGCGCTAAACTTTCTCACATAAGAGAAAACTGTCAATCCAATGGCTTCCCCAATAACTTTCGTCGAGAGTTTTACAGTGATGAATTACAACAAGCTTTTGGTGATCATGAAAAACCGGCTTTAGAACAGCTTGGAAAAGTAGTGAGTATTGCGGGGCGTATTTTAGCTAAGCGCGGACCATTCTTATCATTACAAGATATGACTGGTCGGATCCAGTCTTATGCTTCCAAAGATACCCAGAAAGATATTAAAGAACGTTATGGTAGCTTAGACATAGGTGACATCATTGGTGTGAAAGGTGTGTTACACAAATCAGGTAAAGGTGATTTGTATGTCGACATGGCTGAATATCAACTGCTAACAAAATCATTGCGTCCATTACCAGAAAAGTTCCATGGTTTGGCTGATCAAGAAACAAAATATCGTCAGCGATATGTGGATTTGATCACTAATCAGCAAACTCGCGATACTTTTATGATCCGCAGTAAAGTAGTCAGTGGTATTCGTAACTTTTTAATTGAACGTAATTTTATGGAAGTTGAAACTCCCATGTTGCAAGTGATTCCAGGCGGAGCGACAGCTAAACCTTTCACCACTCATCACAACGCACTTGATATCGATATGTATCTACGGGTTGCCCCTGAACTTTATCTTAAACGGCTAGTTGTGGGTGGTTTTGAGCGCGTGTTTGAAATAAACCGTAACTTCAGAAATGAAGGCCTGTCAACTAGGCACAATCCTGAATTCACCATGCTAGAGTTTTATCAGTCTTATGCTGATTATCATGATTTGATGAACCTAACCGAAGAAATGTTACGTAAAGTGGCGCAAGACGTGTTGGGTACCACCATCATCAAAAATACCACTAAAGATGCTGATGGCAACGTAGTTAGCGAAGTAAACTATGACTTTGGTCAGTCATTTACGCGTTTAACTATGAACGAAGCAGTTATCAAATACTGGCCTGAAGCTAATGTTGACGCTATTAATGATCCTGAAAATCATTTAGCCGAGCTCAAAGCGATGGCAAAACAGCTCCATATAAAAGAGCCTGTAGTGGAAGGTATTTGGGGTGCTGGCAAATATTTATGTGAAATTTTCGAAGCAACGGCTGAAGAAAAACTCGACCAGCCTACTTTTATCACCGCTTACCCTTGGGAAGTATCACCGCTAGCACGCAGAAACGATAACGACAGTTTTGTTACTGACCGTTTTGAGTTTTTTGTGGGTGGTCGTGAACTGGCTAACGGTTTCTCAGAGTTAAATGACTCAGAAGACCAAGCTGCTCGTTTCCGCAAACAAGTTGAAGAAAAAGACGCTGGCGATGATGAAGCTATGCACTTTGACGAAGATTACATTCGTGCATTGGAGTATGGCTTACCGCCAACAGCCGGTGAGGGCATAGGTATAGACCGTTTGGTGATGTTATTTACTGACAGCCCAACTATCAAAGACGTGATTTTGTTCCCACATATGAAGCCAGAAGTACCGTCGGAATAGCATGTAAACAAATACAAAGCTCAGTGATTTTATATATTTACAAATGCACGAATATAAGAAAGCCCGTTTGTTATATTAATAAATTGATGGTAATACCGTTATCATTTTTCTATTGAAGTAATCCAAAGCATAAAAATCATCGCCTTTAAAACATTATCGGGGCAATGGTTTCGGGGCAAGTATATGATGATTGAACAGAGGCAGCAGAGCGACCAGTGTGGTTATTCTCGTTGCCTTATTTGTTCAAGCAAACGTTGATTATGTGGCACCTCTATATTTAGCTCAGTAGCCTTAGAGATAACATAACCATTTATAAATTCAATTTCTGTGGGACGTTTGGACTTCAGATCTTGATGCATCGATGAGTAGTTGTTGGCTGTGGCTGTTATCACTTGCTGCACATTTTCAAAGAGGTCGGTGCTTTTAATTGAGTAATCCAGCGCGCTCATGATCATTGAAATTTCAAAACAAATATTAGAGATTTGGGTATTATATTTTGCATCTGCGAGTTCGCCGTTTTTTATGTTGTGAATGGCGGTAAGGGGATTAATCACTGCATTGATTGCTAACTTTTTCCACAATGCTAAGTTAATATCTTGATGCCAATTACTCGGTGGTAGTAGTGCTGAAAGTATTGGCTCAATTGATTGTTTTAACCCCTTATCAACTGTGCCAATCCAGCCCAGATGAGTTTGGCCCAAACCTGTTTCTATCAGGCTGTTTGCATCAGGTTTCAACGCTCCATAACTGGTGGTCGCAGCGACGAAAGGATTGTTAGGGTACTTTTTTTTAACCTGCTCTATGGTACCCATACCGTTATGCAACAGCATTATTATGTGATTCGGTTGAATAAAAGGTGCTAATTGTTCTAACACTGACATAACTTGGTAAGCTTTGACGGGCAATATCAGTAAATCAAATGGGTCGGGCTTAGTTATTACAGAAGTGTTTGGGGCCAAACTGTGAGACACCCCAGATATGTCGGTTACTCTAAATATTTGCTGCTGTTGTGCTTTTAATAAGTGCTGATAATTATTGCCAAGCTGGTGGCACTTAAAGCCAATTAATCCACCTATAGCGCCTTTGCCAATAATAGCTAATTTAGGAAAATTAGATCGCCTGTTATTCTGCATTTTTTTGTTGCGTTAACTTGATGTTTGGCCACTTAAGTGTCCAAGGCTTTGCTAGGTTAGCGACTTGTAACTTGGTCTCGTCATTTACAAACATCTCTCCTTTATTTGGAGGGCACATGATGCAAATGGGGTGCTCTTGATAATTAAAACGAATGCAAAAAGCATGAAGGTAAGTGCGGTCAGCCCCCCCCCCTTTGTATAACTCATCCCCTAAGATTGGGCTGCCTATACTTTTTAAGGCAACCCGAATTTGATGTGTCTTACCAGTAAGAGGTTTTACTAAAAATAATCTGATACCTGGGGAATTAGAGAAACTAAAAAATTGGCTAATAGCCACAGCAGTATCACTATTATCCAACATCCACTTACCATCTCGGACTTTTTTCATACCGCCTTTGATGGCACCTTGTTTTTTCTTGGGTTTTTTCGCTGAGATAGCCAGATAGTACTTTTCTATTTTTTTTTGCTCAAATAAATGTCCAAATACAGCGGCGGCTTGCGAGTGTTTGGCCAGAATTAAAATACCAGACGTTATCTTGTCCAATCTATGTACCAACCATAATTTTTCAATATTAAGTTGTTGGCAAAGGATTGGCAAAAGACCTGATTGGTGAGACTCATTTTGAACGGAAATATTACTGGGCTTGTTGACCACCACAAAATCTGGATGATCAAATAAAATATCTATCACATTTGACAACATATTTAGTTACTCCAACAGGGCAATGGCGTCGGAATAATCCAAATTATCAATGGCTTGTTTCAGGTCATTAAGTTTTTCAGTCGACAAATCTAATGATTGCCCATAACTTTCAATCTTACTCTCAGAAATAAATTCATTGCGATTTAATGCAGCGATGAGTAATGCTTTTTTATCTTTTTGAGGAGTAATTTCAGGGGGCACTTCAACACCATTTTCTGCGGAGAAACTTTGTATTAAGGCTAACGTTTGTTTCAAAACCTGCAAGAAATTTTCTAAGGTGTTTTCTGTTTTTTTGTTAACTAAACTTTCTTCAAGCTCTTTACAGGCTTGTTGCAAGGCCTTCATACCTAAATTTCCACTGACACCTTTTAAAGTATGCAAATGTGCTTTGGCTGCTTGCAAGTCTTCTTGTTGAAGTTGTTCTGTGATCAACGTTCCAGAATGCTGATACTGATTAATAAACTTATCTAAAATTTTCACCAGTAAAGATTTATCTCCGCTAAACTGATTTATTGCAAATGTGACGTCAAAGGTACATAAAACAGAACCAGACAAAATAGCGTTTCCTCTAATGTGGTCGAGTATGTAAGAAGTTTACGTGATATTAGCATGTATATTTTAGTAAACAATATGGCGTATTTGTTACTCGATGTAAATTACCCATATACCCTAGTTACTTTATTTATAAACTGCAGGTAGACTAGAAGCCACAGGTTGCTTATTTTTATTTTAGTTGGATAGTATTTTGCAAGTAAAACAGACATCTTTTGCAGAGCGTTTAATTGTATTACAAGACCAAGCAGTTGCTCAAACCTTAACTGGGATTCGTCATGGGATAGAGCGGGAAACCTTGCGTATCAATCCAGACGGAGGTTTGGCACAGAGCCCTCATCAAGAGGCCTTGGGGGCAGCCTTGACCCATGAGTTTATTACGACTGATTTTTCTGAATCGTTACTGGAATTTATTACACCGCCTGAAATGTCTGTGCAAAAAACTATCGGGCAGTTAAATGATGTGCATAAATTTGCAGTTTCAAATATAGGTGATGAACGTTTATGGCCTATGAGTATGCCTTGTTTTATTGAGAATCAAGATGCCATTCCTATCGCCAACTTTGGTTCATCCAATGTAGGGAAAATGAAAACCCTGTATCGAGTAGGTTTAAAAAATCGCTACGGAAGTATGATGCAAGCTATATCGGGGGTACATTTTAATTTTTCTCTTCCAGACGAATTCTGGCAACAATGGTTAGAAAAAACATCAGTGGAAAAGTCTGATGAAAAAGCCAATAAAGATACAGTTTCTGCCGCATATTTTGCTTTAATCAGAAATTACCGCCGCTTTTGTTGGTTAATACCCTATTTGTATGGTGCTTCTCCTGCAGTTTGTGGTTCGTTTATCAAAGGTAAAAAAACAGATCTACCTTTTGAAAAATTGGGCAGTGGTACTTATTATTTGCCTTACGCCACGTCACTTAGAATGAGTGATTTGGGATATACCAATAGCGCACAATCCGGTTTAAATATTTGTTATAATCAGATAGACAGTTACATTGCATCGTTAAAAGCCGCGATTAACCAGCCATCTGCGTCCTTCCAAAAATATACTGGTAATAAAGAAGGAAATCAGCAACAGTTAAATGCCAACGTATTGCAGATTGAAAATGAACTGTATTCGCCTATTAGACCCAAACAGCCTACTCAGTCGTTAGAAAAACCCTCTGAGGCTTTAGATAAAAGAGGCGTGAGCTACGTTGAAGTTCGCGCATTAGACGTTAATCCATTTAGTGCAATAGGCATTGAGGAAAATCAGTTTTATTTTCTTGATGTGTTTTTATTGTACTGTGTTGTAAAACCAAGTGCGATGATGGATGCAAGTCAGTATCATGAAACTGAAATCAATTTAAGTGCGGTAGTGGATCACGGGCGAGACCCTGAGCTAATGCTTTTGAATATGCAACAATCAATAGGTCTATCTACCTGGGCATTACAGATGTTTTCTGAAATGCAAGAAGTGGCTTTGATACTAGATAATGCGAACAGTACCACACATTATTCTGTTGCATTAGAGCTGGAAAAACAAAAGATATTGGATCCTAGCTTGACCCCCTCCGCCAAAATTTTGGAGCGACTAGTTAGCCAGCAATGTGATAATGGTACATTTGGTTTAGTTTTGGCTGAAGACTACAAACAACAGTTGATAGACTCTGATTATGAATTTATGAATGCTGAGGTATTGGCAGAACATGCAAGATTATCAATAGATAAGCAACGCATTATTGAGCAACAGGACAATATTTCTTTCGATGATTTTCTAAGTAGTTATTTTGCAGATACCACAACTGATTAATTTCAGGCAAAAAAAAGCCTGAAATTAATCAGGCCTCAAAGCTACTACCAGGGAAAACATACAATAACTAGAACACACAAATTATGAGTGGTTTATGCAACAAAAGTTCACAAAAAAATATTATTTTTTAAAAGTTATTTTAATAACTATGGTTTGCGCCCTGTCTTTAGGAGCCTGCACCACTAGTCCGCCTCAAAATATTAGTAACATTTGTGATATTTTTACTGAAAAACGCGATTGGTTTGAAACTGCAACCGACATGAAAGAGAAGTGGGGTGTACCTATTCATGTGCCTATGGCCATGATGTATCAGGAAAGTTCTTTTAAAGCTAAAGCTCGTCCGCCCAAAGATTATTTCTTTTTTGGTTTGATACCTTGGGGACGTGTCAGCAGTGCTTATGGTTATTCTCAGGCTAAGACCCCCACTTGGGATGATTACAAGCGGGAAACAGATAACTCTTGGGCTGAGCGAACTGACTTTAGTGATGCTATGGATTTTATGGGCTGGTTTATTAATAAAACCAATAAAATAAACGCTGTGTCAAAATGGGATGCGGAATTACAGTACCTTAATTACCACGAAGGGTGGGGTGGTTATAAAAAAGGCAGTTATAATCACAAAGCATGGCTTAAGGATGTCGCTAAAATTGTACATTCACGTTCATTAAACTATGCCACTCAATTGAAAACCTGTGAAGAAGAGCTATCTAAAGGCTGGTTTTGGCGATTGTTTAGCTGATACTTTCAATATTAATAAAGGTCATTTATTGGCCTTTATTAATTGCAATCTTTAACACGTATTTTTTGGTGTTACTGTTCCCATTTGTAATATCCAATCAAATGTTCACTGTTTTTATTGCTCGCAGACTATAATTAGTTAGAGGTCTTGCTTAGTCCAATAATTGTCAGAAATTGTTCAACAATTCACAGCATACTTTCTTACTAATGAGTTGTTCTTGCATACAACTGTTACCTAAGTCGATTTTAATCAAGTTAATAGTAAATATGGTGCACTGAACCTGCATTGTATGAATAAGTTGTTCTGTCTATGTCCCCATTTAGATAAAACCTATCTAAGTTAATGTGTCCGTTTCCTCTTGCAGATACGTTACAAGCAAGTTTAAATAATCAATTGATTTTACAAAATTAATAACTGGAAAATTAAAAAAAAGTATCTGATACTATTCTTGAATAGGATGTTTTAAGGCACTTTTTATGAAAGGCGTAGTATTCGTAAAGTTTAATGAATTTATTGAAGAGCTTTGGGGAGAGGAGTTCTGGGACGAATTACTCGATGAAGCTAAGTTACCAAGTGAAGGGGCCTACACTACAGTTGTCACGTATGATGACCAAGAATTATTTATACTCATTGGGTTAGTAGCAGATAAACAAAATATATCATTAAAAGACGTCTTGTTTACCTTTGGTAAATGGGTGTTTAAAGAATTTTATAATATAGCCCCAGCAGGTGCTCACGACTTTAAAGATGTGTTTGAATTTTTATATGCCGTTCAGGATTTTATTCATGTTGATGTAAAAAAAATTAACCCAGATGCCTTAGTCCCTGAGTTTAAGTTTCTGTCTGCAACAGATAATAAGCTCTCATTTCATTATTTGTCTCCACGTAAGCTTTGTTTTTTTTGTGAAGGAATTTTACACGGACTTGCGGTGCACATGGGGCAAGAGATAAAGGTATCCCAACCTGAATGTGAGCATGAAGGCGGTCAACGTTGTGTGTTTGAAGTTGAAAAAATATGAAAAAAACTATTGAGCCTCAAACCAGTGAACTTATATTAACTGAGATTAAGACTGTCGAAGAACTTCAGAAGCGTATTGCCGTTCTCGAACGTAAAGCAGCAAGAGAAAAGAAAGCACGGAATATGGCTGAGAAGCAGCTAGAGAGATATTCTCTAGAAATTTATCAAATTAATCAGTCTTTGAAAAGTGCATTAGCTTTTTCTACAAAAAAACAATGTGAACTCGAGTACCTTGGTAAAGCTTCAATGGGGGATGCATCAGAACTTCCGCTAAACCAGATGATCGGTAATATGGTTGAACTCACTTGCGAGTATTGTGCTGCTGATTATGGGTTTTACCTCGTGACTGAGGATGGTGTGCCAGTCGAGGGGACGCCTGACAATGCATGGAGTAAAGAGCTTGGATGGCAAGGTCAGAGTGAGTTGCAAAATCTTGTCAACGCCAACTTGCCGCTAAGTCAAGCTGATGTCTTAGAGTCCTGGTTTGTTTCAGCGCTAAGCGATGATGATGCTCAGCACTTTGGCTGGGTGCTATATATGAACTTTGCCTTGTCTGACAGTAAAATAGGTTGGCTGGCTTTTCTAAGTAAAAAGGCGTCATTTGATGAGGGAATATTCCCAATCTTAGCGACCGCAAGAGATGACTTAAATAGTGGTATCCGAAGAAGACTAACCGACATACGTATATTAAAACGTAATGTGCAGCTTCAAGATTCAGTCAACAACCTTGAAAGTGCTAAACGTCAACTCATTCAATCAGAAAAAATGGCTTCACTGGGCCAGTTAGCCGCTGGCGTTGCCCATGAAATTAACAACCCGGTAGCTTTTGTCCGTTCAAATATGGAAGTGTTTAAAGGGTATATACATGATTATAAAAGCCTACTTGATAATATTAAAAGTGAACTGGCAACACATAACAAATTAGATATGACGTTTTTTACTGCATTATGTGAAAAAGTTGACCTTACATATATAGATGAGGATTCTACAGCTCTATTAACCTCTAATATTGAAGGGTTAGATAGGGTTAGAGATATTGTGGGAAATTTAAAAAATTTTTCAAATGCCGGAGATGCAAAACTGACTCAGATGTCTCTCTCTAAATGTGTTGATGCCGCGCTGCGCATTACCGGGAACGTATATAAATATGAGCATCAAGTCGATAATCAACTAACCGATTTATGCCCTGTGGTTTTAGGTGATTTAGGTCAGTTGCAGCAGGTATTTGTGAATTTGTTTATCAATGCCGCTTATGCCATGCAAGGAGGTGGAAAGCTCAGTATATGGCATACTGAAGATGACCAAAGAGTGATTGTCCATGTTAAAGACACGGGCAGTGGAATGGATGAAGAGACAATTAGTCAGTTATTTATTCCTTTTTTTACCACTAAGCCTGTTGGCGTCGGAACTGGTTTAGGGTTGTCTGTTTCCTATGTTATTCTTGAAGCACATAATGTGCAGGTCACTGTCGATTCTGAAATCGGATTTGGCACTACCTTTAACTTATCTTTTCCAGTGAGTCTGTAGCTCCAAACTAGTGCTCTTATACTATTAAAAACTTAGGTTTTGGTTGGCTTACACTATTTGTAAAAACGCTGTTAGTATTTGGGTTAATGTTAATCATCTTGAATAACACTTTATGGGTAGCGTTATTGTTGCGTTCAATTCTATTTAATGTGATGCAATCTTATTGGTGAGTAATTCCACTTTTTTTATGGTTTTGGATCCGGTTTTTAAGATTAACGTTATATTTTTTTTATGGTTTTTTGCAGATGAATGTTCCCATTTTTTTACCTAACTTTTTCTAACCTAACTTTCTCTAACCCCTCTTCTATTGAATTTATTAGCTCGTCGTTATCCCAAGGTTTTTGTATATATTTGAGAGTTTTACCATTATTAATTGCACTTACGGTCGACTCCATATCTGCGTATCCAGATAATAAAATACGATAGCTGTTGGGATAAGACGTGGCTACCTTTTCTAATAGTTCTGCTCCAGACATAGCAGGCATTCTCATGTCAGAAATAATAAGATGAACATCGTTTTGTTGCATAATCTCTAAGGCTTTTTCACCACTTGAAGCAAAGAGCAAATTGTAGTTTTGTTTACGTAATAAACGTTTTATAGCATGAATAATATCTAATTCATCATCCACACAAAGCACTGTCATAAGTGGTCTAGTGACTGCATTTGCATCATTCATTTGATGTCTCCTTAACTTAGTTGCCCTTGTATTCAATAGACAGCAATAATATTGGAACCAGCCTATTCTAAAACATCTAGTTATTATAATTATTTAAATTATCATAAACACAAAAAGTACAGCTTAAATGAGAGCTCAAAAAAATCATCAGCGTATTCATTGCGCCTCTTTTTTAAATTGTTAGGCTTAATTTATTTTGATCGCCTCCTTAAGGACATTATAGCCAGACAAAAAATCCTATTCATATTGGGGATAGTAAAATAGTTAAGTTGCTTAATTTTGAAAGCATTAGAGGACTGGTCCACAGATTAAGTTTATCCGATAAAATCGGTACACAATGTTTCTCCAGTTACTCAAGTGTTTTTTCATCATCCAATCAAATTTGTGGGTCTCGTTGCAATGTCTTCAGTACCCTGTTTTCGCGCCATGAGTAAAGACCTATATCAATTAGGTGTTTCTTTTATATAACAAGACTAGATGTTAGTTCTTTGATTGTTTGCAATTTGCAACGCAATACAAAATAAATTCCCAAATCACATAGCTAATTTTACGCTATAGCTCTGAAAGGTGATTTTTACGTGGCGTAAAAATTGGATTGCTTATTGCATTGAAACCATTAGAAGACGTCTAAAGTCAGTATTAGAGTGGTGAAACCATGAAAAACAAGGTGTTGGTATTTAGCATTGCATTGAACGGTTACCAATGGCTGTATAAAGATTGCATTGCTTCACACAAACGTTATGCAGAGCTTAATGGGTATACTTATCAAGTTGTCACCAAACCTTACGCGACTTCTATTGGTGTGGAGTGCTGCTGGTTAAAGTTAACCTTAATGATTGAAGCGTTAGAAAACGGTTATGATGCCGTATTATTTGTCGATGCTGATGCTTTTATTCAAACACATGCGCCACAACTAAGCAGTGTGTTACTGCCTGATAAGTACGTGTATTTAGCAAAAAGTTACACTGGTCGATACAACTCAGGTGTGATTTTGATAAAAAACCATAGCAAAGTACGTCATTGGTTAAACATGATAGTAACAGCTAGGCATCAACCAATCTTGGCTGAAAACAACGTGGGTTGGGGCGAAAATGGGCATATCATTGAATATACCAAACACTGTCAATTCGTTAGAACATTAGATCGTAGCTGGAACAATACTTACGATCCAGACTTAAATGATTATATTCGGCATTTTAGTTTTGGGCCTTTGCGCACAAATTTATGGCTCAATCTAAGTCATAAAGTACTGGCAAGGTTAACTAAATTATTCAGCAAATGTCAGGCCATAGCTGAGATGAAAAGCCAATCTTATCCTCACCCAGATAAACTTACTAAACTAACCTCTTTAGTATTACAACGTTATTCAGAGTTCCGTCGTATTTAACTACATAAAGCCCACTTAGTTTTGGAGATCATGGGGCCTCTAATAATCTATATCCCTTTGATAATCCATATGTTTTCTAATAAATTAAACTCCGCCTTCTGATTTTTTCTCGTAATAAAAAAAATTTTCAATTTGCATTTTTAAAATAGAAATTACAATCGTGCATATATCCCCCCTATATATATATATCAATAAAATCATTTAATAACAATGACTTAAGTTATTTTTGAAAGTTGGCACAAGATCCGCAATGTATCAGCTATAGGGACTCTAAAGAGACAAACACACTTTAGGTAAACCAAAACTAGCAGAGATTGGAGATCGATATGTCAGGTAAACCATTTTTACTTTATGTAAGAAGTCGTGTTGTCGATGGCACCGAGCAACAGCGTTACTTCGGCACGGAATTTAACCGCCCGACTAGCGCTTGTTTATTATTAATCAGCCTGCCAATTCTTATATTGAATACCTTTATAGCCTTAACCAAAGGCAAATCTGTTTTTGAGTACTCATTAAAGCAAGACTGCCTCGGGAGACCTGTTCGATACCAGTACTTTAGTTCTGGTATTTTAAAAGGTTTGCCAATGTTATGGAGTGTATTGACCAAACGCATTAGCCTTTGCGGAATGCCAGTTGATATCGAGATGACTAAACAGCAAACAGAACGTTTGCAGGCTTATTCTTTTATTCCTGCGGGTCTATTTGATGCGGTTACTTTGCATCAGGCTAGTGGGTTAGTCACCATCGATAAAACTGAATTACTTGAAAAGCAATTTACTGGCAACCGACTAGGATATTTATCGCTGTTATTAAAAGCTGGGCTAACTGCTTTTTTATACAACAATAATAAGTCTCAGTTAACTACCCCTGCGATTTTTACTTTGTTTGGTTTGAAAATTAATAATGACACTATGACTGATGCGGTTGACTGGGTGATGTCAGAACAAAATATTGAACTAGACTCGGAACAAAAACTCAAGGGTTGTAAAATAGGCTGTTTTGTTAATGTTAACTCTGTCAATTTAACCGCGGTTGACCCACAGCTGAGTGCTAACCTAAATGCCGCGGATCGCAGTTTTGCTGATGGATCCGGGTTAAGGATTGCTGCGAAAAAACTCGGTATCAATATTAAAGATAACCTCAATGGTACAGATATGTTACCGCATTTATGCGAAGTCGCTCAGGCTCAAGGGGTTTCAATCTATTTATTGGGAGCAAAGCCTGGTCTGGCTTTCGCCACTACTAAAAACCTTCTTAAACAATATCCAAGGCTACGTATCGCTGGAGCTGAACATGGATATTTTGAGCGCACACAAGACAACAATGTTGTCGATCGCATTAATCACTCGAATGCCGATATTTTGCTATTAGCCATGGGTTCCCCCGTGCAAGAACAATGGCTTAAAGATAACGCGCCGCAACTTACCTGTCGAACAGCATTGGCTGTAGGCGGTTTGTTTGATTTCTACTCAGGACACATTTCAAGAGCGCCAATATGGATGCGCGAATTAGGTTTGGAATGGGTTTGGAGGTTAATGAAAGAGCCAAAAAGTAAATTTAAACGTTACGTGATTGGCACCCCACTATTTTTAATTTCCACCTTTGTTTTTAACCGTGCAAGTCGAGGGCTTTAATCATGACTAATTCTACTATTTCAAACCCAGCGATTGACCAATTTATTGTTGCTAGCGAACAAGTTATTATTGCTGATCCAGAAATGATGCCGAGTAAACATAAGGGTATACCGATGTTTCTACAACGTCCAATGGCCTTGATTACCTTACTTGTTTTATCACCTATGTTAATGATAGTCATGTTTCTTCTTCGTTTAGAAAGCCGCGGCAGTTGTTTTTTTAGCCAAGACCGGATAGGTAAATATGGACGTCATTTTAAAATGTATAAGTTCCGTTCAATGTATTTAAAAACGGACCGTCGTTATGCTGAGCCTGATCCAAGTACAAGTGATCGAGACGGTATTTGCAAAAAATATAGAAATGATTCACGCATTTCTATCGTTGGTGCATTTATTCGTAAGTACTCAATCGATGAACTTCCACAATTGATCAATATTGTTAAAGGTGATATGGCTTTAGTTGGGCCCCGTCCAGCTTTGGCAATTGAGGTAAATGCGTATCCTACTTCAGCGTTATGCCGTCTTAACGGAATCCCAGGTTTATCTGGTTTGTGGCAAGTATCAGGAAGGGCCGATACTGACTTTGATACCCAAGTCGCGTTAGACAACCGTTACCTTCAAAAACAGAGCATCGGTTATGATATCAGAATATTACTAGCCACCTTACCTTGTGTACTTGGCGCTAGAGGAGCGTATTAGTATCAAGTAAAAAAGCACCTGCAATAAATAAGCTATCTCCAGACAGATTATTTATTGCAAATTTACTCCATTATCTCTTCGATTGCTTTCGCAATTCGCAATTCGCAAATTAAAAACAACTTGGCATTATGCAAAATACCAATCTTAATTTAAAAATAAAATGAATATAAAACAGTCTGTTATGGCTTTTAGATGGTTGGCCTAGTTGCTGCAATAGCTGGTTATATTAGTCACATTGGCTACAGGTTATCCACGGGGTATTTAATGAAAACGGTTCTATTAAACCTTATACAACAAGTGAACATTAGCCTCGCGATCCGTGTTTTCGGTTTATGTTTGTTGGCAGGTTGTGCTCAACAACATAGTTTGTATGAAATAGAAAATTCCTCTTCTGGTTTTTACGGTTCTAAAAACGATAATGGCGAGTTGTTTAGTCAACAAAGTGCGCCGGGTAAAGTCTTTGCTGCACAACTTCATTGTGATGAGCGTGCAGACTTTGCCGCGCCGCTAAATTATCGGGTTGATAAACCTATCCTGTCATCTGCTCCAAGCCAAGCACCATTACCTGCAACTATGAATCCAGCAAGAAATATTTTACCCCTTAGCCCAGGTGACATGATTGAGATCATCATGGAATATGGAGAGGGATTCAACGGCAGTTATGTATTAGACAACCTAGGTTTACTCACTTTGCCTATTATTGAGCCGATCCATGCATCTGGTATGTCGCCAAGAGAATTATCGCAACGAGTTGAAATGGCATTAGTTAAAGCCAATGTATTTCGTCCCGTTACCGCCACGGTGCATGTCAAAGTTTTACACTTAGCAGCAATTGAAGTACCGGTTACTGGCGCGGTATTTCAACCGGGTAGAATATTAATCAATAATAAACGTGCTAACAATGAAATGGACCTACGGGTTGTTGCTGCAGGCGATTATACCCACAGAAGATTGCTTTCAGAAGCCATCCGCGGGGCACATGGTGCACGACCTGACGCGAAACTCGATCAGGTTATTTTAATTCGTCAAGGATGGCAGATTGAAGTCGACTTAACGGGCATATTATCTGGCTTGCCAGTCAAAGATTATCCACTTATCGATG
>Ga0209712_10002598_pt1 | contig 14785 bp, 16 predicted proteins | sample ArcOceMetagenome_FD_187443 | JGI IMG/M metagenome (GOLD analysis project Ga0209712, IMG submission 187443) | Marine eukaryotic phytoplankton communities from Arctic Ocean - Arctic Ocean - Greenland ARC118M Metagenome (SPAdes) (version 2) | ecosystem: Environmental > Aquatic > Marine > Oceanic...
TATACTCAAGATTGCATGCCAGATCTGGCTCGTGCCAATGCTTTAATAGAGTCGACATCTATTTTTCCTGAATCGCCACTTGAAATACCATCGCTTATAGCCGTTTGTAGAGCTTGTTGTTTGATTCTTAAATACTCTTTGGCAGATATGAGAACGCCTTGTTCCTTACCATTGCGAGTTATCGCGATAGGTGCTGATTGCGCATTCATTAACAATTCACCAAAATTATTTTTTGCTTCTGTTGCCGTTACACTTTTCATAATGCTTCCTATACTGAGAGATATAAGTTCAAACAATAGCTAAATCAGCTAAATTAGACAATGAATATTTCATTACTGCAATGACTGCTTCAGTCAACTTTTCATTGGATTTCGAGGCCATCACAGCTTAAAGCTAATCAACCATCTCTTGCATATCAATTCCATTCTTGGTATTCCAAGAAAGTCCCTGTTCCCATCATAAAATGCAAATAGGCTAGAGCATACATTCTTATATTCAATTATCGCTATCTAAATTATCCCTCGTATCGCATTCTTTATTGACAGATCTACAATATCGTTCGGTTGCATAGGGTGGCATGATTCAAGGGGGTATAAAGTGGGGTATCGTTTTCAAAATTTTTATTTTATTAATGATATCAGTGATATATGCGCCAATGGGCGGCATGATGTAATTGCATCAGATTGTGCATTGCCTTTTATAGTATTGAGTAAGAACCCACAAACCTCAGGGTTTGTGAGTTCTTTGCATTTGTATAAGTGAAAGGAAATTATTTGTTTAATCAATTAGTCAAAAAAGCGCCATAGGGTATTGCAAACAAACGGTCGCCAAAAGAAAGAATAGAATCGCCATCATAAAATACAACACCTTTTACAAACGATGCGCCTATAGCATCACGCAACTTAATTAAGCCTTTAAAGTCAGCTGATTGAATTGTGGCTGAAGCTTTTACTTCTATACCCGTAATAAATTGGCCATCTTGCAACACGAAATCTACTTCAACTTTATCTTTATTTCTGAAATGGTGAATGTCGAAATTAGCGTCCTGCCAGCTAGCGTATTTTTGCAATTCTTGATAAACATAAGTTTCAAGAAGTTATTGCCCGAGTAGACCTCTGTCCTGATGTAAATTTTCAGCCTTAGCGTTAAGTAAAGAGCACGCTAATCCAGTATCTGCAAGATGCATTTTGGGTGTTTTTATAAGGCGGCTCAAGCGATTACTATGCCATGGTTGAATTTGCTCAATTAAAAAAATTTGTTCAAGTAATACAATATATTCCTTTATGGTAGGTCGGCTTATTTCAAATGGAGAGGCAAGGTCTGAGACGTTAAACAATCGTCCAGTTTGACCGGCGCAAAGCTGCAGTAACTTTGGCAACACACTTACATGTTGAATATTGGCAATATCTTGAATATCTCGTTGAATAAGAGTATTGGTAAAGTCGCGATACCATGCCATTTTTCTACTTTCACTTTTTCTGCTAAGCGCAGATGGGTAACCTCCAGAAGTAATTAATTCAAACAGTCTTTTACCAAGTTTTGTATACCCAGTTGTCTTTAAATTTGACTCTGTTGTTCGGGTAAAAAGATTTTGTAAACCACTTGATTGACGACCCATGATTTCAGCTTGCGCTAGTGGCCTTAAATGAATAATCTCTATCCTGCCAGCTAGTGAATCGGATAGTTTTGGTAAAAGAAAAATATTAGCTGAGCCCGTTAATATGAAACGACCCGGTTTTCTATTTTTATCTATACTCGCCTTGATGCTTGTAAATATCTCAGGGGCTCGTTGTACTTCGTCTATGATTATTTTTTCTGGTGGCTCCGCCACTGCTTTTCCGCCTTTAAAGTTTCATTACAAAAAGGCTTATTTTAGGGGCAAATGGCAAGCGGACGCCGCGTGGGATGCCATTTGAGCTTTTAACCGCTATTTTCCTGCCTGCCGTATACACTTTGACTTAGTCACTAGCATATCCATGATGATCAGCTCCCAAGCTCGACTTCCCTTTCGAGCTGTTCAAACTGGTTCCGGACCATTTTGTCTGGTTACTATTTTTTGCTGTTGACCATATTTACGGGATAAATATGGAACAGCTTCAGCTGGCCTTAAAGGTAAAGTGCAAGGATGCGCTTTATAAAAAGAGTAACTGGCTCGTTAGGACGAGAGTCAAAAACCATCACGACGACGGCGCGAAGCGTGCTTTTAAATTAACCAGAGGCAAGATTAACTGTAGCAAGCAAAAAAGTAAGCCAGACAACAGAGATGCTATTTGAAAAAACGAATGGCTTCCAGTGTGCACAGCACATGCTTTGTGCTTATTGGCGAACTATGGTGACTGTCTTGTTAATTGCTCTGTTTTGGCTTACAAACCACACCGGTTAAGTGTGATGGATGCTCAAGTATATCGGCAACCAGTAGCAGTGATTCTTCACATTCCCAGCGACTCAAAGAGCCCCCTAAACACATTCTAAGAGCGGGAACGGGATTGTTGTCGGTGCAAAAAGCAGCACTTGATACCACGCTAACATTTTGTGACCTAAGATGAGCAGCAACAACTGAAGGGTTTAGCTCGATACTTTTAGGCAGTTGGATCCATAAATGAAAACCGTCAGGGTGAGCGAAATATTTATGTTTCTTTAAATGTTTTTGAGCGAGAGCTTGTCTGCCCCTTGACTCTGTTCTGATTTCCAAGGCCATTTGATCCAGAGAACCGTCCATTATCCAGCGGGTTGCAAGCGCGTTGGTGATGGGACTGGACATCACAGAAAGGGCGCGCAGTGCACCAGCTGTTCTTTGTGCATGCAATTTACTCGGTACATAAAGGTAGGCAGTGCGCACACCCGCACCAAAATACTTTGCCAGACCGGTGATGTAGTATGTGAGCTCAGGCGCCAAATTTGCAATGGGTGATACCGGATTTTCGGGCAGCACGGCGTAGGCATCATCCTCAATAATTGGAATGCTGTAGCGCAGCGCCAAATCTGCAATCGACTCTCTTCGCGCCCTGCTAAAGGTATGAGTGGTAGGATTTTGCAGAGTGGGATTCAAATAAATGACGGATATGTTTTCTGTCTTACACAGATCCTCCATAAATCGTATTATTGGCCCATCACTGTCACTGTCTATTGAGTACAGTTTTATATCCAGCTGAGCAGCAATAGCTTTCAGGCCTGGATACACCAGACTTTGCACACATACCCCTGAACCTTCGGTCACTAAGAGTGACAGTAACGCGACTAGTGCACTATGTATTCCGGGACAGACTAAAATTTGCTCAGCGTTTGCACGACTAATAAAAGGTGACAATAATTTTAAGCCAGCTTGTTTGTCTGCTTCGGTGCCACCAAAGTCCTGGTAACGAAACAAGGTATAGATATCTCTATTGTCTACCAGACTACTAAAGCCCAGGCCTATTTTATCTAACAAGCTAGGTGTTCTTGGTTCAGGTGGCAGATTCATGGTCATTTCAATGTTACTGCCACCACGCAGCGAAAACACATTGGTTCTGCCTTTTATAAAGGATCCTGTTCCCGGATGAGAATCGATTAATCCCCTCCCCCTAGCCTCTTTGTATGCCCGAGCCACAGTGGTGTAGTCTAAGTTCAGTAAACTTGCCAATTCTCTGAGCGGCGGTAATTTATCTCTTGCCTGAAGAGTGCCTTTATCAATATCTGCTGCAATCATGTCTGCGATCATTAAATAAGCTGGACGCCTATCCTTATTTTCTAACGCCACTGCCCAATGCTTATATTGATTTGCTTGCAAGTTAACACTCCTCACCCGTTCGTTTTTTTAAACTTTCTACATTTCTCATTTCATGTTTACGCAAGTTCTATTCCAGTAAGCCAATCCTGTGAATATCGCAGAATGTTTGCATAGTTGATTGCATTGGCAAGCAATCATATGCGCATAGCTTGGTGCAAAATAGTCAAAATTTGCACAGCCTTGGTGCTTCTAATGGTTGGCTCTACTGGCCAATTCTTTGAATAATTAGGGCTTTCAAATTTATTTTCAACTACACAAATTTCTCCCCCTCTACTTGATTGGATTTTGATTGGATTTTGCCTAAGAGCCGCTGGCACAGCTGTTGCAATTCTGTTTATGTGATTGATGAACTAAGTCAGATACACAATTAGCAACCATTAAATAATTAACACTCAAAGAGGAATATTTCATGCCTAAAGTCACAGCACCAATGCACAAAGATGGCGACTTTTTTGTCGACTATGAAGAGAAAGTTTTTGAAGATGTAAAAGCCAAAGAAGGAGAAAAAGCGCTGGTAACTTTCCACACAGTCGCATTCGAAGGCTCAATCGGTTTTGTTAATATGTTGCAAGCAACACGATTGCTGCGCAAAGGCTACGAAACGTCTATTTTGCTATATGGTCCAGGCGTAACACTGGGCTTGCAACGAGGATTCCCCACCTTGGGTGCTGAGGCATTCCCCGGTCACCAGAATTTCACCAATCAGCTTAAAAAGTTCATGACTGAAGGGGGCAAAATCTACGCGTGTCGCTTCGCTTTGCAAGCACTCTATGGTCACGGCGAGCCTTCTCTGATTGAAGGAATTAGGCCAATAAGTCCCTTGGATGTGCTTGATATTAAACTGCTGCACACCAGAGATAACGCGTTCATCATCGATACCTGGACAGTCTAAAAGGAGCAGCACCGATGTCTCAACAACGAGTCGTTCGAGTTGCTGCCGCTCAGCTTTCTCCTGATTTGGAGAAAGCTCAGGGCACACTTGAAAAAGTACTGGGCGCGATTGAAGACGCCGCAAATAAGGGGGCACAACTGATTGTTTTTCCAGAAACATTTGTTCCGTATTATCCCTATTTTTCGTTTATCTCGCCACCTGTACAAAGTGGTAAAGAGCATATGCGTCTGTATGAAGAAGCGGTGATTGTACCTGGCCCCATCACTCAAGCTGTCAGCGCATGCGCTAAACGGAAAAGCATAGTGGTTGTGTTAGGTGTGAATGAGCGTGACAACGGCTCAATTTACAACACACAATTGGTTTTTGATGCCGACGGTGAACTGGTGCTTAAGCGCAGAAAAATCACCCCCACCTTTCACGAACGAATGATTTGGGGACAAGGTGATGCCTCTGGATTAAAAGTGGTGCAAACACGTGTCGGGAAAGTAGGGGCATTAGCATGTTGGGAGCATTACAACCCACTTGCTCGTTATTCGCTCATGACGCAGCACGAAGAGATCCATTGCAGTCAGTTTCCAGGCTCATTGGTTGGGCCTATATTTGCCGAACAAATTGAAGTGACCATACGCCATCACGCTCTCGAATCAGGTTGTTTTGTTGTCAATTCAACAGGTTGGCTTAGCGAACAGCAAGTTGAATCCATTACCACAGATGCCAAACTACAAACGGCCCTACGAGGCGGCTGCATGACCACCATAATTTCTCCAGAAGGATCCCATCTTGTTGAGCCATTACGCGAGGGTGAAGGTATCGTGATTGCAGATCTGGATATGTCTTTGATCACCAAACGCAAACGGATGATGGACTCGGTCGGCCATTACGCTCGCCCGGAATTATTGAGCCTTTTAGTCAACGATAAACAAGCGGCTTATTCACAGTCGTTGAATTCGCACGTTGACCCTTTTACTAACTTGCAAACTTCTGTTGAGGAGAACGAAAATGCCATCAACCGCGACTCAGATCCAACATCTAATAACTGAAGTACAGTCTCGGGGCGTACGCCTGGCGAGTACTGAGCAGGATCATGTCAGTCGCAGAGGAGGTGCTGGCCCGAGTGATCATCAGGCAATTGTGATAGACGGCACATCTGTAATGGTGCCTGTGCATACTCAATCTGTATTGAGCTCACCCTTTACCTTAGAACAGACACCAGTAGCTAACGGCAAAACAAAACTGTTAAATAACGGTATTCCTATTTCCGACATCACCTTTGCCAAAGAACCGAAGTTTTACAAGCTATCGACAGTTGACGGTGTGCCCTATGGGCAGATTGCTACGCTACATAGCACAGATGTGCTGGCCACCACCGTATTACAGACCTGCATTCGCTACGGTGCCCTGCATAAAACCTGCAAGTTTTGCTCTATCGGCCAATCATTAGCTGCGGGCAGGACCATCGCTCATAAGACTCCAGAACAGTTAGCTGAAGTGGCAAAAGCCGCAGTTGAGTTAGACGGTATTAAGCACATGGTGATGACAACAGGCACCCCGTCAACATCAGATCGCGGAGCAAAGGTATTATGTGAAAGCGTGCTTGCTGTCAAAGCAAGTGTGGATATTCCCATCCAAGTGCAATGTGAGCCTCCTGCTGATTTTGCCTGGTTTACACGACTAAAAGAGGCGGGTGCGGATGCTCTCGGCATGCATTTAGAGGTGATTACGCCATCGGTCAGGCAACACATCATGCCAAGTAAGGCAAAGGTCACAGTCGACGAGTATATGGCAGCTTTCAAAGCGGCTGTTCCCATATTTGGTTGGGGACAGGTTAGCACTTATATCTTAGCTGGTTTAGGCGATACCGTTGAGGCTATTTTAGCCATGTGCGATGAGTTGATTGAGATTGGGGTATATCCCTTTGTGGTGCCTTTTGTACCGATACGCGGCACACCTTTGGAAGACCACCCTGCCCCTTCAGCTGAGTTTATGACATCAATTCTGGCACCTCTTAGTGAAAAAACGGTGCGGGCAAATATGCGAGCAGACACTATTAAAGCTGGTTGTGGTCGTTGCGGTGCCTGTTCCTCATTAAGTAAGTACGAAAAAAATATTGAGGTATAAGATGGGATCCCAACACTATGACTTACTGGCCAGTTCAGCAGACAGAGCATCAAGCCAACAACTTGCCGCCCATTATTCAGACTTCACTATCAAGTGGGCGACACTGGATTGGGAAATTAGGCAGGCTCACGCCCTAAGACGCAGTGTTTTTTGTGACGAGCAAGGTATTTTCGAAAAGGATGATATTGACGAGATAGATTACGAGGCTCAGGTGCTTGTTGCCATAGCGAACCATGGCGGTTGGCATGAAAAAATTGTCGGTACGGTCAGGATTCATCAACCAGAAGAAGGGATTTGGTGGGGCTCTCGTTTAGCTGTTCAGCATGAGTTTCGAAAACAAGTTGGCTTAGGTGCAAACTTAATTCTACTGGCAGTTTCCAGTGCGTATGCCCTTGGCTGCGTTCAGTTTTTAGCTCAAGTACAAAAGAAAAATGAAGCCTTTTTTCAACGACTCAATTGGCAAAGCCAATTTGATCTTGATGTGAGAAATCACCCTCACGTCATGATGCAGGCAGATTTGTCAGAATTTACTCCTTGCTTCCAACCCACAAGTGGTTTCGTTGTCAAAAGCAAACGTCGCACTTATATGAATGAAGTGCCCTCCCCTTTGTTATATGCCTGTATTGCAAAGTCCGCAACATATGCTTCTGCGGCGGAGGTTTATTATGCAACTTAAAGAGTTACTAACTAACTTGAGAACTTTCTCAGGCATTCGTCAGAAGCGGGAAATTCAGACTGTCGCCCATGAGTTGGCAACTAGTTATAGGGCCGATGACTACCAAAATGGTGATGATACGGCGGTGATTAAAAGCAACAATGGCTACGATTTGTTTGCCAGCGAAGGCTTTTTAAACGCTTTTGTTGAGCGTGACCCCTGGTTTGCAGGCTGGTGCGGCATCATGGTCAATAACAGTGATATCGCCGCTATGGGTGGGCGAGCCACCGCAATCGTCAACACGGTTTGGGGGCAAGATAATGAACAGATGCAGCAGTTATTGCGCGGCATGGTGGCTGCTTCTCACGCTTTTCGTATACCTATTGTGGGTGGACACACTAATTTACAGACTCAGCAGACTCATCTTTGTGTCTCCATTTTAGGTCGGGCAAAAAGTCTACTCAGCAGTTTTTGTGCCCAACCAGGGCATGCTTTGGTGGCAGCGATTGATTTACGCGGAGCGTTTCGTCAGCCTTTTCTAAATTGGAATGCCGCCACCGAGGCGCCGCACAAGCGATTAAGGGCAGATTTAGCCCTGCTTCCTACAATCGCTGAGCAGGGTTTGGCCATTGCTGCCAAAGACATCAGCCAAGCGGGAATATTAGGTACCTGTGTCATGTTATTAGAAAGCTCGAACGTTGGGGCGCGGATTCAGCTTCAAAATATTCCTAAGCCACCACAAGTGAGCTGGCATGATTGGTTACGTGCATTTCCAAGTTTTGGTTATTTGCTCACTACACCAATAGACAAACTGGACAGCTTGTTAAAAACCTTTCACGACAGAAATATTGATGCGGCACAAATTGGCAAAATTGATGCAGGAACCTCACTTTATGTATCACATGAGGGGCAAACCGAAGAATTCTGGGATCTAAACAAAGAAACACTCACCGGAATGGACACAAATCCTCTAAAAACACCCACTACAAATACAGGGAGGGCTGGTTATGCCTGAAAAACGTTTTGAAATTAGCTGGCCAAATGGCGATCAGGAATCTTGCTATTCACCCTCAAGTATTATTGAGCGATATCTACATGAAGGTGAAACCTATTCCCTTGAGCAATTCGTCAATTTGACCGACAAGGCACTCAATATCGCTAGTAATAGAGTGCAAGAGAAGTATGGTTTTTCATGTTCAAGTGCCATGGATCAATTGCACCGGATTAAACAAACCGCACTTAAATTCGAAGCACAAGCTGACGCACAGGTCACAGTGCACAAAATAAATTAACAGCATAGAACCAGTGATTTCCCTAGGAGAAAACCATGACACATTCGCAATCAATTCAAACCACAACCCAACATTATTCCGTCATTATTGTCGGAGGTGGTCAAGCGGGACTTTCAGTTAGTTACTATCTTCAACAAGAAAATATCGATCACCTAGTGATTGAAAAAAGCAGCCAAATGAATGCTTGGAAAGACAAACGCTGGGATTCATTTAGTCTGGTGACCCCCAATTGGCAATGCAATCTACCCGGTCATCCTTACAGTGGCGACGATCCACACGGTTTTATGGTGCGTGATGAGATCATCACCTACCTAAATGAATTCGAGAAAAAGGTCAATGCCCCAGTGCTTGAAAATACTGTGGCGCTCTATGTTACTCCCTTGGTCAATGGTGGATATGAGGTACAAACTTCTGCAGGAAATTACACCGCAGGTCAGGTTGTTGTCGCCGCAGGCGGATATCATGAGCCAATTGTTCCGCGCATGGCCGAACGCATTCCTGCATCAGTGCAGCAAATACACTCCGAACAATATAAAAATGCCCAGCAGTTACCAGCAGGTAATGTATTGGTGGTGGGATCCGGGCAGTCCGGAGCACAAATTGCCGAGGATTTACATTTAGCAGGTCGCAAAGTTTATTTAGCCATAGGTAATGCACCACGCTGTGCACGCTTTTACCGTGGCAAAGATGTGGTGGATTGGCTTGCAGAGATGAAGTATTACGACATGCCAGTAGATAAACATCCGCTACGTGAAGGCGTGCGTGACAATACCAACCATTACGTCACTGGCCGTGATGGAGGCCGAGATATCGATTTACGCCGTTTTGCGACTCAGGGCATGGAATTATTTGGCTTGATGCATGACTTTGACGGTGAGGACTTTAAATTTGCACCCAACTTGAGCGAAAACCTAAGCGCTGCAGACGCTGTGTATAACAATATTAATAAGCGCATTGATCAATACATTTTAGACAATAATATTGAGGCACCAGTTGGCGAAACTTACCAGCCCGTTTGGGAGCCAAAAGCCGAAAGGGAGTCGCTTAATTTGGCTGAATCTGAAATCACCTCAATCGTCTGGTGCATTGGATTTAAACCTAACTTCAGCTGGCTCAATGCCCCTATTTTTAATGGCCAAGGTTACCCGCAGCATTCCCGTGGTGTAACACCCGAAACAGGTCTGTATTTTATAGGTTTACCTTGGCTTCACACCTGGGGCTCTGGCCGCTTCTCTGGTATTTCAGTTGATGCAGAATATATTAGTCAGCAGATTAATGAGGTTCTATCCCATCATGAGTTAGACCTAGGTGAGCTAAAATCTGCTTAATACCTAAGCCCCTCAGATGTGTGGGGGGGGGAGGGGTAAAAACTGGAGATCTGCTGATGAGTTGTGGCTCCATCAAACTGCACGCTTGATTGATAACCCCATCAGCAGTTCTAGATGAAATAATTTTTCGGGCCACCAAAGGGCTACCGAGGAGCAAAAAAAAGACTTTTCGCGCTATTACCCTCTCTGAGAAATGTTTTTATATTTTTTTTGAACTTATTGTCAAAGCCAAGATCAGATCAAATTAATAACTAACTCATGTACTTAGTAACGTTGTGGTCTCATGACTTAAAACAAAAAAACACCCAAACTTTGAAACACTTAGAAAATCGATGGTTACGTGTTTTAGTGATATTCCAGACAGTCGTCAACAAGGTAAATGTATCTACAGCCAGCATGATGTGTTGATGAGCGCCTATATTTAAAAATTACGAAGACACCCATTCCAAGCTATTTGTTTTGTTAATCCTTTATAAACGCTTCAGCTATGTTAAGCGTCGCATCCCATAAATCGCCAAAATTCACGATGTTTCCGTTTACCAGTACTGATACAACAATTTGTTGTTCCGGGAATAAGATGAGTAAAGAGCTGTTGCCTGTTGCAACTCCTCCATGGTGAACAAATGTCATTGGGCTTTTATTAGCGAAACCTTTGTTGGTTTGAGAACGACGCCAGCCTAGCGCATATTGTTGGCTATTTATTTCACCGGTTGTTAGCTTTTGAGGTTCAAATAATTGCTGTAAAGTAGACTGTTTTAGTTGCTTTTTTGATAGCAGTAAATTGCCCATATTGACTAAATCGCTAGGTGTCGATACAAAACCGCCACCAGCCAATTTATTACTGGTATCCACAGGAAATGATTCTTGAAAATATCCGTAGCCGGTATTATAAAAACTGACCGTTTCATGAGTTGATTGCAAATCATTTTCTACGCCGGTATTTGGCATGTTAAACGGCGTGAAAACACGCTGTTGCATCAATTCTACGAATGTGTTTCCTGCCACTTTTTCCAACACTGCGCTGAGCAAAGTATAATTGTAACTACTATAAGAAAACTGACTGCCGGGTTCAAACAATAAAGGATCGTAGATAAATGTGTCTAAAGCATCAGAAACCGAATCAAATGAATTATTATTATAGTATTCGGAAATAGGGAGACACCAGCAAATATCATAGTTTCTTATACCGGCCGAATGGCTAGCAAGTTGCCTACTGGTAATATTATTCAATGATTGTGGCAAGTCCGGTAAATAGTGAGTAATCGGTATGTCTAGATCTATTGCATTGCTTTCAATGAGTTCGCCAAGTAGTAAAGATGTTAATGCTTTTGACGTACTGCCAATACGAAACTTCGATGCCAATGAAATTGGCCGTTGTGTTGATAAGTCTGCATAACCATATCCAGCAGCCCACACCATTTTTCCATTTACTCCCACTGCAATCGAAATTCCCGGTACACCGAGTTTTTTCCTCGCTTGTAGCACATTCAAATTGGCTTGCTCAATGGCGCTTGTGTATTGCGTTAAATATGTTTCACTTACGCCAATGTCATCTTTTATTTCTGGCAATGGCTTCCATTCAAGTGCATATATCTCAGGCTCAAAAGCCAAGTAAGCAATGAATGTAGCTAAAAAAAGCAAGAGCAAAATTACTAAGGTTATCTTTGTTCGTTTCTTATACATTGGCATTCCTGTAATAAGGGTTTAAATGATGGGACCATGCGCACACTGACTTGAAACAAAATAAAACGCATGAATTTCATGTGAAATCATGGTGAAATCTGGATATATCCTTGTTTGTAGGTATTTTTCTATGGTTCTAATGAAGGTTAGTGTGTGACAGATTTACCAAATGACTCATTGCGTATTGGCGCTTGGTTGGTGTTGCCATTAGAAAATAGCCTAATAAATGAAGTTAAATCTAAGGTTATTGAGCCACAATGTATGGCGCTTTTATTGTACTTTTCAAAAAAGCCAATGGCTGTTATTTCTAGAGATGAGCTGTTAAATGAGGTGTGGAAAAACGTTGTTGTTAATGAAAATACGCTAACTAAAACTATTGCGATGCTGCGAAAGGCGTTAGAGGATGACTCGAATAATCCCAGTTATATTGTTACTCATTTAAAGAAGGGCTATCAACTTATAGCACAAGTGATTTCAACACCCTCACCTGCAAGTGATATTGTTGATCCCAAGCTACCTGAAGAAAATAAAACACGCCAAAACAAGACTCTTATAAAACCTAAATTTGTTGCTACTTTCGTTTGCTTATTGTTGATTGGTTTTTGGTTTTTGGTTTTTCGACAATGTTAACGATGCCACTTTCAGTAAAGGGATTGAACAATATAATCGCATTGTGCCGATTACATCTGGCCCAGAAATAGAGCGAGATCCTAGTTTTTCACCCAACGGTCATTACGTCTTATATAGCCAATATTCTGCCAAAACAGGCTTTGATCTTAGACTCTACTCTATAAAACAAAAACACCATAAGGTGTTAAGTGATTTTCATGGCAGTGAATTGTCTGCGACATGGTCACATGACGGCCAAAGAATCGCGTATTTTCACAAAACGAATTCACATTGTACTGTTAATGTCAGCCTATTTGATTCAAATAAAAAGTTAAAACAAGGTAGTGTCATTACAGAGTGTGGTCACAATAATGAAGGTCAATTATCCTGGTTAGACAAGGATACGCTTTTATTCACTGATAGGAATATAGAGACATTAGGCGAACATAAACTGTATCAAGTACAAGTCAGCTCAGGCATTAAAAGAGAAATTACTAGCCATTACCCCTTCTCTTTCGCTGTTGCAAAAAAAGGCAGGAAAATTGCCATGCTGGAACGCCATAACGGACCATTTAACGCAGAGATTAAAGTACTCTCTTTGGACAAAAAAAAGGTAACCCACACATTGTCTGGGTTTAACTTATTCAATGAATTCGCCTGGTTTTCTGATGAACAGCGGTTGTTAGTGAGTGATGATTACCATGGCAAATTGTCGGTCATTGATGCAAACGGAGCGAAACGTGATTTGTTTCAAGCGAATGTAATGCTGAGTCAACCAGATATCAAACAGACTAGCGATGAAATTGTAGCTGTTCAGGCTTTTGTTCAGTCAAATATCTATCAAGTTCCAATAACTTCTTATATGCAAGAATTTCACAACGGCCAACAGCTTAATGTCGCAAAACAAATTGTCGCGTCCAAATATTTCGACTATTGCCACGAATATAGCCCCCAAACAGGAGTTTTTGCGTTTCTTTCCAACAGAACGGGCACTCACGAACTTTGGATCAATTCACAAGAACAAGAATCTATTGTAGACCTCGATTTAATTGAGAAACACGATATCGTCAATTTTCATTGGTCGCCGACCGGTGAAAATCTACTCATTGAACTAGGTGGTGGAGAGCTGTTTGTTTACCATGTATCTACTCAAACCAAACGACAGATTAATCTGAATCACGATGCATTAATGTATCCAGTTTGGGGAGAAAATGACACGAAACTAATTTATTCAACGCCGACAAGCTTTTCACCTCAAGTTTGGAGGTATGACATACCTACCGCAACGGAAGAGTCGCTTGATTTTAAGAATGTTATTAGCGTGGCCGCATCGCCTGATGGAGCACACCTTTACTTGTTGAAACTAGATTCAAGTTTATGGGTTTATGATAGAACAGCCAAAACAGAAACAATTATCAAGCCGTATGTTACTTGGTCGGCGTGGGGTAGCTTGGTTGTATTCGATAATGGCGTATATTGGCAAGAATCATCAGAGTCTGGATACGAGGTTCATAACTATAAGGTGAGTACCAAAATTCACTCTCGCATCTTGTCAATAAGTCAGGAAAAGCCATTACCAATCCGCTATTTTCACGTGTCACCAAAACAAGATTTGATTAGTTTCTATCAATTGTCTCAATATGAAAGTGACATAGTACTTGTTAAGAAGTCTAATAATGATTAAAGCGTTCTAGCTATCTTCTGGCACAATTTATTAAAACTTAACATTAAGCTAATGCAAAAATTGGCATTTAAGTTTAGATGCAATAAAATTGAATACGCGTCTCAAGACGAGGCTCACTTGTAGTTCTTGATGGTAAACAAGCCAAATAGGGAGTTCCATAATTGGGCCTAAATGGTCAGTCGGGTTCGTAGCAGGGCGTTTGCAGCATCGGGTTTTGAGTGCTGGAAAATTGCTGAATCTTTTATTGAAATTGAACTTGGGGAGCCACCATGATCTCCGATGAAGATTGGGAGGTGTTTGTGGACCAACCGGTATCTGAGAAGCAGAGACAAAAATGGACTGTAATTTTGTTGTATAAATAACACTCACAAAATCGAATCATAAATTAATAGGGGTATAAGTTGGGGTACCTTTACTCGCACTAGTTAAAACGAGCAATAAGAACATATAGATAAGCGGTCTGTGGGCGGCATGATGTAATAGGATTTACATTTTATTCTAAGAAAGCTCGAACCACTTAAACGAAAGCCCAGATAGTAATATTCAGGCTTTTTTATCTATTATTTTGAATAAAACGTTTAATTTTATTTCATACTTCTATGGCGTTTTGATGCACCTAGTGCCTAAAATATTTGATGTATTCTAGCTAAAAATTCTCGATTCATAATAAATGGTATGAGTTATCATATTAATAATAGTGAAGAGCATGGTTAGAGCTTTAACTGGATTTCAAGACGACTTGGCGTTTCAGCAGTTTG
>Ga0209712_10002599_pt1 | contig 14784 bp, 14 predicted proteins | sample ArcOceMetagenome_FD_187443 | JGI IMG/M metagenome (GOLD analysis project Ga0209712, IMG submission 187443) | Marine eukaryotic phytoplankton communities from Arctic Ocean - Arctic Ocean - Greenland ARC118M Metagenome (SPAdes) (version 2) | ecosystem: Environmental > Aquatic > Marine > Oceanic...
AGTGGCGGTAGCAATCTCTATTGCTTTATTTTTGTATTTTAATACTTTGTTTTGAACTATAGCGTTCATCTGGCTCATAGTTGATTCAAAATTTTCAGATTTCACATTGAAAGATTTAACCGTTCTCCCTTTTCTCTTTAGATTTAATCTAAGCGAGGTAGGGTTTTTAAAAACAACATCAAGGTCATAAGTTACTTTTTTAGATTCACTGGCCTGCGTACCATGGCTTTGCTTAATCTCAACAGATCCAATATCTATCCAAACTGCTGTGATCAGGAGGAAGCACACCATTGTCGATAATAAATCGATGAAAGGAGTAAGGTTTAAATCAGCATTTAAATCTTTCTTTCCACCGAGTCCAGTTTTCTTTCTCATAACTATTTCCTATATGTTATTTAAAATTAGTTTCTAGCGATATTTTGTGCGTCTTCAATAGATTTCATATCAGTTGAAAATGATTCACTAGTGTCTTCAATTTGATTTTCAGTGTAAAAAAGAAAGTCATGATAAATTTCTGAAGATTCTTCAGTTAATTTTGTAACTATAGATTCAGTTTTAGAAGTAAAGATAGCAAATGCTACAAGTGCTGGAATAGCTGCTACTAAACCAAATGCTGTTGAATTAAGAGCTTCTGAAATACCTGAAGAAAGTAAGTTTGCTCTCTCTACTGGGCTAGCTGCTGCAACACCGGCAAATGAGCTTATAAGGCCTGTAACTGTCCCTAGAAGACCAAATAATGTAGCAACGTTACCAAACATAGCTAAGTAACCAGTTCTTTTATCATAAGAAGAGATTTCTTTAGATAATTGCTCATCCATTCTTGCTTGAAGAGCTTCATCGCCAGCTCCAGCTTGTCTCATCTTACAACCAACCATTGCTACTTTTCCAATAGATGTGTCGTTAGCTGACATTTCAATATAATTTCTAGCAGCTTTAAAATCACCTTGAGCTATGAAGCCTAAGATTGTTTTTCTAAAGTCTTTTGGTGCTGTTTTAAGCTTTATATAAAGCGCAAAAGTTCTCTCACCAATAAATGCTATTGTTAATAAACCAAATAATAAAATAAAGTACATAAAGAATCCACCTGCGTGGAACTGATCGATTAAACTCATGGAACTACCTCCTATTCCTTTTATATTACATCCTTGTATATTTTCGAATGTCAGCTTGAATAAATATTTCAGTATAAATGAAAAATCTAATCGATAAATAATAGTAATGAAAACAGGAATTGAAAACTTACTTAACTCATTGAGGTATAAATGTAAGTTTTTGTTATGCGATGTTTTTAGTCAGGAATGAAGAAAGAGATATTTTTGATTGGAAATGATCTGGTCTTAATTTTATTCCCTTAGTTTTTAACAAAAGATCAATTAACTGATTACTTTGATAAACCTTTTCTGAAGTGGCTTCACTTCTTGTATATGGATAATCTGCAGAAAAATTATTTCTTAGGTCATTAATGTCAGTGGGATCAGGATATTTCATTACCTGCCAAAGACCTTCAATTGAGTTATAAATTATATTTTCATAGATAAAGGAAAGATTACTAAATACACCAAGCTGAGTGCGTTTAGACAATATAACTTCTCCAGTCTTTGCTTTTTGAGGTAAAATTTCCCAACGACCATGCCTGTGACTGACTGGAATATTTAGCACCAATGAATAAAAACTAGAATGAGTCTATGTTTCAACAAGATCTTCTCTAAAGATTTATTTTAACAGCAACAGGAAGATGATCAGAGAAGCCTTGATAAGTTTTTGCGTTAAACCTCCAAGGAATATTTTCATCAAAATTAACGGCTCCTGTATCAAAGTCGATCCATTCCAAATCTTGAACCATAAAATTTTTATTTATTATATCAAAAGTGCTATAATCAACATAAACATTTTTATTTTTTAAAGATTTTTTTAAAATAAAGATTCTATCTAATGATTCCCACTCTCCCCTATACCAATGTGTACCAACAGAAGTTTCCGTAGAAAATTTACGACCCAGAACTTCAACATCCTCAAATAATGGAAGTATATTCAAGTTTATTCCATGTGGTGAATCAGAACGTGTTTGATTAAAGTCTCCTGTAGCAACTACTAAATCAGATTTAACGAGCTTTACTTTCTTTGCCAGTACTTTAGATGCTACTAAGCGTGTCTGGTCATTATTCCCTTGACTAGGCCAGTGGTTACCAAAAACCGTTACAGTCTTATTTTTTACTTTAAATGTAACTTCTAAAATCCCACGTGTACTACGCCCTTTTTGAACTTTAGAAATATCTACTTTGTGAAGTTTTTGAGAAATAATTGGGTATCTTGATATCATCCCAATATCAATCCCTCTAGAATCTGGACCTTCTATTAAAGAGATGTATTTATAGCCTTTTTTACCAAGGCCTTGTTTTACTAAAAGATTAAGTGCGTTTATATTTTCTACTTCTTCAAAAACAATTATGTCTGCACCCTCACCTTTGTTGAAAGACAGAATTACACGTGAAAGGTTTTGAATTTTTGCATCAAGAGTTTCTTCAGACCAATCAAGTTCAAAACAGTTCCTTCTGTAATGCTCACTTCTCATAGATGCACAGTACTTTTGAATTTCTTTTGATTGCTGTTTAGTTTTCAAAGGTAACCAAGTATAGTCTTTTTTACCTTCGTCATGAACAGTATCAAAAAGATTTTCGGCATTGTAAGTCATTATGCTTACTGATGTTGCAGAAACAGCAGTTACATAAAACGTAGTCAATAGTGTCGTCAAAATTGCTATCATTAGCTTCATAATAATCCTTCAAGTTCGTCGCTTTCAATTTCTCTCAAAAATGGTGTGTACTTAATTTCTCAAGTATTAAAAGCTTTGTCCAAACATGTAAGATAAAGTAATATAATATATTAGCTAGACTTATATGAATTTTATTTTGACGCTAAGTTATGATTAAAGTAAAAAATATAATGAAAAAAATTACACTCTTTTTTAAATTACAATATAAGTTATTGTTCCTATTACTACTTATGGCACCAGTTCCTCTCTATCTTTTACTTCATCAGAGACTGGATATCCCATACTTACCATATTTCTTTTTGATATTACTCTTTGCGTTAAAACTTCTTGCATTTCAATCAATGCCTACAGGAAAGAATTTAATGGAGAAATCAAGAATTAGTCTTGAGAATGAATTAAATAGAAAAGCATCTAAACAGTTAATAGTTAATAGAGCACAATTTATCCATACATCTAGAGATGTAGCATTAGCTATTGCGGGTCTTGGAGTTATATTTATATCTATTTTTTTTAAAGCTTTTTAGTTTATTTAAAATTTATCTACTTTTATAGACCACTCTGGCTTTGAAACGTTTCTTCCTGATTGCATTAATAACATTTCAATTTTTAGCTCTGTTGAAAACTTCCCTTCTGGATTAGAAAACTCATACTCTCCAGCATCATCTACCAACTTAGAGATTGGAGTTATAACAGCAGCAGTTCCACAAGCGAATGCCTCTGAACACTCTCCAGACTTTATAAGCTTTATAAGTTCATTAATATCTATTTCTTTTTCTACTGGTTTTAGACCAAGACTAGGAGCAAGCTTTAAAAGAGAATCTCTAGTAATTCCACTAAGAATAGTATCAGTTAATTTAGGTGTAACTAGTTCATCATTAATAATGGCCATAAAATTCATGCCACTTAATTCTTCAACATACTTGTGATCTCTAGCATCAAGCCATAAAGTTTGATCACATTTCTTAGCATCTAATTTTCCAAAAGACTGGAGACTTGCAGCATAGTTTCCACCTGTTTTAGCAAAGCCTGTACCACCACTAGCAGCCCTTGAAGTTTCTCTTTCTACATATACAGATACATTTGGCTTTCTAAAATAATCAGCAGCAGGACTTGCGATAAGTACATACTTATAAGTACTAGAGGGCATAATACCTAAAGCCGGTTCAGTAGCAATCATAAATGGTCTTAAATATAAAGATGCACCAATCTCTATTGGAACAATGTCATGGCAGATACTTGTAATTAACTTATTAGTTTCAACAAAAATTTCTTTAGGCAATTCAGGCATGGCCATTCGAGTTGCAGAAATATTAAACCTTTTTGAATTCATATCAGGTCTAAATAAGAAAACTTCTCCATCGTCATTTTTATAGGCCTTTAACCCCTCGAAAATTTCTTGAGCGTAATGCAGAACTTTTGCTGCTGGATCAATCATAAGTGGAGCATATGGAATAACATCGATTTTACCCCATGCACCATTTTCATAGTCACAAGTAATCATAACTGGACACATGAGCTTACCAAATCCAAAATCACCTGTTGGATTATATGAATTAATTAACTCGATCGCCTTTGGATCGATATGAATATTCTCCATTAATATTAACCTTATTTATTTAACTTGATAGATATAGTTTTTCTTAGGTATAATTACATTATGGATGAGATAAATTCAAGCTATAGGGAAAAATGTCTAAGGTGTTTTAGGCCCGTAACTAGCTGTATGTGCAAACATATTACAAAAATTCACACAAAAACAAGATTTGCGATACTAATTCACCCAAAAGAGTTCAGAAAGATTAGAAATAATACTGGAAGAATGACACATTTGGCCCTTCCAAACTCGTTATTTATCATGGGAGATGACTTTACTAATGATAAACAAATCAATGATTTAATTGCCACACATAATACCTATCTTCTATATCCTAGTGATGAATCTATAAAATTAAATACTGAGAAGCTAGTAACAAAAAACAATAAAAAAGATTTAATACTGATTCTAGATGCAACATGGCCATGCTCAAGGAAAATGATTAAACTTAGCAAGAACTTGCAAGCTCTTCCTAAAGTGAGTTTTCAAACAGATATTACATCCATTTATCAAATAAAGAGTCAGCCACAAAGCTATTGTTTATCTACGATTGAATCAACAAAAGTGCTTCTAGAATGTTTAAACAATAAGAATGAAACAATAGAGCAAAACAAACTGGATAGTTTTCTCGATCCATTCAAAGAGATGATTAAATACCAAATCGGTTGTATTAATGATCCAAACAAACCTAGATACAAAAGAGATAAAGACAAAGTAATTAAAGTAACTTAGTGTATTCTAAAAAATAAATTTTAAAATAGGATAAATCGTGACTGATCAAAAGCACTCGAATGAGCATCATTCAACAGAAAGTAAAATGGTAAAATTAACCGTAGATAAACCTCAGAGTTTAAAAAATGACACTCTATCTGGTTTAACAGTGGCCTTTGCCTTAGTTCCTGAAGCGATAGCATTTTCATTTGTAGCCGGTGTTAGTCCAAAAATAGGTTTATATGCTGCTTTCATAATGGGCCTTGTTACCGCTATCTTTGGTGGACGACCAGGTATGATCTCAGGAGCAACTGGTGCTGTAGCAGTTATTTTTGCACCTCTGGTAGCAAAAGTAATAGAAACAACAATGGCCACGGGTGTTGGATATGATGTTGCTCTACAAAATGCTACTGGATATTTATTTTCAGCTGTAATTTTGATGGGAATGATTCAAATTGTTTTTGGTCTTTTAAAACTAGGAAAGTTTATTCGACTTGTTCCTCATCCGGTAATGCTTGGGTTTGTGAATGGACTGGCCATCATTATTTTTAAGGCGCAATTTGGTCAATTTACCCAAGGTGGAGAACTCCTAGCAATGACACCCCTAATGGTGATGTGTGCTCTTATAGCACTTACTATGGCCATAAGTGTATACCTTCCGAAACTTACTAAAGCTGTTCCAGCTACTCTTGTTGGTATTGTCGTTGTAACAGTAATTGGTTATTTAATTAATCAATCGCAACCTGGCCTCGTTAGAACTGTACTTGATTTTGTTCAGGATCAAGACCCTACTATAAAAACAATAGCAGCGGGATTCCCTATGTTTGCAATGCCTCAGGTAATGTTCTCAATGGATACATTTTATCTCATTCTTCCTTATGCAGTTCTTGCTGCTGCAGTTGGTTTAATAGAATCACTTATGACTTTAACACTTGTAGATGAATTAACTGAAACAAGAGGTAAAGGAAACAAAGAATGTATTGGTCAAGGTTTCGCAAATGTTCTTAACGGATTCTTTGGTGGTATGGGTGGATGTGCCATGATCGGTCAATCAATGATTAATATAAGAGGTGGTGGACGTGGAAGAGCTTCTGGGATTGTTGCTGCTGTATGCTTACTTCTTTTTGTCTTAGTCGGAGCATCAGTTATTGAGATGGTTCCCCTAGCTGCACTTGTAGGTGTAATGTTCATGGTAGTAATAGGGACATTTGAATGGTCTAGTTTAAGACTATTCAACAAAATTCCTCATTCCGATGCATTTGTAATCACACTTGTTTCAGTTGTAACAGTTCTAACAGATCTTGCAATCGCAGTTATGGTTGGAATTATTGTTTCTGCACTTGTTTTTGCATGGGAACAAGGAAAAAAAATAAAAGCAAACAAAGAAGAAAAAGAGAATAAGACAATTTATAAACTAGAAGGACCACTTTTCTTTGGATCTGTTACAGCTTTTAAAGATTTATTTGATTTTCAAGATGATAAAGAGCATATCGTAATTGATTTTGCAGATTCAAGAGTATGGGATCATTCTGGTATTGAAGCGTTACAAAATATTACAGAGAGGTTTGCTGGATATAATAAAAAACTGCACTTACTAAATCTAACAAGTGATTGTAAGTTACTTCTTGGAAATGCAAACAACATTGTAGAATTAAGTTTTATAGAAAACCTTGAATCTCATATTGCTGACGATGCACTAGATAGCTAAAGTTAACTAAATACTTTTTAAAAAATCATTACAAATTGTAATTAATTCAGAGTCGTAAGACTCTGTTTTAAATGTGTTTGTTTCAGCATCAAAATTCTGCCCAAAGCTTGGAAGTCCAAAAGAGAATACTTCCCTCGCCCCTCTAAATGGAATAATATTTATGATATGCTCCCTACAACTAGATCCTGCACGAGGACCAGGAGATGTTGTTAAAACAAAAACGGGTTTATCGTTAAAGATTGATCCATCATCAGCCCTAGAAACCCAATCTAATATATTCTTTAAAAAAGCTGGCATAGACCCATTATGTTCAGGAGAACTAAACATGAAAGCATCTGCAGATAAAAAAGTAGCTCTTAATAGTTGAATTGATTTTGGAACACCATGATCTTTTTCATAATCAATACCAAACATTGGTACATCTAAATCAGAAAGTTCAACGTAATGAGTCTCATGATCTACAATTTTAGAAGATGAATATTTAACTAATGCTCTATTAATTGATTGTGAATTATTTGAACCTGAAAATACTAATACTTTTGACATCATTATTCCTTTATATTTTATTTGAAATGGCAATGGATACAGCTTTTTCAGCGTCAACAAGACCTGCACCATATTTATATTCACTTCCTAACTCAATTGCTGATTGTTTTAAAATATCTTCAACTTCAGCTGCAGTAAAGAACGGATTTACACTATAAACAAGACCTGCAACTGCACTAACAATTGGTGCAGAAAATGAAGTTCCACTAGGCGAACTATATTCATCCCCACCAAAAGTAATATTAGCTCTTGTTGTGAAAACATTTCTGGCCGGTGCTACAATATCAATATTATGACCCCAATTACTTCCACATCTAAAACCACAATTCCACTTTTCATTTGATATTTCAGTTCCGCCAACAATTAAAACGTTTTTAAAATCTGGATAATTTTTTGATTTTCTTCTTTGTCCTTGATTTCCAGCTGAATAGACTAAAAGCGCTCCTCTGTCTGATGCATATTTTCCAGCAGATTGAATAACTCTCCTGTTAACACCAGTAAAACTAACGTTTATTACTTTTGCACCCTTATCAGCTGCATATTTAATACAATCAGCAATTGTACTAGTTGATGAACTACCACTTTTATTTGTGATTTTTAAAGGCATAACTTTTAAATGCTTTGCTATCCCTACTGTATTTACATTATCGTTTTGAAGGCCCACGATTAACCCTGAAACCATAGTTCCATGATGAGTGTTAGGACTTGTATCACTAGTTCCATCTAGGAAACTGTGTCCCTGAACAGACTGCTCTTTTAGATATCTATGATTCTTTTCAAAACCAGAATCACAGACTGCAATAATAACTTTATGAGTATTAACAAGTAAATCTAGAGCGGCTTTTGTGTTAATATTTTTATGATGCCATCCCCCATCAAGACCTTTGACAGAGTCATATACTGGAGCTATTTCATTTTCAATTTCATTTTTCTCAACAAACTCATATCTATTGGATTTATTCATTAAATCAAGAACACTAGCTATAGATCTTGAATTTTTTGTCGATATTTCGATTTTTTCATATAGAGCTACAGAGCCTTTCTTTTTGTAAATGAGTTCAGTAGAACTAGCAAAAGTAGACGCACAGAGTATCAAAACCAGTATTATTTTCATAATTCCCTTTAGATAAATTACTTATTATGCTTTATCGACGAGAAATGAATGAACTTATGACTTTAACCGAGTAAAGGTGTCTTTTTCCTAGGAATTTAAGCACTGCATCTTTTCACTATGCCTTTAATATCATTAAATCTTCGTTTACTAAAATATTAATAGTTTACGGAGTTTCTATGAATACAATTAACTTTCCAAAAGAAATTATATCCTGCCCAAATCTTTGTGGTGGACTGTGGTCAGAAGGCCATGGAAAATCAGTAGATATATATTCACCATACAATGGAAAGATCGTCGGATCTTTTAAGAGTTCAACACCTGAAGAATCAAAAGTTGCAATCGATTTAGCTCAAAAAGCTTCTATAAAATGGAAAAAAACACCTATAAAAGAACGAACTCAAATAATGTTTAAATTTAGAGAAATACTTATAAGAGATATAGATCTAATTGCTAATACAGTTTCATTAGAAAGTGGAAAGATAGCTCCAGAAGCAAAAGCTGGAATTATGAAAGGTCTAGAGGTTTTAGAATTCGCTCTATCACTTCAAAACCTTGATAGTGGTGCAAAAATGGAAGTTTCCCGAGGAGTTCACTGCGAATACAGAAGAGAAGCGCTAGGAGTTGTAGCATCTATCACTCCATTTAATTTTCCAGCAATGGTGCCTATGTGGACAATCCCTATAGCAATTACTCTTGGTAATGCTTATGTTTGGAAACCTTCAGAAAAAACTCCACTTACAGCGACACTTGTTGGAGCTGCCCTTATAGAAGCTGGATTACCTCCTGGAGTTCTTACCATTCTAAACGGTGAAGCAGAAACAGTTAATGCAATTATTGATCATAAAGACGTTAAAGCCGTGGGTTTTGTTGGATCTTCAAAAGTAGCGAAAATCGTTTATCAAAGAACAACAGGTCATGGAAAAAGAGCTTTATGTTTAGGTGGAGCAAAGAATCATATTGTTTTATTACCAGACGCAGATCCTACAATGGCCGGAAATGGTATAGCTGATTCATTCACAGGATGTGCAGGTCAAAGATGTATGGCCGCATCTGTACTTTTAGCTGTTGGTGACACTGAATTGCATATAGAGAAAATAAAAGAAAGAGCTATTGAGACAACAATTGGATCTAAAATGGGTGCAATCATAACAAAAGAACAAGTTGATTTTTTAAATATTGCAATTGAAGCAGCTATTAAAGACGGAGCAACTCTTTTACTAGATGGAAGAAATCAAAATCCAGGAGCAGAGTATGAGAATGGATATTGGATCGCACCTACAATTCTAGATAATGTAAAAGCTGGCACGCAAGCCGCTGTTGCTGAATTATTTGGACCAATTATAAGTATTGTCAGATGTAAAAATTTATCAGAAGCAATAAATATTGAAAATTCAAATGAATATGGAAATGCTGCAAGTATTTTTACGAATAACGGAGCTGCTGCAGAGATGATTTCTCAAAATGCTTCTGCTGGAATGATAGGCATCAATATTGGAGTTCCTGTTCCACGAGAACCGTTTAGCTTTGGTGGAATAAATCAATCTAAGTTTGGATATGGGGACATAACAGGAATTCATTCTTTAAACTTTTGGTCAGACTCAAAAAAAGTAACAACGAAATGGCAAACGCAGAACGATAATAACTGGATGAGCTAAGAAGATAATTCATAAAGAAATAAGGCGATATTATGACAGAAAAAGAAATTGAAAACTTAAAATTTAAAAAAGCGAATCATGTTGTGCTTACATCACATTCGAATCAAATATTTAAAGAGTCTATTCCCATTAACTGGGGAGCAAAAGATCCAAACACAAGAGGACCAGTAATAGCAACTATTTCTGAGAAAGAAAATAGAAATGCAATAGGAACCCATAGTGGATCTTATACAGTTTATAGAGCTCTATCTATTGCAAATGGAGATTTCCCCGCTGATCACAAACCAGACTTAACAAATACTCATGCAACTACAATGATAGGCCCATATGACTCTTGGTCTGACCCAGATAGTTTAGTTTCAATTGATCCTTGGGGTGGAAACGTTCAAGAGGTCTTTTTAGAGCAGCTAAAAGCTGGAATAAATATAAAACCTACAATTGCTGTAACTCAAGCAAGATTACAACTTCCGGAAATATACGATGCTATTGCAAAAGGCAGACTAAAACCTGATGGAAAAGTCATTACTGAAACTGGCGATATAAACGTTACAAAAGTAGCATTAGAGCCAGTATGGTACTTACCTGGAATTGCTAAAAGATTAAATATTGAAGAAGGTGAACTTAGAAAGATTCTATTCAAAGAAACTGGTGGAATGTTTCCAGAACTTGTTACAAGACCTGATTTAAAAGTATTACTTCCACCAATAGGATCTACAACGGCTTATATTTTTGGAGATCCTAAAAATTTAAATAATCCAGATATTGAACTCTCTTGTCGTGTTCATGATGAGTGTAATGGAAGTGACGTTTTTGGATCTGATATTTGCACATGTAGACCCTACTTAACTTATGGTATAGAGCATGCCGCTAAAACAGCACAAAATGGTGGAGCAGGCCTTGTTGTATACTTCAGAAAAGAAGGTAGAGCTCTTGGTGAAGTAACTAAATTTTTAGTTTATAATGCTAGAAAAAGACAAGTTGGTGGCGATTCAGCTGCAACTTATTTTAAAAGAACTGAATGTGTTGCTGGAGTTGAAGATGCTCGTTTTCAAGAGTTAATGCCAGATATTCTAAACTATTTAGGTGTAAAGAAAATTCATAATCTTCATTCTATGTCTAATATGAAGTACGACGCAATTGTAAAAAGTGGAATTGAAGTTGTTAACAGAATCTCTATCCCTGATGATTTAATTCCAGCTGATGCTAACGTAGAGATGGAAGCAAAGAAAGCTGCTGGGTATTTTACTGAAGAGACTATTAAATCAGACAAAGATTTAAAAACAGTACAAGGAAGAAAATTAAATGAGTAATCAAGATCAAATAAAGTATCTTTTAAGCGCAGAAGCAATAAGAGAAAGAACAAGTAAGATTTATGATCTCACTCTTGCTGGTAAAACAAACTTTGAAGTTCATGAAAACAAACTAAAAGAAGTATCTGAATATGTTTTAGAAGTTATAAAAGAAAACTACCCCACACTCGAGATACCGTTTCATTCAAGATGGGGACATTTTAAAGTAGGTGGTATTGATAGATCAAAATTAATTGATGAAAAGCTTCAAAAAACAGATCCAATAGAAAAAGCTCGAACAAAATTAGATCTAGTTATTACTTCAGTTCTTTTGGATGCAGGAGCAGGGCCTACATGGAAATACATTGAAGATAGTATCGAGTTTAATAGATCAGAAGGTCTTGGTGTTGCAAGCTTCCATATGTTTAAGGATGGATATTTTTCAAATGACGGGACACTTAAAGCTGATGCAAAAAAACTAAAAACAATAACGGGTTCTGATATTGAGAAAGCATTCCAAGTAAGTGAAACAAACCCCCTTGTAGGTGTCGATGGTAGAGCAAGTCTACTTTGTGCAATGGGAAAATGTGTAAATTCTAAACCTGAAATATTCAAAGATGGAAGACCTGGAAATATTATCGATTTTATGATCGAAAAATATGGGATGTCATTTGAAGCTGAAGATTTAATGAAAGCTGTCCTTTACCATTTTGGTGATATTTGGCCATCAAGAATAAATATTGAAGGGACCAACTTAGGTGATGTTTGGAATCATCCACTTCTAGGACCTGAAACTGATCTAAATTCTTTGGTACCATTTCATAAATTATCTCAGTGGCTAACTTATTCTTTAATTGAGCCAATTGAAGAGGCCGGGGTTAAAGTAGTCAATGCAAGTAAGATGACAGGGTTAGCAGAATATAGAAATGGTGGTCTTCTTCTAGATTCAGGATTAATAAGCCTTAAAGATCCAGAGAATTATAAAATAGCACACAAACCAAGTAGTGAAATAATTATTGAATGGAGATCATTAACAATTGTTCTCCTAGATAAGATTGCTGATATTGTGCGTGAGTCTTTAGGTTTTACAGTTGATGACTTTCCACTTGCTAAAGTTCTTGAAGGTGGAACTTGGTGGGCCGGAAGAAAAATAGCAAAATCTCTTAGAGAAGATTCTTCACCTCCATTAAAATTAGATAGTGATGGAACAGTCTTTTAGATTTAAAAAAACAAATAATTAATAAAAATTTGGAGTATATAATGAGTGAAAATTTTAGAGAAATAAAGCATCCAATAGTACAACACAAATTATCAACACTAAGAAATAAAGACACTGATGCCATAGGCTTCAGAGGAATAATGAATGAGCTAGGAGCACTATTAGCTTATGAATATTCTAGAGATATAGAAGTTGAAGAATTTGAATTTGAAACGCCAATGCAAAAGACAACTGGTTTTAGGCCTAAAAACTTTCCTATTATTGTTTCAATAATGAGAGCTGGTAACGGATTAGTTGACGGTGTACTACAAACTCTGCCTTATTCACCTGTAGGCCATATTGGAATTTATAGAGATAAGTTTATTGATAATACAGTTGAGTATTATTTTAAATTACCTCAAGACTATAAAGGTCGAGATATTTTACTCTTAGATCCAATGCTAGCAACAGGAGATACTGCAATTGCTTCAATAGATAGATTAAAGCAATATGAAGTTGGAAAGATCACTATGCTATCAGTTTTAGCAAGCCCTCATGGTGTTGAGAGAATGAATCATTTTCATCCAGATGTTGATCTAATTTGTGTAAGCAAAGAACAGGGTCTAAATGATAAGGGTTATATTCTTCCTGGTATGGGTGATGCAGGTGATAGACTTTATAATACAAAGTAAGGGTAAGAATGATAAATCCTCTTATAATAGGAGTTGCTGGTGGAAGTGGATCAGGTAAGACAACTTTTGCTGAAGAGTTATCTAGTAGACTTAACTCAGATTCAAATGATTATTCACAAATAATAAGACAAGATAATTATTATCATGACCAAAGTAATAAATTTGATCATGATGGTGGAAGTGTTAATTTCGATCACCCAGACTCTATAGACTTTAAGTTTATGGTTAAGCAATTAAGTGAACTTAAAGAGAATATAGAAGTAAATATTCCTATATATGATTTTTCATCACACTCTAGACAAGAGCAAACAATAGCCACTAAGCCTACAAAAATAATTCTAATAGATGGAATACTTCTTTATACATGTAAAACTCTTAATTCAATTCTTGATTATAAACTTTTTGTCGACTGCCCCGAAGAGATACGCTACTCAAGAAGATTAAAACGAGATATTAATGAAAGAGGTAGAACAGAAGAAGGTGTTAAGGCCCAATTTGAGACACAAGTAAAACCTATGCATGATTTGTATGTAGAGCCTACAAAGAGCTTATCTTGTGATGTCATTAATATTGAAAATTTTCAAAATAAACTCTTAGAATGGACAACGAAAGTACAATCTCTTCTTTAAACATATTTAAAATCAAAAGATAAAAATGGAACAAATAGATACTGAAATTCAATCAATATTAAATTCTATTTTTAAACTAGACCAATTTCGTGGTAATCAAAAAGAAATAATAAGATCAACATTACAAAAAAAAGATTCTTTAGTCTTAATGCCTACAGGTGGTGGGAAGTCATTATGTTATCAAATCCCAGCCCTCAGTTTTCATGGCATAACTCTAGTAATATCACCTTTAATAGCACTCATGAAAGATCAGGTTGATGCTTTAACAAATAAGGGAATTGAGGCGGCATACTTAAATTCAAGCCTGACACTTGAAGAGCAAAGAGAAGTAGAATTAAGACTAACGAGTGAGCATTTAAAACTTCTTTATATCTCCCCTGAAAGATTAATGGTTAAGAGGTTTCAAAATATATTAAAAAAATGTGAAGTATCTTTAATTGCTATAGATGAAGCTCATTGTGTTTCTCAGTGGGGCCATGACTTCAGACCTGAATATATGGAACTCGGTATTTTATCTGAACTTTTCCCAAGTGCTCCGATCTTAGCACTGACTGCAACTGCAGGTGAGGCCACAAGAAAAGATATTATTGATAGTTTAAGACTCAGAGATCCAATTGTTTATATATCAAGTTTTGACCGTCCAAATATTGAGTATTCAATCCAAAAGAAAACTAAAAAGCCAGAAAACTATAAGAAACTGTTAAGTTTTATAAATGATAACTATCCAACAGATTCAGGTATTGTTTATTGTTTATCTCGAAAAAAAACAGAAGATACAGCTGCATACTTAAAGCAAAATGGCATAAAGGCCTATGCATATCATGCAGGTATGCCAACAAAGAAACGAGCTCAAATTCAAGATAGATTCATAAAAA
>Ga0209712_10002603_pt1 | contig 14773 bp, 14 predicted proteins | sample ArcOceMetagenome_FD_187443 | JGI IMG/M metagenome (GOLD analysis project Ga0209712, IMG submission 187443) | Marine eukaryotic phytoplankton communities from Arctic Ocean - Arctic Ocean - Greenland ARC118M Metagenome (SPAdes) (version 2) | ecosystem: Environmental > Aquatic > Marine > Oceanic...
ATTAAAAGATTATGAAAAAATACTTCCATCTATGCATAAAGTTTTAAGTGAAAATGGGAAGATGATTGTTTTCTTAAATACTCATAAAGTGAATAGAAAGAAATTTCAGATTAAAATTCAAGATATAATTAACTTTCATAAACTTCCGCTTAAAACGTCTACTTTCTATGGCCTTGGTGAAGATTGTCCGGCAATGCCTAAGTTCCCTGAAGGATCTTACTTAAAAGGTATTAAGATTGAAGTAGATAATGATGCCCATAAGAAGAAAGAGCCAGGTGATAAAAGCCCTAGCGAAGTGGCCTCTAATCCTGCTAAAAAGAACTTTAATAAGAAAACTTATAGAAAGCCATATGAAGCAAATGGAAATGTTGATCCTGACTTTAAGCCAAAAAAGAAATGGCCTAAGAAAAAGTCACCAAATCGTTCACCAAATCATGCTCCAAAGAAAAAAGTTACTGAATGATTGAGGTTAAAGGTTTAACAAAAGTATTTAAGGTTCATAAAAAAGAGCCTGGATTTATGGGATCTGTTAAATCTTTATTTTTTCGTAAGCATATATCTAAAGTGGCCGTTGATAATATTAATCTCACAATTAATGCTGGTGAGATTATAGGTCTGATTGGTGCTAATGGCGCTGGCAAAACAACTCTAACAAAAATTCTATCTGGAATAATTCACCCAACCTCAGGATCTGTTTCTGTTCTAGGATTTAATCCTTGGGACAGAAAGAACGAATATAGACAACAGATGTCTCTTATCATGGGGCAGAAAGCTCAATTATGGTGGGACTTACCTGCAATGGATGGTTTTTTACTCTTAAAAGAAATCTATCAAATCCCAGAAAACGAATTCTATGAATCAATTGAGTATTTATCAGAATGCTTAATGATTAAAGATCAATTAAAAGTCCAAGTAAGAAAGTTAAGTCTTGGTGAAAGAATGAAAGTTGAGCTTATGGCCGCTTTAATTCATAAACCCAAAGTTGTATTCCTTGATGAACCTACTATAGGCTTAGATCTTATGGCCCAAAAAGCGGTTCGTGAGTTTATAAAGTCATATCGAAAAGAATTTAATCCTATAATGATTTTAACATCTCATTATATGGAAGATATTGAAGAGCTCTGTGAAAGAGTTGTAATTATTAAAGATGGCTCGTTCATTTATGATGGATCACTTGAAAAGATTAAAGATAATTATGCTAAGAATAAATTGATTACGGCGACGACAACAGAAGAAAAAGATCTACAAGACTTTAAAGCTTCATTTCCTAAGGAGTTAGGAGAGGTAACAATCTCAGAACTTAAACTGGAAATTCACTCTCCAAGAGAAAAAGTCATGGAAGCGGCTACCTATTTAATGAATAACTTGGCCATTAAAGATCTAAACATTAATGAAGAACAAATTTCAGATATTATTGAACATATCATGCGCCAGGGTAAAGTAAGTGAACAACAATAAATGGACACAACATGTTTACGCTATGGAGCTTCGAAAAATAATTACCTATCGAGCTGATTTTTGGGTTAATTTCATTGGCCAAACAATTTTTTCAATAATTATTTCATACTATTTATGGCAAGCTATATTTGCATCTCAAGGTGCAACCTCAATGAAAGGGTTTTCATTAGATAAAATTATATTTTATTATTTAATGGTTCCGATTATCTCTAGGATACAACAAGGAGAAATGATTGGATCAATTAGTCGTGAGATTTATGATGGAAGCTTAAATAAATTCCTGCTCTACCCTATGAATTTTTATAAATATAAGATCACGACTTACTTTGCTCACTCTACTTTCTATTATGTTCAACTTTGGTTAATTGCTTTTGTTTATTTTTTATTCTTTCACCGTGGTGAAAGCTTCAATCTGTCTATATCTAATACTCTTATATTTACATTTGTAATTAGTATATCAACACTTACCTACTTTATGCTGCATTCGATAACAGAGTTAATTGCATTCTGGGCAGATAATATTTGGAGCCTTGGAGTAATAACAAGATTCATAGTCAGATTCCTAGGAGGAGCACTTATTCCTCTGGCTTTTTTTCCCGAGTGGGCAGTGAGTCTTCTTTACTATACTCCCTTTCCGTACCTTATTCATTTTCCTATGAAAGTTTTATTTGGAGAAATTGAATACTCTATGATTCTCCAGAATACTTTCATCCTTATATTCTGGACGATTTTTTTCTATATTATTTCAAAAGTTATTTGGAACAAAGGCAAGTACTCTTATACTGGAGTTGGTATATGAGATACTTGCGACTATACATTCATTTCGTTAAATTTTCTTTCAGTAAGGCCATGCAATTTAGAGTTGATTTTTTCTTTAGAGTACTAATGGATATTGTCTTCTACTTAATTCAATTTGTTTTTTTCAGTGTTATTTACTTACACACAGACATTTTAGCTGGCTGGAATATAGAACAGATGAAAATTTTCATTTCTGGCTATATCTTTATTGATGCATTAAATATGACAGTTTTTTCTAATAATAGCTGGTGGCTCCCTCAGCATATAAACCGCGGTGACTTAGATTATTATTTAACAAAACCAGTATCATCACTTTTCTTTTTAAGTCTGAAAGAGTTTGCAGCGAACTCATTCTTAAACTTAATTATAGCAAGTGGACTTGTTTGGTGGTCAATATCAACTTACTCTGGTGATCTATCCGCAATAAAAGTATTCGTTTATATTCTTTTATTAATGAATGGAACACTACTATATTTCTTTACTCATTTTCTCTTTTTAATGAGTTCATTTTGGACTCAATCTCCGAGGGGCTTTGCTGATGTTTTTTATTCTGTGGCCCACACCATGGAGAGACCAGATAGAATTTTTAAAGGGACAGCTCGTGTTCTTTTTACATATATTTTACCCTTTAGTGTCATGGCCTCTTATCCCGCACATTTTTTACTAGAAGATTTTTCAATAGAAATATTAATAACCATGCTAGGAATGACAATTGTTTTATTTACTGCTCTTATGCTAGTTTGGAAAAAAGGCTTGAGCGTATACTCTTCAGCTTCATCTTAAAAAGGAATACTTATGAGCTTTTCTGAAATTACAATTATAGGATACCTAGGCTCTGAACCTGAGTTAAAATATACTAAGAATCAAAAAGCTGTTCTAAATCTTTCTGTTGGAGTTGGAGAAAGAATTAAACGTAGCGATCCTAAAACGAAGAAAGCTAAAACATATTGGCATAAATGCAGAAGATGGGGAGAGCAAGCAGAAAATAGTAAGGCGCAACTTAAGAAGGGAGACAAGGTCTTCATTAAGGGGCATTTACTCTACGAAACATGGGAAGATAAAGCTGGCAGGAACCACAAAGATGCTATTATTGAAATCGACTACCTAGAGAAGATGTTCTTTGAAAATATCACAATTAATCTGGGTGATGACTAAGTTTCAGCTACTTATCGCGCCAGTACCTGACTCAAACGTTTAAGTTTATTCAAGTTTACACCGATATGTAATTCATGAGTACTACTTGCAAACAGATATTTTCATTAATTCTGGCCTTGAATATATTTCAAGCCTCTGTTTCGTACTCACAAGACACTTCTAAATACGGAGAAACTTGTAAACAACTTCTTGAGTGGATCTATAAAGAATTAACTCTTAAAAATTTAGACCAATCAATTGAACGAACAAATAAAAAATTACTCGCCTCCATGCTTATTACTATTAAAAATAATAAATCTATAAAGCTTAAGAATCATCCAAAACTTTTAGTTCTATGGAAGTCTATGAAAGAGCTTGATCCTGAGTTTGAAAATTATCTTAAAAAGAATAGACCTTATCGTAAATTTAGTAAAAATGGATTCTTCACTCAACTTTTTGGGGGCCTAACTTTAGATGATGTGAATACTGTAAGTTACTTTGATGCCATTAAATCATGGAGCAAATTACAAATATCTAACCCTGAATACTTTAAAGGCTTACCTAGTGAGTTAAAATTAGATAAATGGGATCTTGTTACTGCAAAGCTAGTAGAAGATGCTGGGAAAATAAGGTACGAGAACGAAGATAAAGAGAATGTTTTAAAAGAGATTACAACACTGTCTAATCGCCTCAAAAGATTAGCAATTGATCACACTGAGTTAATTGCACTTGATGGGATGGATATCAATGTTTTAAAAAAGAGCTTAGAGAGTATTCAAAATAAAATAATACAAAAAATGAAGGATATAACAGAAGCGAATAAAGGAGAATTTTCGAGAGTTTGTGCTGAAGAAGACTTTGACGATATTATAAATAATAATCCAGGAAATTATGTTTGCCCAATTGAGATAACGTCATCAAAGAACTTAACGTTAATTCAAGAAAACTTAATTCAGTTAGCGGAAATCATTCCTGATATAGATAATTTAAACTTAGTCTACAAGCCTGAAGTTCCAGTTCTATCTTCACAGATAGACAACCAAGAATCAAATCAATCAGCTGTAGATAGTTTATGTCCAGTAGAGATAGACTATATGAGAGTAGAGAAACCATCTAAGAGTGCAACATACAACATGAGATCAAATGCGATTGTTGATACCGTTGTTATTCATCACACAGGAGATGGTACTAACTTGAAAACAAATGCAGAAGCAATTCACAGAGGTCATATAGACAGAACAACAGATAATGATGCATGGTACATGGTTGGATATAACTACTTAGTTAGCCTTGGGGGAAATGGATCATCAATAGAAAAACCTGCAATAATAAAAGGAAGAGATAGTAACTTCAGAGGTGCTCATGCTGGAGGATTCACTCTACCACTTTCGATCGATAAAATCGAAGAGCTAATGAATACTTTTCAATTTTATAATTGTAGAGATGTTCTAGGTGATGATTACTCATCTTTTCCTACAAAGCAGATTCAAAAGAAAAACATTTGTGAAGATGGTGTTCAAAATAGAATAAGTTCAAATGATTATAACTGTGGAGCCCTTGCAAGTAATATAGCAGCAGTGAAAAGTAATGGATCTATTTCTGGTAATATGACAAGTATTGGTGTTGCCGTTATGGGTAACTTTTCTAAACATTCTGGTAAAAGATTTATGGGTGAAAAACTTTATAATTCAAAAACGTTAAGTGTTTCACAAGTAAAAGCGACTCTTGTTCCAAAACTTGTAGAGTTAGTAAATGCACTAAAGAAAGACTACCCTGGAATAAAAAAGATTGTTCCACATAGCTACTTCAAAAGGACAGAGTGCCCAGGAACAATAAGAAGTGTTCTATCAGAAGTTGGTCTTCAAACAGGCCTTAAAGTTTATATTACCAAAAGTGAAGATAGAAATGACAACGACTATAAGTACTCAAGCTCTGATAGCTATAAGAATTATTTAAAACATATTGCTAAAATTACTGAAATTGAAAAGAAAATGATTAAGTTAAAAACAGCTATAAATGATCTGGAGTCGCAAAGATATCAAAATACAACTTCTACTCAATCTCAAATAAATACTTTCGAAACAAAAACAAAAGAAATTCAAAAAGAGATTAGAACTCAACAATTAAGAAAATTTAAATTAATGGAACTAAAAGATATATTGTTAAGAGAAGGCGGAGGTACTAAATGATTAAATTCCTTTTGGTCTTTATCTTTTTCTTTCCTATTGAGACTACATTCGGTGTATTACCAATCGAAAAAGAGCTAAAGGATTTGGCCAACGAATACATACTATCAATTTTAAATAAAGATGAAAAAAAGTATAAATCATTGATAACAAAAAAGTATTTAGACGAACAAATAAAAAATAATTTTTTAAAGGAAACATTTTCTAAAAAAGTAGACAATAAAAAAAAGAAGGTAGACTTTGATTTTAAGTTTAAGAAAGCAGCTGTAACAAAGGATAAGTATTTAATTAATATTAAAGAAAAAAAAGATGCAAATTTTGATGAGAATTGGTTTATTGCTATTAAAGAAAAGAATTCAAAAAGATATAAAATACATTCTATTCAACACATGGAAGACTAATAACGTTAGTCGCTATCTACAGCTGAACAACGATCAAGATAGTCCTTCTTTACTTTTGTTATATCAACAGAAGCTACAGACCTTTGAATACCACTGCTCTTTCCCATATAAGCGATTCGTTTTTTATCATTCTCACAGACCTTGCTAAGAACTGTTATATATTCATGATAAGCAGCGACAGGATATGGCATTCCATAAGCCGATGACACAAACCCAACTTCAGAATTTGAAACCAGTGGAAAGTCGTCAGCGATGCCATGGGTATCGAGCTTATCTTTAAACTTTGAGTAGTATGGACCAATTGAATAGAATCTTTTAATCGCAAGATCTCTTGAAATTTTTCCTGACTGAGAATTCATAATTTTATTACAGTTGAATCTTGTTGAAAGTTTACCTGGAAACAATTCGTTTAGAACTTTACACTCTGTCATAAAAGCATGAACTTCCCCTCCATTGCCTTCAATTGTACTTACAATAAATTCGGATAATGAAAAGTCTTTATCATAAGGATTAAAACCTTTACGATGAACAAAGTGGGTTAACTCATGCGCAAGATCTAGGAGAGCGTCATATTCATTTAAATACCTATTAATATATACTTTTGACCTTGTTTCATACGAAACTTGATCCGGTCTTTTTGGACTGAATCTACGAATAAGAGTTGTATCAGTAATAGAGCCTTTTCCTGCCAAAACGACATCGTACAATGTCTTACCATAACTTTTAGCTTGTTTATTTGCACTTCTTATTAAGTCTCTTCCTGTTTTGGATTTTGCCAAGTTTTGAAATAAGTGTTTTAAGCTTAACTTTTCTTTTGAGCTGAATTCTATCCACTTCTTAGTTGTACTTAATTTCCCCTCAATAAAGAGGTATCCATCACTACCTGCAAAAGTAGAAATTGAAAAAGTAATAAATATAAACAATGTACAATATTTCATCTAATCCTATATCGGATTAGACTCACTGTTTGGTGAATTTATTGAATCGTTATATAAAACAGGTAAAAATGTTCATACCCGACAAAGCTACACGGTTATTGGAGGTTTATTTTGTCTAGATTACTCTTAATTTGATCTTGTAGCTTCTTTTTAATTTTTAAATATGCATTTTGTTTCGTTCTTCCTGTTCCGATTTCTTCGACTTTAAAAATACCTAGTTTGTCACCATTATTATTTTTTCCTTCCATAATAATACTAAATGAAAACTTCTTAAAACCTTTTACTTTCATAAACTCTTCATTAACAAAGTACTTAATTCTCACAATGAAATCAATATTGCTATCTTCAACTACCATATACCCAGAGTCTGTAAGTAAACTTTCGAGCCATTTTTTTAATGTCCTAGGAACAGTATTAACGGCTTTAACTATTATTCTATTTCCATATTTTTTTACGTATTTTAATTTACTAATTTTTGAAAATGACATTTCCGTTTTTATTGAGTTATCAGTGATTACAATTATTTTTTGGTTAATCTGTTCTCTTTTATCAAATAATAAATGCATTTTTATAATTGAGCTCTTATTACCTTTTTTATATAAAAATTCAATTTTATCATCGAGACTTTTAATTTCTTCTCGTAAACTTTCTGCTGCACTTAACCTACTTAATGAGGCAAGAGAAAAAGAGAGTCCATCTTTTTGAAATCGACTTTTAATAGACACAGAATTTAAAACGACATCAACTGTTTCAGACACCTCGCTTGCTACCCTTTCTGTTAAGACTGAAGCCTCTGCATTTGAATAACCATACTTTTCAAGAAGAAAATTAGACTTAATATTCAATTCAAAAATGCTTCCCAGACTATTTCGTGCATTAGTATCAGAGATCGCTGAATTTTCCCCTTCAGCTGATGCACAGATCTCTTTTGATTCATTACACCCTGATTGTGGAGCATATACCCACTTAGGCACATCTATATTTTGAGTTCCATCCATCTCGATCAGATGTTTTTTCTTTGTTGTTGAACAACCTATTAATAAAAGACTAATAAGTGTTACAGATATGATATTTTTCATTTTTACTCCAAAATTCTTATGCCATAGTCTAAATAGCTTCATCTAATGTCACAACACTTAAAAAAGATTTAGACAAATTAAGGCAAAATATAACTTTGTTGCAACTTGTAACAGTAAATTACTTAAAATATGGTACAAGTTATTAAATTTGTTAATTACATGGAGGATTATATGGAACACAAACTACCAGAACTACCTTGGGCAAAAGATGCTCTAGCACCACACATCTCAGCAGAGACTATTGATTATCATTACGGGAAGCATCATAATGCATACGTAACGAAGCTAAATGCTGGAATCAAGGGAACTGACTTTGAAAACTCTACTCTTGAAGAAATTATTGCAAAGAGTGAAGGTGGTTTATTTAATAATGCAGCACAAGTTTGGAACCACACATTTTACTGGAACTGTTTAGCTCCTGGTAAAGGTGGAGAAGCTACTGGTGCAATCGCTGACAAGATTACTGCTAAGTGGGGATCTTTTGATAAGTTTAAAGAAGAGTTTACTAACGCAGCTGCTACGAACTTTGGTTCTGCATGGACTTGGCTAGTAGATAACAACGGTGAATTAGAAATTTTTAATACTCAAAATGCTGACACTCCAATGAAACACGGAAAAAAAGCATTAATGACAATAGATGTATGGGAACATGCTTACTATGTAGACTATAGAAATGCTCGTCCTAACTACATTAATGCATTTTGGGCATTAGTTAATTGGGACTTCGTTAACAGCCAATTATAATTACATAATTTCAATAAGATAGGCCGTTCGTTTCTGAACGGCCTTCAAACTTAACAAAGACTTAACTTTATTTATTTAAGTTATCAGCTTATAAGAAGCCATGGACATGAACATGGAAGAAAACTCAAAAATCAAAATACTTATTATTGAAGACGATCATGATATTAGAGATCTTATAAGGCTTCAATTAAAGCTTCAAAATTACGATGTAGCAGTGGCCAGTAATGGTGCAGAGGCCATGTCAAAGATTGAAAGTGAACAGTTTCATTTATTTCTTATTGATAGAATGTTACCAGATACGAATGGGTTAGAACTTTGTAAGTTGTTACGCCTAAGTCCCAAATTTAAGGAAGTCCCTATTATTCTAGTTACCGCTCTTTCTCAACCTGAAAATATTATTGAAGGTCTAGATGCTGGTGCTAATGATTATATAACAAAGCCATTCGATATCAATATTCTTCATGCGAGAGTAAGAGCTCAAGTAAGATTGATAAAGCCAAAAAAAGATTTAAAGTTATTAGATTTTGGGTCTCTTAAAATTGATATCGAAAAGTGTAGTGTTAAAATTTCAAGCGAATCAGTAGCTCTCACAAATACTGAATTTCAAATTCTAACAACTCTGGCATTGACTCCAGGAATTGTACATACAAGAGAGAGTTTAATTCTCAAAATTTTAGGTGATGATGTTCATGTAACCAATAGGACAATTGATACTCATATCGCTGGTCTTAGAAAAAAACTAAAAGAATGTGCCAAATTCGTAGAAACAATTCGAGGAGTTGGCTACAGGTTTCAAGATAATGAATAACTCTCCTTTTCCTTGGCATTATTACATTAAAGAAGTTAGAGCCCGATTTCTTTTTATAATCGTTACAGCTCTTAGTGTTTTTCTTGCACACAAAATTTATCCAGCAGAGCCATTCCCTAAAATAATAATAATAATTATAATTCTTATTATCTTTAATTTTATTCTTGGTTTAATTAGAGTTCTTCCATTTAGAAAAGTCCTCAGTAGGATAGATAATATTCAAATTAAACTTCCCCACGATAAGAAACTTGATCTTATATACCAAAAAGATGAATGGGCACTTATTCAGGAGATTTTGACATTCACTGAAGATCATCTAATTAATCAAAAAGATGAAATAAAAAAACAAGGAATGGAGTCAGACACTCTAATTGAATCTATTCCAAGTGGATTAGTGATTGTAGATAAATTTCAAAATTGTAAAAAGTATAATTTATTATTTAAAGAGCAGTTTGTTATAAACGGCGAAGACGAAGAACAAACTTTATCACAGATCAAGTTGTGGAAAATTTTTGATGAGCAAGAATTATTAAGTTCATTTAACGAAGTTGTTCAAAGCAGTAATCAAGTTAAACTTAATGGTTTTCACATGCGCTCAAGTAATCAATATTTTGATATTGCAATAAACCCCCTCTTTGACTCAAAAATGAATTTAACTGGAGCTCTTGGAATATTCCATAATGTTACAACATCTAAATTAACAGAAAAAATGCGTGTAGATTTTGTAGCTAACGTTTCTCATGAAATTAGAACTCCCCTAACATCTATTATTGGTTACACTCAATTATTAGAAGCCAGTAATCAATCTTTATCAGAAGACCATAAGTCGATTAATAAGAAGATTCTATCAAACTCAGAAAGATTAAAAGATTTATTTGATAACCTTTTAAAACTTTCAGTGATTGAATCTCAAACTGAGATTGTTAAGGATTATTTTTCGACAGTTAGCCTAATTAATCAAATTACTAGTTCTCTTAAGGGTAAGTACTTAAATAAAAATATTGATATCAACTTTATCTATGATGATATTGAACTATTTGGTGATTATAAACTTTTAGAACAAGTATTTACCAATCTTTTTGATAACGCGATAAAGTACGGAAATCAAGATATCAATATCAGTATTAGTAGTATCCAAGAGAATCAGCACTCAAAAATTATTATAAACGATAATGGTCCTGGAATATCAGAGATTGATTTAAAGCGAATTTTTGAGAGGTTCTATAGAGTTCAAGGTGTAAGTACTGAAATTATTGAAGGTACTGGACTAGGCCTTTCAATTGTTAAGCATATTATTAACAAGCATAATGGAAATATTAAAGTTGAGAGTCAATTAGATCAAGGTTCGACTTTTACAATTCATATTCCAAGGCTATAATAGCTGAATGCTATATCTAATGAGAACTCTATATTTTCCTATTGCCATACTTTTGGTCGCTATTATAAGCCTCCCAATTTGTATTATCAGGCCTATTAACTTTAAAAATACTGAAATATATTTAAAATTATTCCGTTTTTTTGCTATTCCAATCGGTTTAAAAATAAAAGTTTTTAATCAAGATCTTCTTGATACTGTTAAGCCTGCAGTAGTGGTTGGTAATCATCAGCATAACTTTGACATGATTATGGCATCTGAAGCATTTACACACAAGATTGTATCTCTTGGAAAAAGACAGATTGCTTATATTCCTTTTTTTGGAACTGTATTTTGGTTAGCTGGTAATATTCTTATCAGTCGAGGAAAAAGAGAAAGTTCCCTAAAGTCTATGGCAAAAGTTGAAAAGTACTTAACAGAAAAGAAACTCGGAGTGATCATTTTCCCAGAGGGTCATAGAAATATATCGAAAGATCTTTTAGATTTCAAAAAAGGGGCTTTTTATACGGCAATAAACTGTCAAATCCCACTCGTTATTTTTGGCGTCTCTCATTATGCTAGAAACATGAATTTAAATAAGTGGCACTCCGGAAACCTATTCATAAAGATAGCAGGTCCAATACAAACTGCAGGTCTAACAGAGAAAGATATTCCTGAACTCATGCTTAAATCTAGAGAGCTTATAAAGAAAACTATAAGTGAAGCTAACGAAGAAGCTGGATATTAATAAAAATAATCAATATTCAAACTTAATAAGTTTGCTGAGTATACATCAGTTGATAGCTTTCCTGTTTGGCTTTCTTGACTATAATTAAATGTTGCATAGAGTTTTTGCCCAATAGGTCTATTTAGGCTTAAACCGTATGTATAAAGACTTGCGATACCTCTATCAGAGTTTTCTATATAATTAGTCATAGTACTTGCTACAAAGAAATTTGGATTAAATAATTTCCAGGCTGTAGGTAATATAATATCAGCTCTTAATGTAAATATATTTGTATTTGAAGCTTCATCCTTTAAAAATGTATTCATATCAAAAGATGTATAAGTAAAGATTGAATAATCACCTCTATTAATAAATTGTTCCCAAATTAGAGAGTGAGTACTAAAGGTTGCCTCTTCAGTTAAAGCTTTAGTTTTAGCAAACTTATATCTTAAAGTTGTAGGGTGGGAAACCCAAAACTGTAACTCTTCACTTAAAGTCATTGAACTTCTTGTAGATGCTTTCTCTAGTTTTTCATCTGCATTCGCATCATCAGCTGTATAGGTATGATCTATATTTAAATATGTGGTAGCTGGAGACTGATTATATGTATGCTCAAAGTTAAACGTTAAACCACCTGTTGCATAATAATTATTATTTGTGATGATAGATGCTGAATCAGATTGGTATGAAGTGTATGAAGCTGTAATTTCAGGTGAAACTGAAATTGAAGAATTAGGATAGAATGTATACCTTCCGTATAGACCAGTATTGGAATAATTACTTGCATAATCTTTAGCATCTAAAGAAGCTAAATTTTCCTTATCTAATCGATTAACATTATCATCAATAATATAAGAGACATTTGCTTTCAAGAAATATCTAGGAGTTGCTGTTGGTCTTCCATTTCTCATTTTAAAAATGAGAAGATCGTATCTTCTTTGAATCATTTCAATCTTTTGTCGAATATCATCGGCCAAATTTGACTGTGGATTGTGAGCTAAAGCTTCTTTGAATTTCGGAATAACATATTTTTCAATAGAGCGAAAACTATCTGGAAGTTTTTCTACTTGTTTTAAATAAATTTCTGCAATCTGCATTCTTGATGCCTGTAAAATATTTTTCGTATTCTGTGCTGGCATTCTTTCGATCATATTATAAAAACTTACAGCTTTTTTATAATCTTTTAATTGCTGTGATATGTACGCAATGTAATACAGTGAAACAGCAATCTTAAACTTATTCTTTACCGATCTCTTAAAAGCTAATCGAGCTTTTTTTAACTTATCGGATACGTAAAGAGCTTGTCCATATTCATAATAAATATCTTTTACTTTAAACTTTGATTCTATGGCCTTCTCTAAATACTCTACTCCAAGATCATACTCACTTGTCTTAATATAGCTAAGTCCTCGCCAGTAATATATTAGGCCTTGAATATCACTTCTGTATTTTTTGTGTATATCTATTTGAGCTTGAATATTCTCAAGGTCTTGAATAACATCTTCATAATTTCCAGCATTAAATTTTTTAAAGATGGCATTGATAACTTTCTCAGTAGAATGCTTCTGTGCGAATACCTGTGAAGACAAACAAAATAGAAGTAAAAATGGAAGTATTCTAAGCATTACCTAACCTTAAGTTATTAGATAAATTATAAAATAAAATGAAACTATTTAATAGACGGCATGATTATACAGATAACACTTGAGTTAAAAGCTTACGGAACTTTTATTACTTTGAATCTAGCTTTAGTTTTAGGACCTCGTCCGCCTGGTCCTCGTCCGCCTGGTCCATACTGATTATAAGTATTAGGTGCAAATGGTATTCCGGTAGGAAGTGGTGGAGGTAGTAATTTTCCATCTGGATTAATTGAGCCGTAAAATCCCAGAGGAGCTTTTTCAGCTTCACCGGCAGGCTTTGGCCCTTCAACAGCAATAGGTACAAATATTTGAGTTTGGATATTGCCCATCGATGGAACTTGATCAATTGACTTAATATTAGTGTCTACAATATGAATTTGATTACCAACAATTTTTAGTAGATTACCTTCATCAGTTATTGTGTAGTTAGCAGGTGGAACATAACTACCTTTATCATCTACAGATCCAACAGAGTTAGAAACCCATTCTCCGTTATTACTATCATAAACAGCATCTTTACCAATTGGTATTACTGTTCCAGATTCGATATGAACAATCGCCCCATCAACAGGCTTTATCGAATCTCCATTAGCAAAACCTTTTGAATCACTTTTTGCTTTTTCATCAAAGGCTTGTTCTTTATGCTTAACGTTTATTTTTATTACTTTTTTAATACCCTGCTCTAAACTTTTACCATCATTAGAAACAATATCACCAGAAAGTCCTGGAGGAACAATTGATTTAACTAGTTTTTGGTTTTTAGCAGAATCAGACTTATTAGATACAAAATTTTCATTTTTCTCTAATCTTTTTATTTGCTTCGAGCTCATTTTCGCCGGAATAGTAGGATTTTTTAAATTCATTCTTACAATAGAGAACTGGCCAGGTTTAATTCTTCGGCCTCTATTGACTATAGATTCAAGATCTAACTTTCTATTTTTTTTATTTATTCTATTAAATACAACGCTACCTTCAAAAAGAACTGCTGTAGAAGCGCCAGTTTTTTTATTCATCGTAAAGGCAAAGTCAGTTCCTCTGATTCCCATTACTGCTGATTTAGATCTGACAAATAACTTAGATTTATTTTTATCCATGTTTAAATAGTTTTTACTAACTTTGGATCTTATTTTTCCTGAGATTACGTTAATAACACCTGGTTCATTTTTAGAAAATTTTTCTATTTTCATTTCGGACTTAGGTCCAATGTTTATAGTTGACTTATCAATAAAGCTTAACTTAACGAAACTTCTTGCTTCAGTTTTAACAACACTACCCTGTGCTACCCATAAGCCTTTTTTAGCCTCTACGATAGTCCCATCAGAAGAAATAATAGTCGCCGATCCTTTTATAAGTTTGATAATAGCAACTTTTTTACCGTCACCGCCAGCAAATGCGATTAGGATTACGAAGAGAACAGGTAAAATAAATGACAACTTTTTCATGGCCTAAAACCTTCCTTATGTAGACGTTTCGGCAATTTAAAAACTCTTCTCAAATTCTAAATAT
>Ga0209712_10002604_pt1 | contig 14767 bp, 11 predicted proteins | sample ArcOceMetagenome_FD_187443 | JGI IMG/M metagenome (GOLD analysis project Ga0209712, IMG submission 187443) | Marine eukaryotic phytoplankton communities from Arctic Ocean - Arctic Ocean - Greenland ARC118M Metagenome (SPAdes) (version 2) | ecosystem: Environmental > Aquatic > Marine > Oceanic...
GGTCACTGCATTTGCCCTGGCCACTGGTTGGTCAACTGGTTGGTTTCCACCTTAAAAAGCTGCGAGAATGGCTGCATCTGTTAGGCATCTCAAGTTATATTTCGCTCCGATGTACTATCACCTGTGGTGTCCCAAGATCTGCTCCTCCCTCGCCGAAAAGAGCCAGCATCTTGTTTGCCACTGGTGATACTTGACCAATTTGTGCTGTTCCCCGGCCCATGCCATAAATGACTTTTACTTTCTGGGTTCCGGGAACCATAATAATGGCCGTGAAGATTGTGTTATCTCCGTTGAGGTCTCTCAAGTCACTGATGGGATCGTTGAGAAAATTGAAACATGCCTCTGCACGGTCTTTTAGTCCTGCCGTAGACACTGTTCTGTTAATGAACTGGCCCACCTCACCCGTTGGTGCAGGTAGGTGTCCAGTATAGAAGGTACTTTGGTAGGGAACTGCCTGTGCAAGTTGTTGCTGTTGGCCAGCGTTGGGATCAGCTTCAGCCAGATTTTTGTATAAAAGTCTGTGACATTTTGACAAAGGGCTTTTTTTAATTTTAAAAAAAGTATTCACTCCGCAAAAGAACTCCACTGGCACAACATCAGAATATCAATCAAAAATGTTAACATGGTGAACGGAGTGATTTCAATTCAACTGCTTTTGTCTTGTTGTTTGTGTGGTGAATTGTTCTTTTCGTCGTTTTTTATTGTGTACGAAGAAAAATCTGTGAAAAATGAACTACTTATTTATGTGAGAAGTTTGAACTTGGACAGATTTTTATGCAAAAATCTGGCACCTGATCTCCTCTGCAGCTGCCGGGGGTATGTATTGCCATTCTCATTCATAACCACCCACTCGCTTTTGAATATGCGGGAAACGTGGTTTGAAGATTGATTTTGTGTTGTTGTTTGGGGCGGAGTGTTTTAAAGTTATTTGGGGGGAGATTTAGCTCAGCATATAAACTATACAGAATAACGTCCCAGTCAGTGAAGATTTAGCTCATTATATGAATATCTAAATGACAGTGTTAACGTCCCATTGAAGGGAGTGACGATTACGGCTCGGAAGGGTGGAGGGGCTGCTGAAAACCCACCAGAAAACAACATGAAGTACCAACAATACAAAAGTAAATTGGAGTTCTAGTTTGGAAAGTTCTTCTCTGTTCGAAGCCGTTCCCTTGTTGATACGGGAAACCAGCTGTGGTTTGACCTAGTAATTACCGGAGGTATCTCAAGGTAATCTACGTCGAAGGGTAGAATAGATGCCTGTAAAAAGCTTTGTTATGTTTATTGTGAGCTGTATAAATGTGATATATTGACAAGCGAAGCCGCGTGTCACTGAAGTGACAACTTGAAGCTTTTATATCAAATCATTGAGATCCGCACTTCAATCTGTGCAGATAGCAGACGCAGAGCGCAGAGATGATTTAACCGTCTCCTTTGCAATTCACCCTTCGCCTTGTACGTTCGCGCTACGTACGCTTCGCCGGTTATTATTGAAGAAATGTGAGAATTGAATGACCGAAATGACCGGCTGTCATATTCAATATAGTAGTATGATTTTGACACGACATCTATATACGCGTGACAGTAATTTAGTCAGATATCATCACACCACCAGCGCATCATTATATTCTCAATCTTCAAACTGACTGGACGACTAATGGACGACACGAAACACGACACCAGTATCATCATAGTGCTGAGTGCTGACACTATCTTCAATCCATCATCAATCATCCATCATAACATAAATAGAAAGCAACCTAAATAATCTACATTAGTTTTCTACTAACTACCTGGTAGCATTGCACTACTTCCACCACATCTGAAGTCCATTTCAATCTCTTCGCATTGATCAATAGCAGTCCGGAAACATGAATTTATTCATTCTTGCGCTAACTGCATCATTTGTGCTTCAACACGGAGTGTTCTCATTCACTCTGCCGACGGTAACTTCTACTACCACCAGAACCCGTCAAAGCCAAACTTCTTCAGCTGCTCGTCCTACTTCACAACTTTACCAAAGTCAAAAGAGTCTAGATATTGTACTATTTGGAGCTGGAGATCTAAGGACGACTGATCATGCAGGACTAGAAGCAGCTCTCTCAAATACGAACGGGAAGATCCTTCCTCTTTGCATTTTAGATACAGAAGATACTTTACCTAATATACCAATGGGGAGATCGCATACTTTGGACACTGCTTCTATCTTATCGTCAGCCCTGGAGAGTCTGAATGGGAAGCTTTCTTCCATTCATCAGGACTTGAACTTGCATGTCAAGACTGGTATTAGATTCAAGGATGTGTTAAATGATGTCCTGAACGATATTAAATTGCAGCATCCAGATGTAGAACAGGTGACAATCCACGCTTGTGACTTGGGAGATATTGATAACAAGCTTGGGTATGGACCGCTGTCACATTTGGAAGATTTCCATAATGATGGATTCTTTACCTTGCACAAATGGAATTGTCATTTGAGGGACCAGGCCTGGGAGGACGTGGAGCTCAACGCACCGTCATTCCCAAGTACCTTTGTGGACTATGAAAAGAAATACCGTCTAAATAATATTGAGAACGATATTAATACAGAGAAAGAACCGAATGTTCCTAGGATACTTCGCGCTGAAGCTGTAAGAATGGATTCCATCAGTAAGGTTCCATCTGTCGAAGACATTTCCAACCTCCTTTGCAGTGCATTCGACTTCAACTTCAATGACAACGATACAATGAAAAGACTTGAACGGGATTGTAATACGGGTATCTATGCTACACATTGGGGTGGTCTTTCACAGAGCACATTTACCGAAGATGGCGTTTTAGAAGCTACGGACATATTTCTTGGACAAGATCATGACGGGGACGAGGCACTGGTTCAGAAACTCAAATGGTGGTCGGGAAAAGACTCAAAACTTATTCGTAATAAACTGAGCTTGGAGCATTCGTCCATCAATTGGATGATGACGGGAGGATCTGAAAGTCCGACCACTTCTTTTTCTGACTCCATTAAAACGACGAGTCTCATTGAAGGGGAGCTATTGACGCGATATCTAGCGGCACCCTTGCTTTTCGGGTTGGTATCACCTAGATACATTCTTCAAAAGGCAAATGAGGCAGCGGCGTTGAAGGAGACGAATTTTCTTGATAATATGACACCGCCACTATTTAAAAGCAAAAATTCGATTGAAGCTGCAAGAACCATTGTAGAATCTCGGGAATGGCACAAATTGTTCGCCTACAAGAACAGGCTTCAGCACGATGGAAAGGAAGACAATCTAAATGTTGGCTACTGGCGTTGGCACGGATTTTTATGCCGATATGTTGGATGTAATATCAACAAGGGCAGTGAAAATGGGGCGTCGAAGGAGGGGATTACTCTGGTACATGGATTCGGCGCTAGTGGATCTCAGTGGAAGAAGGCTATTACAGAGCTAAAAGATACCTTTGACGGGGATTTAGAATTCGAGGCTTTGGCACCGGATCTTATTGGATTTGGACAATGCGAGAAACCTTCATTGACATATACGCAGTATCTTTGGGAGTCTTACACTTCATCCTTTATGAAAGATATCGCGATTGGAAAACAAAAATGGAATGGTTACACTATTGGGGGTAATTCTATCGGTGGGTTTACAGCAATGAGTGCTTCCGCGGATGATACTGTTGTAAATAATGACAGCGATCCGCTAATTGTGACTTGCAATGGTGCAAATGGATCAAAGAAATGCAAAGGACTGATTTTGATGAACTCTGCTGGAAAAGTCTTCAAGAAGGAGGAGATCGACGCGATGACAACCCATAATGGTTCAACAGTTGCTGAGGCAACTGCGAATGACCTTATAGGGTTATCAAGGTATGTTTCATTCATCCAACCGAATGCACTAAAAATGTCAACTTTACACATCGCACTTACATGTTACATCCTCATCAGCCCCCCTTCGAGACAAATCGCAAAGGTTGGTGGCAGCGGCTTACTTTGGTATTTGCGTCCCAGAATTCAATCCATCTGCATAAACTTGTATCCTACCAATCCGTTAGCAGTGGACGATGTATTATGTGCTGGAATACTGCGTGATTCCCTGGATCCAGGTGCGGTCAATGTAATGATTTCTGGCTCGAAACTACCACCTCCGCGAACAGCAAACGAATTGCTTGGAGCTGACTTCGGGTCGTCAAAGAATAGGGGTTACATCACATCGTTTGAGTCAAAGTATAAAGAAGGCACGTTCGATGGGCCTGTTTTGGTAGCTCAGGGAGTACTAGACCCTTTGAACGATGCGAAGGGGCGTGCTGAAATGTTTGGAAAGTTAAGAAAGGGCATCACAGTAGACCCTATCAACGCTGGTCACTGTCCACATGATGAGCTTCCTTCTGATATTGCCAAATCCATTTCTTCTTGGTTAAAAAATGACGTCGTAGCAGTCAGTACGCAATAAGCTTGAAATCGCAGCAATTTTATTTTATAAAAGTGTGTAAAAATCAGTCAAGCGTAGTGCAGTCATAAAGTAAACTAACATACAAACCGGTGAGGTTTGGTAGCATTGATAGGCGTGGCAGGGTGCAACCCTGTTGGTCTGTAGAAGTAGCTTTTCCGTGCTCCTCGATAGAATCTACTGTTGCTGACAAGACTAGAGTAACTAGATACTTCTGTCCCAACAAAAATGTCCGATTGTATTGCCAGAAAGAAGTTGAGAATCCCGCCAACTATATTGGAGTAATGCCTATACCAAGGATCTGTAGAAACCTGTTGAACCAATTTCGACCCAGCTTCGACTACTTGTACTCTTCCACCCCATAGTCCATGTTCGACATAATCATTGATCGCTCGCAGATTGTAGATTGTTAATTTTCGAACCGAGTCATCTTCAAATGATTCACGCAACTCCTTGTTGGCATTCATAGTTGGTGTAATATCTTTTGACACTAGTGCCTCGAGGAGATCTCTATTAAATACCATGACAACTGAAGACACCGGCGGCTCAGGAAAATGCTTGTACAGAGATTCGATTATATCTGTCACGTTTTTCACCTTCTTGTCCTAATCAATATTGCGATTTACAAAGTGAGAACGTTTATGAGTAATGTAGCGAGCGAGCAGAACGAAAGAGGGAGAGTAGTACAACGAGGACAAAATACCAACGCACCTTGCAAACAGGATGGTTTTGCATATCTGGTTCAACTCTAGCATGCAGAACCATAATGCCTCCTCTGTCTTCTTCATCGGTGTTTATCTTTTCATCAATAAAGCGATCGATCATAACTTGAATCTCAGGATGAGGTCGAAATGCCCCATTCATGATAGTTTTGTAAATATCAATACCCTTTTTCTCGAATGACAAAGGCGCGTCATGATCATGTTCATGTTCATGTTCATGATCATGTTCATGTTCATGTTCATGTTCTTTCATAAAACGTTTGTACTTTCTAAACATTTCGCCTTCCGCCTCCCAGATTGGAACAGGATTTGTTGCCAATCGAAATGTTTCTTCACGGTTTCCTACAGTGGACTGTACAAATGCCGCTTTTAAATACCATTTACCCTCAATCTTAACTTTTGTCCCCCTTACTTTGATATCGGGATGAACCTCTTTATCATACCGGACTAATCGAGGAAGTTGGGGGTAGAATGAATTCCAATGCAGGATATCGAACAGCTTGTGGTGTTGTAGATATTGTTCGTGACCATAGGTATCTTTCCATTGAATAGTCTCCTCGATTATTTGTCCGTGTCTGTTTTCAGCAGAAACAAAGATCGCTCCTATGAACATCATGTATTGGTTGCAAAGTCCAGCCCATGGATTTCTAAATAACCATGCTGTAGAATTGGAATTGGCCGTGTTTATAATATTCATACGTGGGTTCATTGATTCGTCGAGAAGTAGTTTGTATTCAGTGGCATTGTACTGGTATTCCATCTTTGGCACCTTCACTGGGTTCACTGCTCCAAGGGGTTTGCTCACTTTAGTCAGATCCGTTTTCAAATTGTGATTGGCAATCTTCTTTTTCGGCAACGAAGTCGAATCTCTCTTGACAATAGTAACATCATTGTTGGATGATGATTCAATCTCTAGAACATTATTATTGTCAGTCTTACTTGTGTGAGAAGAAGACACGACTTTATGGAGAAAGAAGAAGTTTGCAAAGGCCAAGATCAAGCAAAGGCCTACAAGTACTCTAATTACACGAAACATTCATGTAATTTCAGTTCAAACAGACAGCAGGCAGAGCAAGTTGAAAGTGCTTGTCGCTTGGGTACCGGTATGTAGTACAAGTACTGAAGTTGTTGGAATTGCTTTTATTGGTCATCATTCATCATGTCAGCTATTTTCTTTTCGTTTGTCGTTGTGAAAAAGTGTTCTAAGTTCTAACCGCTAATTAAGGCTTTTATGATGTAACGGTAACGGTTAAAAACCAGCCACCTCACAAAATATATTCTCTGTGGCTTGCTTGCTTGGCTGGCCAACAACGAACAATGATCATTTTCAATTTTCATACTCGCAAACATACTAACATAATGTACTTACAGCGTACAATAACAAAAGCAAAGTACTTTCACGTGAGCCACTGCATCTATTATCTTCCAGATTCCAGGCCATATTTATCCAGAGTAATCTTATTATGGTGCAACAAGCAGTGCAAAGTTTAGCTCGCAGGTTTTCTGCGCCCACGTGTACTAGTATTAGTATTAGTAGCAGGCTAGTAAGAGTTCGCCAAAGAATTAGTTTGGAGAGAGTTCTTTCTTCTACACCACGTGGTATCGATACAACAAAAAGAAGCACAACTGCATTTGAAAATCATCAACTCCCGCTGCATTTCAGATTTCATTCGTCATCCACAGCTATCCAAAAATCAAATTCAAATGTATCGGATGGAATTCTATCTGGACGAGTTTCTCCTGATGATAAACGTAGAGGGGGGAAGAGTGGAAATAGAAGTATTAATAGCCGCAGACGAGATGATACTGGTAGGTCAACAATGAAAGATATGGAAGCATTCACAATAAAAATACTGCAAAATCAGGGCAGTGAAAGTCGGAGTACACGCATGGCCCCACAATCAGTTTATAAAATCATATCCTGCGTTAGGTATTGGATATCAACTAGAATGCCAAAAGGTATGGAGAATGCAAGACAATTACTCCTCTCTTTGCTCAATGACTTTAACAATATGGAATCATCGCCGAATGAGCAGTTGTGCAGCGATGTTACATTAATCCTTGAACATTTTATTCTGCATGTCAGGAAACACGAACGACCGGACGAGTTGGCATCTGTCGTCCTTGATCTGATTGAATGTCTGGAAAAACAAAGACAAAACAACGGTCCCACTATCGCTATCAAACCCACACTCAAAATGTATAACATTGCAATTGATGCAATAGCAAAAAGCAGAAGGAGGGATTCCATAAAAGAAATTGAAGATATAATTGAACGAATGGAGACATATTTCGCTATGTCACCCGATTCCACCTCGTACAACACACTGTTATATGCTTTTTCTCAACAAACACGAAATGGAGCAGCGAAATGTGAGGCGTTTCTTCGTGAACTACAAGATAATCCAGAGACACGAAAATATGTCGATGTCATTTCCTACAATGTTGTAATGAACGCTTGGTCAAAGACTGACTATGCGTGGGCAAAGAATAATGCTCACCATGCAGCCCATCAAGCCGAAGGTCTTTTGCGAGAGATGCAAAATGAATTCAGCAAAGGCCGTTTACAGCTAAAGCCAACATTGGTTTCTTTTACAACTGTCATTGATGCCTGGTCCAGAATAAGTTCAAAAGATCTCGAAGCTGCTCAGCGGGCAGAGGATATTTTAGATTTATTGGATGAACTGAGTGAAATTGACAATGATCTTCGACCCAACGCATTTACGTTTCATGCTGTTATGAATGCTTGGTCCAAATCATCTCTACCCAATTCTGCGAAAAAGGTTCAGAATTTGCTGGATAAAATGATTGATAGATTTCATGCGGGCAATCACAGCTTGAAACCTGGAAAGATTAGCTTTTCTATTGCAATAAAGGCTTGGGCGGAAAATTCCACCCAAGCGTTGCAGCTTCTCGAACAGATGCAAATACTGTCAAGAAAAGGTTACAATACTACGCCAGATATTGGCACATTCAACTGGGTACTGAGGGCGATAGCAAACGGCAATGATGAAGCTGATAAACTCAGTCAGCTGGAGATGATCCTAAATCAGATTGAAAGTTTGAACCTTCAACCTGACTTGAATACTTACAATAATGTACTCAGATGCTGCGTAACAACCAGAACCAATGATTCCAAAACCAAACAGAAGGCTGTGAGGATCGCAACTGAAACGCTCTTGAGGATCCAGAAAAATCCACAAATGGTGCCAGACCCTTTTACATTCAACTTCTTTATCAAAGTATGCGATAGGCATACCACTGGTGGGGAGAAATTGAAGCTCGTTAAGGTAGCATTCCAATATTGCATAGAGAGTGGCCAGTTTAGTTCTCCTGTTTTGTCATTGATGAAAAATGCACTCACACCTCAAGAACTACTAGACATACTGCGTATTGACGACGCTCATACATTACAATCAATGAAGATTGAAGATTTCCCTGTAGAGTGGAGAAGTGGAGTCAACAACTCCAACAACGATCGGAGTCGCAGATCGAAATAAATAATTCTTTACCTAACTGGTATGAAACTACCATGTCCTTCTGAAATGCTAAAAGTAAGAAGATTTTCTAAACAACAAAATTATTCTTTTATGCTATAAGTACTCTCAGGATCACAAAAGATCACCAAGAATTCGATCCTTCACTACGGGATATTAAATATACCGGCCCTTTTTCAGTCTACGATTTTATACACCATCATAGCAAGAAGACATGCAAGTCTTCCCACGAGGACAAATATTCTCAAAGAAGGAGCGAAAGACCTCTTTACAACGTCCTTCACCCGTTTTCCCTGCTTTTACCCTGCGCCAGTATCTAAGCAAGGGACAAAGCACCTTGTGACAAATACGCTCGTTCTTCCATGTCAGGTGCTGATGTATCTTGTCACAATACAATGCTACCTTGCAGCACGCGCATGTCATAGAGAAATATTCCTTTTGGATCCTTTGCTTGCAAGTATAACAGCCGAGTTTGCACTCCGTCAAACGATCGTCCAAGTACTGCTTAAGGTGTGTGTACGCCTGATTTTCGTTACCATTGAAGTAGAAGAGCTGCGCATGGGTAAGGTGCATGTCCATAGTGATCGCACCAACATATTGCGAATAATCAGTGGCCAGCTTGAGTATTTTGCGCCGCTGATGGATGTCCAAACTAGCATCAGAGCAATATTGCTCAAGATAGGTCTGGGCCATCTCTTTGTTTGCCGCACTATGTGATCTAACACTTTCTCCACGAAGTGTAGCAGAGGGACAGAGCTGAAGAGTCTCGATGGATTGATTCCATTTCTTGAGATTTCTGTACTCTGCTCCCATTTGGATTAAAATCTTCTCTCGGTCGCTTGGCTCTAGGCAATCGTTCAACTCTTTTTCAAAGAGTTCAAACGCAACAGCTTCGTTGCCAGCACTCTGCTTAAGTAGAGCCACACCCAAATCCACTCTATATTTCTCTCTGTCTCCCTTCATATTTATTCCACTGAAAGACCTTCGAATTTGAACATGAGAATGCGCCTCTTTGAAATTATCGATTGCAGCTGCATAGTTGCACCGTCTTGCCTCTATCCGTCCTGACATGTACAAAAGTATTTCTGATGTGACGTGTGATGTACCTGCTTGCGTTGAACGAAGTCTCTCTTGGACAGTTTTCGCCTTCGCCCACTCGCCGTAATTCATGTATGCTTCGATGAGACCGGACACAATGGCCACCTGTTCCTCCTCCTTGATAGATTCCAACATGTCAATGTATCCTTCCAAGACCCCAATTGCATAATCATACCTCTTAAATTCAGAAAAGTTTTCGCAGAGTTGAAGTGCATCTGTAACCTCCATTTCATCCCGGTTGAAAATTTCGAGGAACCATCTGTAAGAAGAGATTGATTTTTCCATGTCGCCCTTATCCGAGTATAAAACAGCTAAACGCTGCCCAAAGCTGACCTTCAAATATGAAATTTGAGTGTGGAATTTCCTATCATTGTTTGAATTTATGATGTCCATGGCTCTCTGGTAATGATAAACCGTGCAGTCTCCCCAAGCACTTCTTTTCAACTCCATACTCGCAGTTCCAAAAATATAATGTATTAGCACATCGTGAGAAGGCTCATCGCAAAAGGTATCGAGACGGCCGTATTGTGATTCGATGTTCAATATATCAACGTCTCTATTGGCATGGAACAATCTGTTTACCATATCGTATAGTGCAGCGGGCGCCTTTGAAACTTTTCGAGTTTTATTTATTTCATTCTTTTGCATCTTTGTACTCATTATATGATTGTACATTGAACATACTCTTCAGAAAATGATTGAGGTCACGATCATTTTATCTTGGGTGCTTCTATCTGTGCGAACTCTATGACATCTCTATGTGTGACTAAATAATTAGTCTACCAATATGTAATATGTCAAAGAGAATACATAGGAAGAAGGAATCCTGGACCAACGAAGTGACTCAGAAGCCACAAGGCTTTTGTATTGTTGCAATGCGAAACATTCAAATAGAAGCGACAAACCACTAGCTTCTTCTCCCATTTTCGTTTCAGGATCAAGTGTAGCATGTGTCCAAGAGATGACAAAATATAATAGGGGCGGCATATGTTGCCTCCATGGAAGGCGAGGGCTTTGTTGGACATTCCAATGTGATGCTTAAGCTGTTGTTGGAGTTACCGTATCAAGGATATTGTCGAGACACTTGAAGATAAATGCGAGTCCTGCGGGCGCGACCCCAATCGTACCTATGTCTGGATCTGTTGCATGTGTAACAACCATCATCGCGCGTTGATAGAAATGCCCCCTTTGAAGAATTCAGTGATATTTTCGGTACCATTTTCACTCGCGTCGGAAAAATGTGGACTATGATGATGCCTTGGAATTACCTTGAATATTTGAAACGAGTGTGGTGCATCTTTGAAATATTCACTGACAATACAACAGACGGATTGCAGTGTGGAGATTATCATGCCTGCAGAACAAAAGAAGGCAATGATAGAGTCACTATCTAGCATTGATAATCTCTTGAATGCGCTCGCAAAGACGAAGATCGAAAACGCAGACGCATCACGCGATGAAGATAAGGAGGATATATTGCTTGTCATTAGTAAAATAATCATTTTGGCACGCAGGGCTGCATATGATAGTGAACTCGTCGATGAGGAAATCTTGTCATCAAAAGTGAGCAAAATGCACGCATTCGGAGATCTAGTGACACTTCAACAGACTTGGACTATGCACTCGTATGCAGTCGAATTGGCGTTACATTAAACAGATTCAAATGATTTAGCATGCTCTCGCCATTTATGAGAAAGTGCTTTTGGGAAGGACCATCCTGATGATACTGCTAATTCTTACAACAACGTTGGGGCAGTGATGGAGGCCATGGGCAACTTGGCAGGTGCCAAAGAAATGTACACCCAAGCGCTTGCCATTCGTGAGAAGGAGCTCGGGAGTTCAGGAGCTCGGGAGCTCGGGAAGAACATCCTGATACTGCTGTGAAGTCTTACAACAATGTTGGGTTCGTTCTACAGGGCATCGGTGACTTGGCCGGCGCCAAAGAAATGCACAACCAAGCTCTTGTCATTCGTGAGAAAGAGCTTTGGAAGTACCATCCTGATACTGCTAATTCTTACAACAATCGTTTGTTTTGTGATGTATACCATGGGCGATCTGACTAGCGCTAAGAAAATGTGCAAGAAAGCAATTTTGCGTATGTTGGATTGTATAAATTTATTCATGTATTTGTCTAAAATCTCCAAGTTTCATTCGCCTTGTGATTCGCCCTTTCTCTCATGTTTGGCATATCCTACATCTGCTTCACTAAGCATTCGTTGTGAATTGATTATGAAAATGGCCCTACACGTAGTATATCTATGAAGAATTAATAAAGCATTTTCCAGCGAGGTGCTCGCCTCTGCTGCTCCAGTAACATGTATTCACATCACAAATGACAGCTTGCCAGGGAAGCCAATCTCTTCAAGTCGTTCGATCCTGTCTGGCGGGAGCTTGCGATCGTTTTCAATCCCTTTTGGACTCTATTGCGTGCGCTTCTCATGGAGTTACACCAATGTCCCAATTCTAGATTGCCTTCATAATTTCGTGGAACATTGCAGTGTCCAAACTTTTCTTTGAATACTACGAGCTCGTGATAGCATTTCTCGAATACATCATCGCTGCTGCCTCCGTATCTGCCATTTGAAGCCAATCTCTTCCAGTCGTTCGATTCTATGTTGTGGTAAGTTGGAAAGAATTTGATTTTCCTTTTGCTATTTAGTACTATATACAGCTCCTATTCTCCTACACCAACGTCCCAATGATGGATAGCCTTTATAAGGAACATTGCAGTGTCCAAACTCCTTTTTGAATGCCACGAGCTGTTGATAGCGCTTGTAGAATAAGGCATTGGGGGCATCTACTTTTGTTCCCTTTTGGAGTTTACTATATGCACTTCTCATGCTCCTACACCAACGTCCCAATGATGGGTTGCCTTCATAAACTCGAGGAACATTGCAGTGTCCAAACTCCTCTTTGAATAGAAGGAATTGATTACATCGCTCTTCAAAAGGAGTATACTTGTCGTGAAATAAATGTGCTTTTGATGGGATTGAAGCATTTGTGAGGGTCCTAGATGCATGATTGTTTGTGCTGTAGGTATTACCAAAAACATCTTCAAAAGAAGAACCGCTGACCTTTTTAGCAGTACCCGTATTGCCATTGGAAACATCACTATATTTTACATCAAAATCGTGTTGATCCTCCTCGTCTAATGCCGAATCCTCTTCGACCGACGATAGACATTTTCCTTGTTCTTGTTCTTCGAGCAGCTCGCGGTCTTCCATTTCGAATATTCCTATTGTTGCTCTTCTTTGTTGTTCACCGACGACAGTACTGCTGCTGGGATTCCTACTCAAGGAGGACAAAGATGATGAGGGAGAACACCACTGATAGGTATTACCACTTTGAGGATGAGTGGCATGGTGGTGGTTCTGAGCAGCATGGAAAGAATGGCAGGAAACATCACCAGCAACAGTTGTTCTTGTGCTCATCCATGCAACATGAACAAGTACACATTCTACCCATTCATATATCTCACATATATTGGTTCCCTTATCAAATTCAGGTGGCCCATCGATTGAGGCTTTCCTCCGCCACATAATTTGATTGTGTAGTATGATTGAATGATACTCCCACAATTGTTTACAAAAGACAGTCTTCCGGTATGGCAACCAATCACCAATCTCTTCTCATTCTTTGAAATGTATGTTCCTTCAAATTCGTAGAATGTGTACGATTCTCGTATCTGATGAATTCGTTCTTCAAAATGAAGAACATTGCAAGATACACTTCTTTGATCAGAATAAATATGGTAAACACGGTGAACTACCTGAAGATTATTTGTTGGGGTGATCAGGATAAAAAGTACTTATAATATCATACAATGAAATTATCAGCTGTTTCCATTTGTTTTCACTCCCTCTACTAGTAACTGTGACCTTTCAAATGACGCAGGGGGGTTTCCGATTGCGGTGACCGAAATATGGGTAATACTGTGGATAAGGATAGACTGGGGGATAAGATGTTGCATACGCAAAGTAGAAAACGATGTGAAAGAATACGAATTTAAACGTCAATTCAAACGGAACACATTTTCGCAGTGCATTATACACGAATGTTTGAGTGCGCTTACAAAAAAATCGACTTTTTTCCAAATTGAGCCCTCGACGAAACAGCTAGAAATGGTCACGATTTCATATAATGCAACCGATTTGGGTACGACAACAACAGGAGAAAGAAAGATGACAAGGCATAGATGAGAGGTCCTAACTATAGCACAAAAGGAGGAGATAGAATGATGCTACATGATCTATATTTAAAAGTCTCTAATGTTTCATTGAAATTAGTCCATCGTAATAAATGCATTTGTCCTCAGTTCTATGCATCATTGTCAACATCCTCTGCAGAGTAAGCAATTCCATAACTGATAAACCGGGTGGGATACTCTTGCAAAGCTCTCGCAACATCGTTTGCTATCGTTGGCAGGAAGATAAGGGGGTCGTTTGGAAGCATGGCTATCTCAGGCTCGAAACATAGTCCTAGAATCTGTGTAGCAGCTGTAATGACAGTACTGTAGATTTGTGAGTTAGTTCAGCAGCAAAAAGAGGTGAAGGTATTCACATTTGAGCTGGGAGGTCCACAATATAGTACAGATAAGAAGTGGATCTTGGCTAAGTACGGTGCGTTGATGGTTCTCAATATAGATTGGCAGACTGCGTGAATATGAGATTGAGTGTCATTATGGAAAATTAGGAATGTTAATTCAGGTTGTTTCTTGAAAAGAAGTGTATTCGAGTTTCGCTGTGATAATAGGTGGGAGAAGTAGGAGGTTTGTACGGTATGGTACGACAGTTTGTTCCATTTTTTTGAATTTGTGGAGATCATTTGGTGCCGAGAAATTTCATTTGAATTGTTGGTCATTTCAGTTTTATGATATCTAAATTAGTGTAGGTTAGATAATTCCATTCGATTCTAACAGTAAAAAGTAAAAATGTCAGGTGGTATTTTCAGCGGGACTAACGTATTTTCCGTTTTCGCCGTCATTTTGACTTCTTTATTATTAAATAGACATCCGTTCTAA
>Ga0209712_10002607_pt1 | contig 14760 bp, 16 predicted proteins | sample ArcOceMetagenome_FD_187443 | JGI IMG/M metagenome (GOLD analysis project Ga0209712, IMG submission 187443) | Marine eukaryotic phytoplankton communities from Arctic Ocean - Arctic Ocean - Greenland ARC118M Metagenome (SPAdes) (version 2) | ecosystem: Environmental > Aquatic > Marine > Oceanic...
ATTATTTATGTATTATTGAATAATGCCGTTACCAATCTTTTATATGCCTAGCTAATGTGAAATATATCTACAGATAGTTATTGATTAGGGTGTAAACAATACTCAGAAATCAATTAAATAGAATGGAGTTAATGTGCTACATAAACCCCATTTATGCTATTTAATAAAGTTAAATGACTAACTACTAATATTGGATATCCACATAGATTGGTAAGGTGTTAGCTGGTGTTCAATATCTTCAAGATTTATTGTCTGGCCGCTAATAAGGTCAAACCAAGTATCGGTACCTATCAAGTTAATGTCACTTAGCCTGACGTGTTGAGGTTCATCAGTCACATTGAAAATACAAAAAACACTTTGTCTTCTGTCCATACTTTGTCGCCAAAAACCAAATATTTTATCACCTAATTGTAACGTAAACTGGGTGGCATTAGGATGAAATGCGGGTTGTTCTTTGCGAATGTTTAATAGCTTTATCATCCTCGCATGCACTTTACTATGTTGGCTATAGGGTGAAGCAAGTTGTTCCTGTAGCTTTGTATAGTCCCATTTATGTCTATTGATAGAACGGGTGTGGCTGGTGTTTTTTACTTTTTCATAATCATTACCAGTGCCTAATAAGCTATGAATATAAATACCTGGAATACCTTCTAAGCCAAACATAATGCTATGGGCACATATAAATCTGTCTAACCCCCATTTGTCAGATCCTTTTATTGTACCTTGCAGTGCATCGTAAAGTGCAATATTAATCTCATAAGCTTTTTGTTTACCATCTTCGGAAGTACGCCACGAAATTCTTCCACCAAAGTTTTGCATGGTATTGACTAGAGCTGTAAGTTCTTGATCTTCGAGTAGTCCCTCTGCTGGTCTTAATCCTATGCCATCATGGGACGCGATGAAATTAAAAAAGAAAGTACCATTCTGGGCAGGAGGCATACTGCCCAACCACGCCTTAATGTGTTTACACGATCCTGTTACTAAAGTATTGACTAACAGAGGTGGCAACGAAAAGTTATAGATACCATGAGCTTCGTTGGCATTGCCAAAATAAGTCAGGTTTTGCCGATTAGGTATATTGGTTTCGGTTATAATGACAGCATCGCTTACTGCATGTTCTATCAGTATCCTCAATAAACGAACCACTTCATGGGTTTGCTCAAGGTTTATGCAATCAGTACCTACTTTCTTCCACAGGAATGCGACCGCATCTAAACGAAATATTCGAATGCCGGTATCTAGGTATTGCCGTATAATTGAAACAAAGGTGTCAAGGACTGCAGGGTTTCTAAAATCAAAATCAACTTGGTCATGGCTAAACGTGCACCACACTTGTTTTTCACCATGTTTTGTTTTAGTTAATCTGAGCAAATCAGAGGTTCTAGGTCTTACAACGTTAGATACATCATCTTCTAACGATGCAGTGAAAAAAAAGTCACTACCTGGACCTTCGCCTTTGATGAAATTTTCGAACCATAAACTCCTTGATGAGCAATGATTGATCACCACGTCAGACATAACGCGATAGTCTTGGGTAATGGCTTGTATGTCATCCCAGTCTCCTAACGCTTCATTGACACTGGAATAATCAATGACCGAAAATCCATCATCAGAGCTGTACGGGAAAAAGGGTAAAAGATGTACACTATTGATTGCACCACCACAGTATTTTTTTAAGAAACTGTGTAAACAGTGGAGTGGTTTCTCACCTGACGTTTCAATGCTGTCGCCATAGGTAATCAACATGACATCTTTTTGATCCCAATTATTATGATGACTTTTAGGGGCAACTAATAACTCAGCTGCATCTATGCGCATCGTGTGTAATAACTGCCTACATAACTCTGAATAAGAGGTTTTTAATTCAACATCTTGATATATTACGGTTAAGTGATGCTCAACGCGCTCTGTCAGTTGTTCTAATACTGATAACATCGACCCACCTCTAAGGTTTAAATTCTAAAAAATCTTGCTCTACTGCATCTTTTAATTGATCTAACACGTCAGGCATGGCACTAACCACACGGTTCCAGCTTGGAATGAATGGCGTTTCCATTGGATTATCTAAGAAACTCTCACCTGCTTTCATAATATTGCTGGCAAATAGCTCAACTGCTTTTTCCTCACTATGTATATCTAACTTCAATCCATTCATAATGGCATCATTGTTGTAAGTTTCTATAAAATCTAAGGCAATCCGGTAATACGTGGCTTTCAGTGATCTAAACGTCTCAGTAGAGAAAGTTTCCCCCTGAGTGGCAAGTTTTCTGATCAAAGCTTTGGTGATATCGATAGACATTTTAGACAGTCCGCCTTGATCGTTATTGGCTGACAAATCTTGGTGTTTATGATCGTAGGTCTTAGCTATATCAGCCTGGCATAGTCTATTATGGGAATAGTTACGTTGCATTTCAGACAACACACCAATTTCTAAGCCCCAATCACTGGGAATGCGGATATCATTTAACACATCACGCCTGAAAGAAAATTCGCCCGCTAATGGATATCTGAAACTGTCCATATATTCAAGATAATCATTATGACCCACTACTTTTTGTAAGGCTCGTATTAAAGGTGTCACTAATAACCTTGAAACTCGGCCGTTAATTTTTCCATCAGCTACTCGGGCATAATAGCCTTTGCAAAATTCATAATTAAAAAGTGGATTTGCTACTGGATATATCAATCTAGCTAGAAGCCCCCTGTCATAAGTCAGAATGTCGCAATCGTGTAATGCTACCGATTCTGCCTTGCCTGTCGCCAACACATATCCCATGCAATACCAGACATTTCGACCTTTTCCTAGTTCCTTAGGCGCTAATCCTAACGCTTCTAATTTTGCATCTAAGGCTTTTAGTCTTGGTCCTTCATTCCATAATATGCGGTGATTTTGCGGTAAAGTGCCAAAAAATTTGAGGGCATGTTGATATTGCTCAAGATCGGCTCTGTCTAAGCCAATTACAATTTGAGATAGGTAGGGAACTTTACTTATATGGTCGATAATGTTGGGTAAGGCTGTGCCTTCAAGTTCGGAAAATAAAGAGGGAAGTATAAGCGCCATAGGACGCCTTTTTGAAAACTCTATAAGTTCTTCTTCTAATTCCTCTACAGGCCTCTCAGATAAGTTATGTAAGGTTGTGACTATGCCATTTTGATAAAAATCTGCCATGATATCTCCGTACTACACGTTAAATTGTTAATGGGTAAATAGTATTTTTTCTAGACATTCTGACCAACCACTTGGACCATAATTTTGGCTAGTGTAGACGTCTCTTTTTCTCGATAATGTCGGTGGTGGGTTTGTTGGTGATAAAATTCGTACCGCTATATCTGCTACTTCTAGCATAGCAATATCATTTTGTCCGTCACCCAAGGCTATCGAAGTACACGGTTTCATTTCACGTTCATTTTTAAACTGCTGTGTTAGCCAAGTTAGTGCTGTACCCTTGTCACATTCTCCAGATAGGTGTAAAAAACGCCCCCCTTGTAAAGGTGTAACACCAAGCTCTTTAAGAGTCTGAACAAATTTGTTCTTTGTATCTGCACTTCCCAACCATAAAATAGGTTCACCGTACTCTCGGGTAGCAGCTAATTTTGCCTGTTTAGATGAAAGCCCAGTTGCAGTCATTATTTGTGTATTTGACATGTTAGAAAAATGGTTGAACTCGCCTGCAAAAAGGTCTCCCAACTCACCAATTAATGACAACCAATGCTCTCTTGGTTTAGAAAACTCTTTTACCCAGTAGCCATTCTTTAATATTGTATCTATGGGTTGAAATTTGAAATATAGAATAGGGATGTAAATCGCCGCACCATTTTCGATAATAAAAGGCCCCTCTATTCCTATTTGTTGAATTAACTCAGTTAATTCAGCGAAGGTTTTACTGGTGTTAGGGATAACAGGAATATTGATAGAGTTAAGTTTATGTAACATCTGTAATGCGGGGGCAAAGCTGTAGGTGTGATGGTCAAGCAATGTCCCGTCTAAATCTGTAAAAACTAATACATCATTAAGCATGAATTTCCTTTAGCTTGTGCGCGGTGATAGTCCTTTCATGGTTGAGTTCAAATATGTGGTCACATGTGTTTGGCAGTGTACTAAGCCCATGTTCAGTTAAACGCTGATAATGCTCGATAAAACGCTGAATTTGTTGTTCATTCATAATGCCCTGTTTATCATGGTTGGTGACTGCAGCATTCAGTTTTTTTTCCTGCTCTAAACGCCATGCATATATATCCTTAAAACCCGGTGCTTTTAACATCACCCATTTATCCATCAAACTATAAAGGGGTTTATAATGTACTGACAACTGCAAGTTGACATGGTTACGCCAAGCTGCATTGTTGTCTTCAATCGATTCTAATGCATTTACTGGCTTTGTTAACTGTTGAGACGTTTGTGGTTCAACGCCCCAACACCAGCCCTCAAAAATGACTATATCCATTGCAGAAGATACCTTTGACCAAGATGATACGGGGTGGGGGTTATCTGTGGCCTTATTAAATCTTGGAATAATCGTGGATTGTTGATGTTTCAGACTATTTATTACCGACTTAGCCTGATGCATATTATGAGTACCTGGCACACCACGTGTGGTGAACAAAGGATGTACATTTTTTGCTACTATTTGACGTTCTTCGCGACTAAAGTAAAAATCATCTAATGACATTACAACTACATTCATACCGTAATTTTCAGTTAAGTAGTCCTTTATAAATGCTGATAATGTAGACTTACCAGAGCCTTGACTGCCATTAATTCCTACAAAATAAGTGGTCTCAGCACTAAGTTGGTGCAATTTAATTTCCTCGGCAAGAGGTATAAAGTAATCTTCTGCAGTTTTGGAAAAATCGTTGGGGAGCTTATTTTCATTAATGAATTTGGTGATCATAGGCCGATGACATCTCTTTTTTTGCACTTTTAAAGTGCTTTTATTTGAACATTTAGTTAGATTCTAATAAAACAATTACAACTTATATGCCACCTTGTAACAGTTAGCCTGATTACCTCTCATAATATTTAAAAAAGACAAAAATGGTTTAGCATTACAAAATTATAATTATATGTTACAAATAGTTAAGTGTTATGTGATCTCACGATCAGATAATAACTACATAACTCCGAGCTATCTCACCTAAATCTTCGGCAAGGTGTTTTAGCCGTGAATCTGGCAATGTTGCCAGTTCGCCAGGGTTGTAAGAGAAATCGAACAGCCTCCCGCAAGTGACAAAATTTTGTTGTCACTTCAATTTGGAAAGGTGTTAAATAATATGTTAGAAGATAAATTTGGACGTCGCTTCCACTACTTGCGGCTGTCTGTAACCGACGTGTGTAATTTTTCATGTGATTATTGTTTACCTGATGGTTACGCTTGCGATACTGATCGTGACTTTTTGGCATTGTCTGAAATCAAAACTTTGGTTAATGGATTTGCCTCACTGGGCACCAGTAAAGTGCGTATAACCGGTGGTGAGCCCTCCCTTCGAAAAGACTTACCTGAAATTATAAAAGCCTGTTCATCTGCCACTGGAATTGAACATGTTGCTATGACGAGTAACGGCTACAAGTTGGATACCGATATTCACAAATGGGTGGATGCGGGACTTGATTCACTCAATATTAGCATTGATAGTTTGGACCCTCGTATGTTTGCAGCGATTACTGGGCATAATAAACTTGAAACTATTTTACGCGGTATCGACAAAGCCATAGCCTTGGGTGTAAAGGTAAAAGTCAATGCTGTATTGATGAAACAATACAATGAAAAAGAGTTAAAGAGTTTCCTAGCTTGGTTAAAGACCACACCTGTGACGTTGCGGCTGATTGAGTTGATGCAAACGGGTGATAATATGACATTTTTTAAGCAAAACCATGTTTCTGGCATACCAATAAAAGAACAGTTGCTTGAAAGCGGATGGGAACGACTGATCCGGGATAAAACTGCGGGGCCCGCACAAGAATTTTCACATATAGATTATGAAGGGAAAATAGGCTTGATTATGCCGTACAGCAAAGATTTTTGTGCAACCTGTAATCGTCTTAGGGTTTCTGCTGTCGGCAAATTACATCTATGTTTGTTTGCTGAACAAGGTTTGGATATTCGTCCTGCTTTGCAGTCATCTAACAGCAGTGAATTGCAAACCAAACTTATTAACTTATTGGGTGATAAAGAGGCAACACATTGGTTACAAGATGGTCTTACCGGCGCGACTAAACATTTAGCTATGTTAGGTGGATGACGTCTACCAGACGAAAATAGTGGTAATTTGGGGTGGGTCTTAATCATGATAGCTGGGGTGATTTTAGCTGGTGGAAGGTCAAGCAGAATGGGAACGGACAAAAGTTTGTTAACACTACCCAATAGTCAGCTGACGTTGCTTGAACATTGCCAACGTCAATTGGCATTGGTGTGTGATAACAATATTTTTATCAGTGGCTCTCAGCATGAACAGGGTATTGATGATGTTATTCCAAACTGTGGACCTTTATCGGGTATACATGGGGCGATAACGCATTTTGAAATGCATAACAGCAATATTAGTGAGTTACTGGTGATAGCGGTAGATATGCCAGATTTATGCGCAGAGGATTTTGACCATTTACTCAAAATAGGCAGAAAAAATCGGTGTTTATGTATTTTTGAACAGTGCTTTTTACCACTTTATCTTCCGCTATCAGTCGATGTGACTGAATATTTGGCGAGTGCACTTAAGCACCAGCAGGACGGATCCTTGGTAAAGCCAAAACAGCGCCAATATTCTGTAAAAAAGATGTTGAATTCTTTGCAGGGTTTACAAATACCACCTTTGAAAAACACTCAATTAGATAATATTAATACTCCAGAGCAGTGGCATCAGCGCTGCAACGAATAACCATTTATCGAGACTTAGACATGACAATGATTGATTCAACAACTAAACAGGCCCTGAATATCGCGGTGTTAACTGTGTCAGATACTCGCAGTGAGGAGAATGATACCTCTGGGCAATACCTTAATCAGGCTGCAGTCGCTGATGGTCATAATGTAATACACAAAAAAATTGTAATTGACGATAAGTTTCAGATCCGAGCGGTGGTATCTAATTGGATAGCGGCTGCTAATATTCAAGTTGTTTTGGTGACAGGCGGAACAGGCTTTACTGCAAGGGATACAACTCCAGAAGCCATGTTACCGCTGTTTGAAAAAGAGATTGAAGGTTTTGGTGAATTATTTAGACATGTGTCTTTTTTAGAAATTGGCACATCAACGGTGCAATCAAGAGCGCTAGGGGGGATGGCAAATGGTACGGCAATATTTTGTATGCCAGGCTCTACAGGGGCTTGCAAAACTGCATGGAATAACATCTTACAGCAACAGTTAGACTCGACTCATCGACCGTGTAATTTTGTTGTACATTTAAAAGACATTACTGAATGCCCGAGTAGAGGATAACACCTGATATGCAAAACCAAAGCGAAGGTTTGACCCATGTAAATGTTCATGGAGAGGCGAATATGGTTGATGTGACTGAAAAACAGATTACACAACGACAGGCTGTAGCAGAAGGATATATATCTATGTCTGCACAAGCTTTTACTATGTTAAAAGATAATACTCATGCCAAGGGTGATGTGTTATCGATTGCGCGTATCGCGGGTATTCAAGGCGCAAAAAAATGCAGTGAGCTTATTCCTTTATGTCACCCCTTGATGTTATCTAAAGTTCAGCTCGACTTTCAAACCTTAGATGAGAGTAATAGTGTTCGAATACAAGCCCTGTGTAAACTAGCGGGGCAAACTGGTGTCGAAATGGAAGCACTTACCGCCGTGAGTGTGGCTGTATTGACCTTATTTGATATGTGTAAGGCCGTTGACCCCCACATGGTAATTAATAATATCAAAGTGCTAAGTAAACAAGGTGGCAAAAGTGGTGATTGGTCATGTTAAAAATTTTGTTTTTTGGTCAACTTAAAGATGTTATTAAAACTGAATGCCTAGAAATTGAAATCACGGAAAGTGGCAAAGAACTTAACACTGTGGCGAAGCTACGCAGTATGCTGCAGGAAAAAGATGATACTTGGAATGAATATTTGGCTTACGGTAAAGCGATGGTTGCGGTTAATCAAGAGATGACGAGTGATGATACTGCGCTAAGTGATGCCGACGAAGTCGCATTTTTCCCTCCAGTGACCGGAGGGTAATTAATTTCATGAGCCATTTTACGCAAATTGTTGTGCAAGCGCAGGATTTTGACTTTGCGTATGAATACCAAAAATTAAGAGACAGTAATCACAGTGATGGTGCTCTAGTGACATTTGTTGGTTTGGTTCGGGATATGAATCTTCAACAATCTGTCAGTGGTTTATTTTTAGAACACTACCCAGCGATGACAGAAAAAGTATTGAATAACATAGTCCAAACAGCTAGAGATAAATGGCAATTAGGCAGTGTGTCGGTTATTCACCGTGTAGGACAATTAAAAGTATCGGAACAAATTGTATTTGTTGGTGTCACAAGCCAACATCGTCAAGCGGCCTATCATGCTAACGAATTTATTATGGATTATTTGAAAACTAAGGCACCATTTTGGAAAAAAGAAACCACCCCACAAGGCGATAACTGGGTAGTAGCAAAACACAGTGACATGCAAAAACTTCAAAACTGGCGTAACTAAGAAATTTATTGATTTTTAGTGACCATGACAAATATTAGACTTAAATCATAAACTTTAAAGATCAACCAATTTGATTTTCTTATGATGATAATAAATCTGTCAAATTATTTTCATTAGGTTACCTAGGGTGATTTTTTTGTTTCAATGCTAACCCACAACTAATGAAGGATAATGTTTGTTGAATAATATTTCACATCTAAGCAAACCTGTACTTGCTGTTTTATTGCTTAGCATCTCCATAAGCGTCTTTGCTCATGGTGTTGATGATAATACCCGTGTATTTTTGGAGCAAAATGTTGGCGTTCAATTTTTACCATTTATGTATATTGGCGCAAAGCATATGTTTACGGGATACGACCACATACTTTTTCTAGTAGGTGTGATTTTTTTGTTGTATCGAAGCCGGGACATATTGTTATATGTGAGTATGTTTACCGTTGGCCATAGTATTACCTTATTTGGAGGGGTATTAGGCGATATACAAGTCAATCCCTATCTCATAGATGCGATTATCGGCTTTTCTGTGGTGTATAAAGGTTTCGACAATTTGAATGGATTTAAGCGAGTCTTCGGCAAACAACCCAGTACGAAGATAGCTGTTCTAATATTTGGTTTATTCCATGGTTTTGGTCTAGCAACCAAGCTTCAAGATTTTGGGCTTGCATCACAAGGACTGGTTACCAATCTGATTGCCTTTAATATAGGTGTTGAACTTGGCCAATTTATGGCGTTGCTCTTCATTGTTATCGCAATCAACTTTTGGCGAAAGTTACCTTCATTTCAACGTTTTTCTATTATAACTAATACTATGTTAATGAGTGCTGGATTGATGCTGATGAGTCTCCAATTAACAAGATATTACTTAACATAACAAACCATTAATCGAAAATTTTAACGAGAAAAAACATGAAAAAAGACGCTGTCAGCACAAAAACACTCATACAATCAACCATAGTGGCGACGGTAATGGCTCTAATTATGGTGGTTTGTTTTATTTTGCCAGCCGAATTTAACATTGACCCAACTCACATAGGTCACAAGCTTGGTTTGACAGTATTAGCACATAATGGGAAAGAAGGGGAAGGGATCGCAACAACACAAACCATGAATTTTTCTGAACTAGCACAAGATGTTATTGAAGTCGTTGTGCCAGTAGGTAAGGGCATTGAGTATAAATTTCATATGCAACAACATGAAAAAATGAGCTATGAATGGTTAACTGATGGTGAGCCAATTTATTTTGACTTACATGGCGAGCCTGAAGGCGATACAACCGGCTATTTTGAGAGTTACGCTATCGCGACGTTAAGTGAGATAAAAGGTAGCTTTACTTCTCCATTTACTGGCTCACATGGTTGGTATTGGAAAAACACCAGTGACAAACCTGTTGCCATTCAATTAATGGTTGAAGGGCAGTACACCGTGATTGGACTTAAACAGTAACAACATAGAGGTCAATAAAATGAAAATACTAATTTATACAATATTGCTGATCACATTGATAAAACAAGGCGCAGTTTATGCTCACCAAGGACACAATGAAATTAGTAGCAAGGACGCTATTTATATTGCTAGTAAGTCAGTAAAACAATTAACATTTAAAGATCTTGGTTATGATGTAGGCAAACTTGAGAGCAGCTGGAAATCACTGAACGATTCAAATTTTAATGTGCTAAAAGTATTAGAGACAACATTTATCATCAGTGCTACCAATAGCTCAAGTGGCCAAGTCATTTATTTTGAAATAGCAAAAAATGGAAAAGTAATGGGTATTAAAAAACACCTGTTAATATAGTGTTTTAGGAGCAAAATATTTATTGAAATTGACTGTGAAATTTTCTTGGTTTGAGTTATTTCGCAATAACATCAAACGATGTTTGTAGTGTTCAATCCCATTATAGTTAATTTTATTCTATGATTTTTATTATGTGAATTTTACTGATTCGCCACAGATTTACAGGTATTTAGTTTCAATACAAAAAGAATCGAGTGTTAGAATATAAAATTACATACTATTAGGAAATTTATGAAATATATTATTTTAGCTGTCGCCATCGCATTGGCGATATTCTACTTCACTAGAAACTCATTGAATAAAAAACTAGCGGTTGAAAATGTTGCGATAGGTAAACACTTTTTAGTAAAAAATAAAGCTAATGATGGTGTAGTAGAAACTGCTTCTGGTTTGCAATATCAAATATTACAAAAAGGCGAAGGGAATGAACACCCAAGTACCAGCTCAAATGTCAAAGTGCATTATCATGGCTCATTGTTAGATGGCACTGTATTTGATAGTTCAGTAGAGCGTGGTAAGCCTATTAGCTTCACTCTAAAACAGGTGATAAGTGGTTGGACTGAAGGCGTTCAATTAATGGTGGTGGGTGATAAATTTAAATTCTTTATTCCGTCTGAATTAGGATATGGCGATCGATCTACTGGAAAAATAACATCTGGCTCTTTGCTTATTTTTGAGGTGGAACTGTTAGATATTCAGTAGTGCGATATATAGTTGTTAAGGTGAGCATAAGTCGATTTTTTCGTAAGTATCTTTAGGTTAATGTCTAGTTGAATGACTTAGGTTTGTAGAAAGTTGCCCGTCGCGATTTGTTTCTGATTTCAAACTTTGAGCGTATTACAGTCAGTGACCTACCTGAAACCGAGGGCATAATTTTAGTTCATGGCAAAATCACTCAGTCGCAACAGAATGCTGTTTTGGCGAAATATAATTGTGGTAATAATATGCACATCTCACTTGTTCAGCACGTAAAGCCGTTTTAAGTACTTTTTTGTTAATGGATTAATCCTAGGAAGCTGGCGTGTTCCAAACATTGTCTCAGGCACAGTTGCAACAGCTGGTTATTTTGGCTTCTTAGTGGGACCACCGATAATAAGATTTATTACAGAAGACTCTTAGTCTGCAAATTGCTTTAAGGCTGGTTAGCATGGCTATTTTTGCAGTAACTGCCTTCGCTTCCTTAATCAAACCAGCTGAACGTTATGGGGTAAAAACTGAAAGCAGCGCTTCATTGGGAACTTAATTTAAATTGAAAACACAAAAATTAATTGGAGCAAGATTTTAATTAAATCCGAATGACTCTTTTGATTAGATAGCTTGTGAAGACCCTTCAATTTATTATAAATGCTGTAGAATTTATATCGTATCACCTGACTTATTGATACGATAAAATGAAGAAGCAATAGTTTTCAATTTATATTTAAAATAACAATGATGTTTCGCTAGCAACTTGAATAAATTTGCTATTATTGAGTGTTTCTTTCGAGCTTGTAGTTGTTCGTAAGAGATATAAACTAATTTATCTTGCAACACGTACTCTATGAGTATTATCTTAAGTGTAAGGCTAATCTTTAGCCTGTAATATTGGGTTATTTAACTATTTATGGATCTTATTTTTTTTGATTTAGACGGCACTCTGTTAAATGATGCATCTGAAATATCACTTTTTACCAAAGAAACCCTTGTGTTGTTAAGCGAAAAAAATATTGCTTATACGTTAGCAACAGGACGCACTATGTTATCGGCTCAGCGTATTGTGGACGGGCATGATTTTGCATTGCCTCAAATTTATAATAATGGGGTGACAGTATGGGACCCTAAAATTCAAAAAATCACTCTGGAAAATCTACTTGATAATTCAGAAATTTCAACTGTAGTCGATACTGCGTTAGCACAAGGTATTACCCCTTTTGTTAACGTCATCGATGATCACAACCATTTCATTTTCCATACTGAGACACGTCACGATGTAGAAAAAGAGCTTGTTTACAAGTTCTTCTCCAGTACCAAAGCCACACTTTTACCTCTAGAGGCGTTTCCCATCGATAGCCAAGTTACTAATATCAGTATGATTGGTTTCGCTGACACTATTAAAAAAATATGGCTAAAACTCAATACACACGAAAATCTAATCGCGTACTCTGGTCCAGCACAAGAAGGAAATAATTTTTGGTGGTTAGATGTTCATCACCGAAGCGCAAACAAGGGCACGGCAGTTAATAACCTAAAAAAACAATTGGGAGCTAGCAACGTTATATGTTTTGGCGATGGTGATAATGATTTAAGTATGTTCGCCCTTGCTGATGAAAGTTATGCTCCGGATAATGCGCAAGCCGAAGTTAAAAAGTCTGCGAGCGCTGTAATTGGAAACAACCATAATGATGGTATTGCGCATTTTTTACGTGAACGCTTTTCACTTTAACGATTAAAAATATTCTTAATAAATATTGAGGTTGCCTCCCAAAGAGGCACGCCTAATACAGATTTTTTTTCTAGTCTACTAACTGTGTTTGATTCTTAACTAACCAGGCTTCAAACCCAGACTCGTTCGTTGAATAATTGCAGGGAAGGTAAGGTTCATATTCCCTGCTTTAAAGCTTTCTATAACAAGTTCAAGTCCGCCAGCAATAAACAAATATGATGCTATGAACGTAAAACGGATACGATGCTCAATTTCAACAGAAATAGTCTTAATATTTCCAATTAATAAATTTTTATTGGTGAATTATTTCGACTACTCATCGTCCTAAAATATCACGGGCGATGACTTCTTTCATGATTTCGGATGAACCGGCGTAGATAGTTTGAATACGCGCATCACGATAAAAACGAGAGATGGGATATTCATCGGTATAACCATAACCACCAAATAACTGTAAACACTCATTCACCATGGTGAGCTGCATTTCTGTGGCGGCTAGTTTTAGCATGGCAGCATCAGTGACCGTCATTTCATCACGCTTGTATTTAAGCATATGTTTTTCTAGCAGTGCGCGACATAATTCAAGTTCAGTTTGACTTTGTGCTAACTTGAAGCGGGTATTTTGAAACTGTGACACAGTCTGACCAAATGCCTTACGCTGCTTGACATACTCACAGGTTAAATCCATGGCGCCTTGTGCGTGCCCAATCGCCTGTACCGCGCAGCCTAGTCGCTCGCGAGGCAGTTCTTGCATCAAATAAACAAATCCCTTGCCCTCTTCGCCTAATAAAGCGTCACTTGGTATACGCATGTTTTCAAAAAACAATTCGGCGGTATCACTGCAGTGTTGGCCCATTTTCTCAATGGGTTTACCGGTAGAAAAACCGGTTAGGCTGGTATCGACTAAGAATAATGAGATACCTTTAGCGCCAGCTTTAGTATCTGTTTTGGCGCAAACAATAATCATATCGGCTGTATTGCCGTTGGTGATGAATGTCTTAGAGCCATTGAGGATATATTCGTCACCGTCTTTTACTGCGCTGGTGCGCATGCCAGCAACATCACTGCCGGCACCCGGCTCCGTCATAGCGAGAGCGGTTAGTACCTCGCCAGTCACCATACCCGGTAACCAGCGGTCTCTTTGCTCTTGGTTACCAATATTTAATATGTAGGGCGCAACAATATTTGCGTGGATATTGTAGCCGGTGCCCAGTCCCTGAAAGCCCATGCGACAAATTTCTTCCTGGATCATCTGGCAAACGTCAAAGCTTGCTCCAGCAGAGCCGTATTTTTCAGGAAAATCTACTAGTAACATGCCAGCGCTACCCATGATGTTCCACATTTCACGTGGCATCTTGTGGTTTTTCTCCCATGTTTCGTAATGGGGAGATACTTCCTGTTCTAAAAAGCGCAGGATCATATCGCGAAACATTTGCATTTCTTCAGTATTGCTTTCTTCAATTAAAGACATAATAAATTTCAATATTTTCGTTGTTATGTACTAATTATTGACAATTAGAATGTCATAAGCAATGAGGAAAAAAGTCATTATTTTAACATTTTCGGACATGCCCCTTTAGATTTTATGTAAATATTGCTTTAATAAGGTAATTATTGTTAAAAACGGACAACTATGGCACTGCTACATAATTACGTAAACCAGCAAACCATTGCCAGCTATTTTGCACGGTCACATTTAAATAATGGGATTTTGCTGGGAGGAAATAATCAACAAATTTTGGCTCGTGCCGAACTAAGAGCCTCACAGCTAGAACAACCAAAATCTAGAGTGTTGGCCACACAATTAGCCAGTATTGTAAAAAGCTGTTGGCAACTAAGCGGTGATGAATTTTTAGGTTTTACTGAGCACAAAGTAAAAGTGGGTATGT
>Ga0209712_10002611_pt1 | contig 14745 bp, 9 predicted proteins | sample ArcOceMetagenome_FD_187443 | JGI IMG/M metagenome (GOLD analysis project Ga0209712, IMG submission 187443) | Marine eukaryotic phytoplankton communities from Arctic Ocean - Arctic Ocean - Greenland ARC118M Metagenome (SPAdes) (version 2) | ecosystem: Environmental > Aquatic > Marine > Oceanic...
TCCGCTGATTTTCCATCGACTTCTTTAACAATATCACCAACTTTCAAACCTGCTTTTGCCGCAGAAAGTCCTTCTACCACATCAGAAATAACGGTTTTGTCGCCATGTTTTTGAATTGATGCACCTACTCCACCGTATTTTCCAGTCGTTGCAATTCGGTAACCTTCTATTTCTGCTTCCGAAATATAATTCGTGTAAGGATCTAAAGACGCTAACATTGCATCAATTCCGATACGCATCAAGTTTGCAGGATCCGTTTCATCCACATATTGTGTATTAATTTCCTTATACAAATTCGCATAAATCTCAAGATTTTTAGAAATCTCGAAATACTTATTATCTTCATCTGTAACCGTTGCCATTGCTACGACTGCAATCACTACAACCAGAATGATTTTGTACGTTTTTTTATAAAATACTTTAATTCGATTCATATCTTTTTATAAATTTATTTTTATCTAATTCCGTTTATTATAAACAAAGATTAAACTAAAATTATGGTTTTTCTTAATGTAAAGCAGTTACAGTCCGCTATTTAAAACAAATTTAACGACTTTCTATTTTCTTAACAATCATTTTTTTAGAAAAATGATTTGTTAAACAGTTATAATTGAAATCAAAAAAAAAATCCGCAATCCAAAGGAACTAAAATCAAAATAACTAAATTTGTCTTTTAGAGATTTTAATCTTTATAGTTCATAAATATGTTTTAAATAAAGCATTTAAAACACTAAATAACGAATGACTAATTAACGAAATCATGAGCGATACTAAACGCAGCCTCAATTTTATTGAGCAAATCATCGAGGAACACAATGAAAAGGGAAAATATGGCGGACGAGTTCAGACTCGTTTCCCTCCTGAGCCAAACGGTTATTTACACATTGGTCACGCAAAATCAATTTGCTTAAACTTCGGTATTGCTCAACAGTTTCAGGGGAAAACGAACTTGCGTTTTGACGATACAAATCCGGTGGCAGAAGATACGGAATATGTGAATGCGATTCGGGAAGATGTACAATGGTTAGGTTTTGATTGGGAGGATAGAGAATTTTATACTTCTAATTATTTCCAACGTTTATACGATTTGGCGGTTCAATTAATCAAAAAAGGTAAAGCTTATGTGGATGATTCCTCCGCAGAAGAAATTGCTACGATGAAAGGAACACCAACGAAACCTGGCGACGAAAGTCCTTATCGTAATCGTTCGATTGAAGAAAGTTTGGCGCTATTTGAAGGTATGAAAAATGGAGAATTTCCTGATGGAACTCGTGTTTTACGTGCGAAAATCGATATGGCGAATCCAAATATGCACTTGCGTGATCCATTGATGTATCGTATCAAAAATGTGGCACATCACCGAACTGGCAATGCTTGGCACGTTTATCCGATGTACGATTATGCACATGGAATTTCGGATTCTATCGAAGGTGTAACGCATTCATTATGTACCTTGGAGTTTGAAGTTCATCGTCCATTATATGATTGGTTTTTGGAAGAATTGGATTTATATAGACCACAACAAATTGAGTTTGCTCGTTTGAATTTGAGTTATACGATAATGAGTAAGCGTCGTTTGAGAAAATTGGTGGAAGAGAATCATGTCAATGGTTGGGATGATCCTCGAATGCCGACGATTTCAGGTTTGCGTCGTAGAGGTTATTCGGCAGCTTCAATTCGTCTTTTTGCAGAAAAAGTGGGCATTGCTCGTCGTGAAAACGTGATTGAAGTAGAATTATTGGAATCTTGTGTAAGAGAAGATTTGAATAAAACAACGGCTCGTGTCATGGCCGTTTTGAATCCTTTGAAAGTGACGATTACCAATTATCCGGAAGGAAAAACGGAAGAAATGGAAGCGATTAATAATCCTGGCGATGAAGATGCAGGAAGCCGAATCGTACCGTTCAGCCGTGAGATTTACATCGAACGTACCGACTTTATGGAAAATGCACCTCGTAAGTTTTTCCGTTTGAGTATTGGTAAAATGGTTCGTTTAAAAAATGCTTATATCATCCAATGTGATGAAGTCATTAAGGACGAAAACGGTGAAGTGATTGAGTTGAAATGTTCTTACGTTGAGAATTCTCGCTCTGGCGAAGATACTTCTGGCTTAAAAGTAAAAGGAACAATTCACTGGGTTTCGATTCCACACGCTATAGAAGCAGAAGTTCGTCTATACGATCGTTTGTTCACAGATGAATCTCCTGACGGACATAAGGATAAAGACTTTTCAGCATTTATTAATCCAAATTCTTTGGAAGTAATTACTGGTTTTGTTGAGCCACATTTGAAAACAGTAAACGCTGGTGAAAGTGTGCAGTTTATGAGAATCGGTTATTTCGCTGTGGATAAAGATACAACGGATGATAAGTTGGTTTTCAATAGAACGGTGACTTTGAGAGATAGTTGGAAGAAGAAATAGATTTGAATATCGAATATTGAACAAGAAATATAGAATTACGAAATTTTGAAAACGTCATTGCTGAGAAGCAATGGCGTTTTTTTTTATAATGTCCTATTTTTATAGGAAATCTAAAAACGCCACTAAAACCATCATTTCGATATAGGTCGGAATGATGGTTTTTTATATTTTTAGATTTTATTGTTAATACTTTACACCGAAATCGGCGCTTTTATCGTTGGATGTGGATTGTAATCCAATAATTTGAAATCTTCGTATTTGAAGCTGAAAATATCTTTTACTTCTGGGTTTATCCACATTTTTGGAAGTGGGCGAACTTCCCGAGTCAATTGTAATTTCGTTTGTTCCAAGTGATTTAAGTATAAATGTGTATCTCCGAAAGTATGAATAAATTCTCCAGGTTCTAAATCACAAACTTGTGCCATCATCATCGTTAATAAAGCATATGATGCGATATTAAATGGAACACCTAAAAAGGTGTCCGCACTTCGTTGATATAATTGACAACTCAACTTTCCGTCAGCAACAAAAAACTGGAATAAACAGTGACACGGACTTAAAGCCATTTTTGGTAAATCGGCAGGATTCCAAGCGGTCACAATGTGTCGGCGACTATTTGGGTTGTTTTTAATGGCATCAATTACATCCGATATTTGGTCGATTACCTGTCCGTCTGGTGTCGCCCAACTTCGCCATTGCTTACCATAAACTGGTCCTAATTCGCCATCTTCGTCTGCCCATTCGTCCCAAATTTTTACACGATTTTCGTTCAAATATTTGATATTTGTATCGCCATCCAAAAACCATAAAAGTTCATGAATAATGGACCGTAAGTGTAATTTTTTTGTCGTTACGGCTGGAAATCCTTCGCTCAAATCGAATCGCATCTGACGACCAAAAACACCTAATGTTCCAGTACCCGTTCGGTCGCCTCTTTCGACGCCATTATCTAATATATCTTGAAGTAAATCTAAATATGCTTTCATTAATTGTATTATTTTATTGCTTTGACGTGATAGATTCGCCAAGAACGCCTATGACACTGAAATCCACTAATTTCTTTATTTCTAGATTGTATTATGCAAAAGTAAAAAAAATTGCGAAGTAATAAAAAACTCTCAAAAACGCCTTTTACGCTGCGGTGAGTCTCTACTCAAAAACAGAAAACGCCTGAACCACCGTTTTTCCTTTTTCATTCACAATCTGATGTGTATAAGTATCATCTTGATTATCAATTGCTTGAACGGTTAAAACCTCATTCAAAGTCGCTTCGGATTTCATGATAATATCGACCGATTTTATTTCCTGTTTTTCGTGCACAATCGTTGGTAAATTTTCCAAAATCCATTTGAAATAATGAATATGATTTGCGTGATTATTTGTATCTAAATCAAACCACTTGACGGCAACTTTAGATTGAAAATCGACTTCTTTTAAAGGTTTTATTTTTCCTTTTGCAATTGGTAAACGACCAATTTCGACATCAATTTCTTGCACCAAACCTTTTAAAAAATCAGGAACTGGTGCTAATTTTCGTTTATTGACATCTACTAAAAGGCAAGTTGAAGTCGCTTGTGCGATGACTTTATTTTCAGCATTATATAATCGTAAATCTCTGTAGAAGAAGAATTTATCAAAACCAGAAGGGAAAGTTTTTACGGTAACGGTTTCGTGTAATTTTGGATATTCAAATACTTCGATTTTCATACGATTCAAAACCCACATCAAATCATATTTGAGCATTTCTTCGCCTGTGATTTTTAAATCAATAATATGTAACCAAGCGGTTTCTTGAAAATAATTAACAATATTCGGAAACGTTACCTTTCCATTGACATCTATCTCATTCGCTCGAACTCGAAAATCTGAAATTTTATAAAAAAGACTTGGTTCTGGTTGCTGGTTTATTTCGGAGTTCAACACTTGATTTTGATCGTTTTTCATGTTTTTACTTTTATTTCCAATGCTTAATCTTTGTATCTTTTTAATCGTCTAAAAATGGAAACCTGTGCATTTGCAGTGCAGACAGGTTCCGACTTTGTCATTAATTCTTCAAAAAGAATCAAAACTTCTCGATAATAATCAAAAATCTAAAATAGATAAACCGTTCTAATGGTCAAAGATTTCAAAATATAAGGTTCTCTGAAAACTGTTCCGGTATCGGCGTAATCAACGATTGAAAATGGTGCATAAGAATATCGCAATTCAAAACCGAGATTATCATTTATAAAATAACCAATTCCAGCTAACATATTTACGGAATTTTTACGAAAATTATCACCTTCTTCATCAATTGAAGGTACTTCATCAATCGTCAAATCCGTAATTCGAACCAGTCGACTAAATGATAAACCTGCATTTAGCATAAATCCACCATCAATATAATTCATCATTACAGGAACTTCCACGTAATCTAACGAAAATCGAGAATAAGAACCTTTTATTAAGACTTCATCAGATGAACTTCGACTTCCTTTTTGACTAAATAAAACTTCGATACTTGGTCGCCATCTTTCTGCGATTTGAACGGCAACTATTCCGCCAGCGTGTAAACCAGCTTTATTGTAACCGGCTAAATCATCGCCATCAATTTGTGATGCGTTAAAACCTCCAATTAATCCGGCTTTGAACGTTCCCTTTTGTGCGATTGCGAAAACTGGAATTAGTACGATTGCTAAAAAAAGAATTAATTTCTTCATGTTATGTGTGTGTTTAATTTGTACATCATATAAATGTTAGACCGCCTCGCTATTAGATTTGAAATATTAGACTTATTTAGTTTTTTATTAGAATATTCTATATGAAAATCTAAATACGGATAACCTAATAATTCACAAAGTGAATATCTATATAGTCAAGCGATTTAATATCTTTAACCATAACGATAAATAAAACGTATCGTTAAAAATATGTTTAAAAATGACATCGAATTTATGAAATTTTGACAAAGATGATAAGTTTTTTCATTTTACAAAAAAGGGCTTCACCGAAGATGAAACCCTTTTTAGAAATATAAAGATTCCGTCAAAGCGAAAAAATACGCAATACGCAACCCGTAACTCAAAAATTACTGCTTCATTACTCTGAACCATTGTATTCTTTCACCTGCTTCGATTCTGACTAAGTAAACGCCAATCGCTAATCCATAATTATCAAGATTTAAGATTGTCCTTTGATTGCCCGAATCTTGTTCTACTGGTTCCAATAAAGAAATAAGGCGACCTTGAACATCGTGAATTGAAATATTGACTGCGGTCGCTTCTGTTAAGGTATATTCTATATTCAAAATATCCGATGTTGGATTCGGATAAATATTGAAACCACTATTTACAGACTCATCTCGTGGAAAGGAAACCATAATATATTCTAAAACCGTGCTGTCATCACTTCCAAAAGGATTAGTCACAGACAAACTTACATCATAAACACCGACAACATCAAATGTCACTTCCGGATTTATAGACGTTTCATTTGTTCCATTGACGTAAGTCACCGTTTCAGGATTAAACATCCAAGTATTATTTCCTACGAAAGAAGTCGCACTGGTAAATAGAACGGTATCTCCAACGAAAGGTGTTAATGTATCTGCTTCAAAAGAGGCTACTGGAGCGAATGGAGAAGGTGGTGTTTTGCGATAGTTATCGCGGTAAGTTACCGCCGTTGGGGCAAACTGATTAGCGATTACGGCTCCTGAAACTTGCATCACTGGATAACCTTCGCCTTTGGCAAACCATTTTACTTCCCGTTGATGATTATCAAATGCAAAATCAATTAAACCTCCTATAGAGATAGAATCCCGAGAAACAATATCGGTCGTTATACGCAACGCATCGAATGTTCCGTAGGGCGTTGTGATTTGTCCCCAACCGTCTGCTTTATTAATACGGTATCCTTTAGTTTGTAATGCTCCAAATGTCAATAAACTCAAAGTATATGAAAAGGTCGAACTATCAATGTCATTATAATCTAATGGAAATTGGTACAATTCGTCATTATCATCATAATAAGATGGAATTGGAAAACCAGAATATCGAAGTCCAACACCTTCTATTTCAAATGCGGAAGCACTATTCTTATAAAAGCGATACACATCTTCGAATTGAAATTGTCCAAAACCGATACTATCTGCTTCTAATTTACCGTATCTATTGAAACCAAAGAAAAATCCTGCATAAGGTGTTTCTAAAGAAGATTTATATTCGTCAACGTTTTGTCCTGTTGCTTCAAGATGTGAGAAATCCCAAAAACTATTCGCTCCATCAATAATATACGTACTTTCGGTTAAAGCACTCAAATCAGCTGTACTATATCGTAAGGTATCTCCGCTTCCGGGAAGGTCACTACTGGTAACCGTAATCTGTGCATTTCCGATAAATGCGATAAAAATGGTAAAAATGGTAAAAAATAGTGTAGCGATTCTTTTCATGTTTTCTAAGTTTTGGATAGTTAATTAATAGTTTTGACGTAAAATTATGTCAAAATAGAGGATATAATGTTTTTAAATTTATAAACACCCAAACATTTTTCCATTAAATCAATAAAAAAAGTATTTTTGCGTGCTTTAATGTAAAAATCCTAAAAGAATTCTAATTCAGAGTGTTTACAGGTTTTTTATTATTAAGCAATATAAGGTCTAAAATTTTTCAGGTATTATGGTATAAATGCAAAAAATTATTGCCGATATATTATTGGAACTAATAACAATAAAATCGTTAAATAATCAAACCATGAATAACTAAAACCTGAAAACCATACGACACTTAACTAATTAAACTAAAATTATTAGTAAAGATTACGAATGAAGACATGATTATGTTAATCATTCGTAATCTTTATTTACTAAAAGTAATAATATACAGATGGCACTTATAGGTGAGATTCGTCAGAGAAGTTGGATTTTGATTGTTTTTATTGGTCTTGGTATGGGCGGTTTCCTTTTAATGGATATGCTTCAGAACGATACTAAGATGGGAGGTGGTTCTAATAACGTTGGAGAAATAGCTGGGACAGATATTTCTATCACAGAGTTTCAGCGTAGACAAGAACAATTATATGCTAACTCCGCAGCAAATCCTTATCAGGTTAGAGATGCTGTTTGGCAGTATTATATCAGAGAAGCAGTTATCCAAAATGAAGCAGAGGCTATGGGACTTGGCGTTAGTGAGGATGAATTAAATGAGTTAATGTACAATGTACAGTCATTAAGCCCATTAATTCGTCAAGCACTTGGAGGTCAAACCGGTCAAGTAGATCCTAATCAATTAGCTCAGATTCGCCAACAGGTCGAATCAGGAGAATTACCTGCTGATCAGTTATTCTATTGGAATAACTTGATGGAGCAAGTTAAATTGGAAAGATTGGAGTCTAAAATTAATGGTATCGCAGCAGCAGCAATTTATGCTCCGAGTTGGATGGCAGAAATGATGCATAATGTAAATAATCAGAAAGCAGATTTCCGTTTCGTTGCAGTTCCTTACTCAACGGTTAAGGACGAAGAAATCGAAGTTTCTGATAAAGAATTGAAAGCATACATCAATGAAAACAAAGGTAAATTCTTGACAGAGGAAGAAGCTCGCAAATTTAGCTATGTCTTATTTGATGTAAAACCTACCTTAAAAGATTCTACGGATATCGTGGTACGTCTTAATGAGCAAATCACTGATTGGACAGGTAAAAGTGAAGATATTAGTGATTCTTCATTTATCGCATTCAGCTTGAATGGTGTTTATAGTGAAGAGTATGTAGCAAAAGATAAACTTGCGCCACAAATCGCTGATACGATTGCTCAAATTCCTGTAGGAACGATTATCGCTCCTTATGTAGATGGAAGTACTTATAAGATTGCTAAATTGATTGGCAAACAAATCGTTCCAGATTCTGTAAAAGCAAGACATATTTTACGTCGTGTAGATCAACAAGGTGATCCAAGTGCAGCAAGAGCTCAATATTTAGCAGCAGATGCTTTGATTGATAGTTTAATGACTGAATTAAATGACAACAATGCTAACTTCGATTCTTTGGCCGCTCAATACGGACAAGATGATACAAATGTGAAAGGTGGTGATTTAGGTGTATTTGGTCCTGGTGCAATGGTTCCTGAGTTTAATAACTTAGCGTTCTATACTGGTAAAATTGGAACATACTACAAAGTAAATACACAGTTTGGTGTTCACATCATGCAAGTTCAAAATAAATATAGCTCAGGAAAATTAGGTTATAAAGTTGGTTACTTATTAGAAAACATTATTCCAAGTCAAGAAACGGAGAAAGATGTCTTAAGAATTGCTTCTAAGTTCGCCGCTACATTAACGGATTTGAAAGATTTCGAAGCGAAAGCAAAAGAAGCAGGTTTTGAAGTTCAATCTTCGATAGCTGGTGCAAGAAGAAATGATTATAGAATTATTGGAATCGGTGAGGGTGAAGGTGCTCGTGAAATTATAAAATGGTCTTACGACGCTGATAAAGGTGATATTTCTAACGAAGTTTATACTTTTGAAAATAAAGGTGGTGCTGAAATCTTTATTGAGAAATATGCAGTTATCGGTTTACAATCTATCGTGGAAGAGGGAATGGCTACAATCAGCGATCCTGCAACTCGCTTACAAGCAGAAAATGGCGTTAAAAACCATAAGAAAGCAGCCGTGATTATGGCTAAAATTGATGAAGGCCAGACATTAGATGCTATCGCTTCTGCAAATAGTGCTCAAGTTCAAACTGCAAGTCAAGTATCAATGGGAACTACAACCGTTCCTGGTATGGGTAATGAGCCAAAAGTAGTTGGTAAAGTATTCAATATCGGTACAAAAACAAATACAGTTTCTGAGCCAATTGAAGGCAATACAGCTATTTACTATATTGAGGTAACATTCAAGCCGGAGGCAACTACTCCAGCTGATTTACCGACGGCTAAGCAACAAGCTTCTGCCCAATCAAAACAACAAATAGGAAGTCGTTTGTTCGAAGCATTACGCAAACAAACAGAAGTATATGATTATCGTTACAGATTCTTTTAATGGATGATGTATTGATATTAAAATATAAAGAACGGCTATTTACTCGATGTAAATAGCCGTTTTTTATTGGAAACTGTGTCGCTGTAAAACTTTACAACGTGATTAAATGATTTTCAAATTGAATATTGTACCCTAAAGGAAAGCCCATCTACCTTTCACTTCTACCCTTTTTCTAGAAAACAAGCATTAAATTTTCGTTATCTTTAATTTACCTAGTCACAAATCTATATATTTACATAATAAAAAATTTAAGACAATAGGCATCTTACAAGGATATGTACATATAATTATAGTTTTATTACTTATAAAAAAGTAGTCTATTATTGACAATCGAAAAAAAAACCTTACAGATTCTAAAAAAAAAATGACAGATTTGGTTATCAATGATTTATGAATTTAAAATCATATTTTGGGTATGGAATAAATATGTCGGAGTACTTAAGTTGTTCCTGATAAAGTTACACTGCAATTCAAAATAAATAATTCTATGAAAATCTTAACAATTACAATCTTCCTACTTTTATTTTCGTCACTTACAGCCATCGCTTCGACAAAAGAGCATGCTAATAAAATGAGAGCCGTCGCATTAACAATGTCCGAAGATAGTAACAAAATCAAGGCATTAAATGATGTCTCATTTGAATACCGAAACTTCAACCCTGAAGAAACAGTCAAATTAGCTAAACAGGCTTTAGCGTTAGGAAAAAAAATCAATTATAGATGGGATTTAGCTCGTTCCTTAAACTTCATTGGTGTTGGCTATCAAAAATTAGGGAAGCAAGCTATTGCGTTAGAATATTATTTGGAAGCGAAAGATGCTGCTTTAGAAAGTAACCGAACGGAACAATTGGCTTATGCTTATCATAATATGGGCACAATCTATATCTGGCAAAATGATTATGAAAAATCAGTTGAACTATTTTATAAATCACTAAAAGTTTTTGAACAATCCGGTGAATTGAGGGGTATTGCTTATGCGCATAATAGTTTGAGTCAGTTGGCTTTAAGTCAAGGTAATTTGGACTCTGCGATAAAACATGCAAGTAAATCATTATCTCTTCGACAGGGAATCAAAGATAAAAGAGGAGAAGGTTCTTCTAATAATCGATTGGGAGAGATTTACATTAAAAAAGGAGATTATGATAAAGCATTAATCTACTTTTTTAATAATATAATTTTATATCAAAGTTTAGATAATTACGAAGACTTAGCCCTTACGAATATGAATATTGGAAAAGTCTATTTAGCATCGAAAAATTATACGAAGGCAATTTATTTCGGTAATAAATCTCTTATCTATCATGATAAGATTGGTAATAATGGTGTTGTAGCAGAGATTTTGTTATTAGTTGGTCAGGGTTTTTATTATCAAAAAGATTATATTCGTTCAAAGGAGTATTGTAAAAAATCGACTCGTTTTGCAAAAGAATATAATCGTCAAGAAGTGCTGTTTCAGTCGTATCTTTTTCTATCTAAAATAGCAGAAAAACAAAAAAAATATTCTAAAGCATTGACCTATCATAAGCAATATTTAACGCTCAAGGATAGCTTATTTAATGCCGAAATGTATCGACAATCCGGTTTGGAAGAAGGTAATTTTATAATATTTAAGAAGGACCAGGAAAATAATTTATTGAAACAGAAGGAAGCTGCAAATCAGATTTTAATCGAAAAACAACAATTACAACAATGGTCATTGGTTTTAGGATTAATTTTATTTTCTGCTTTGTTTTTGGTCTTAGTACAAGCTAATCATACAAAAAAGAAAGCAAATTTATTGCTACAGGATAAGAATCAAAAGATTGGACAGCAAAAAGAGGCTATTATTAATCAAAGATCTGCATTGGAAAATGCTCAGAAACAACTTAGAGCTTATAATGACGATTTGGAAAAAATGGTAGAAGAACGAACGAATGCACTCCAAAAATCTAATGAGGAATTAGAGTTGTATGCTTATATGGCTTCACATGATTTAAAACAACCATTGAGGAATATTACTGGTTTTTCACAATTAATTAATCGCCATTTAAAGAAAGAAAATATAGTAGATGCTACAGTTAGTAAATATTCAAACATCATTATAGATAGTACTAAATATATGCATCATTTAATTGAGGACTTGTTAGCTTTCTCTAAATTTTCATCGACTAATAATAATATCAGTTTTGAAGAGGTCGAATATGAACCGATAATAAAAAATGTACTTCAAAATCTTCATCAACAAATTCAAGATAAAAATGCTCATATTGAATTATTAAATATTCCTGAATCGGGCAACGGTATAAAAATTAAATTGATTCAATTATTCCAAAACTTGATTTCTAATGCTTTGAAATTTAGTAAAAAAGATACGCCAGCAATCATTACGATTAATGCAAAAGATATTGGTACCCATTATCAATTTTCGATTGCCGATAATGGAATTGGAATTAAAGAAGAACACTTTACTATAATCTTTGAAACCTTCAAAAAGTTACATAATAAACAAGAATATGCAGGTGTTGGCTTAGGTCTATCAATCTGTAAGAAAATTATAGCACAACATGACGGAGAAATTCGATTAGAATCAGTACCAAATGAAGGTACTACTTTCTACTTTACACTTGCGAAAAATAATGCATAGGTTAAGTAGCTTTATCAAGCGGTAAGGGATTATTTTAGAATATTTGAAAGTTATTAACGTTTAGGAAGTAGGAGATATTTTTAAGGTTATTCTACCTTTGAATTCAAGGTTACACTAAAAATAATGATAAAATTTATACCTTGAAATTTAATTCACCTAAATATTTACTTTATGCCAATCATCGCTGAAACAGAACGTTTAATATTGAGGAAAATCAAATTATTTGATGCTTCTGCAATGTTTGAAATGGATAGTAATCCGAATGTATTGAAATATCTTACAATTGATAAAATCAAAAGTATTGAAGTTTCCAAACAGCATATCCTAAATGTCCAATATCAATATGAAAAATGTGGCGTTGGAAGGTTAGCCGTTGTATTAAAATCTACCGATGAATTTATCGGTTGGTCGGGATTAAAATATATTAAGGAACCCATTAATAATCACAAAAACATTTTTGATTTAGGTTACCGTTTTTTGGAAAGACACTGGGGCAAAGGTTACGCAACAGAAGCTGCTCAAGCAAGTTTAGATTATGGTTTCAATACCTTAAACCTCAAAAAAATTCATGCAATAACGATGTCCGACCATACAGATTCTCAATCTGTATTAAAGAAAATCGGTTTCCAATTTCAAAATATTTTTTCAGAAAAAGGTTTTCCGCATCATTGGTATTCGATTAGTAATTAAAGGTTACTTTTCTAAAGTATCCCAGCAGCAAGCCACTTTATTTGCGGTATTTACTAATATTCAACGGCAGCTAAAACAAGCCTTACTCCCCATTAAAGCGTTAGAGAGAAAGCCTAATTAAATACAAAATTATGAAGTATTTATCGTTCTAATATAAAGTACGCTAAAACCATAATTGATACTTCATAATTAATACTTCACATTTAACGCCATCATTTCATCCAAGTATTTTCGATGATTCGCTAATCGAGGAATTTTACTTTGTCTTCCGAATTTTCCTTTCATTTTTAGCCAATTATTAAAAGTTTCTTTTGATGCGACATGAACTCGAAGCTGCTGCAAAACCATTCCTTTATAGCGTTTGGCCTCATAATCAGAATTGATGCCTTGAAGATTTTTATCTAATAAATATTCAAATTTATCAATATCAATCGGCTCTTTTTCGAACTCAATTAACCATTCATGTCCACCTTTTCCCTCTTCATGGTTGGCTAAAAAAATTGGTGCAACCGTATAGTCTTTCACCAAAACGTCCATCTCCTCACACGTCATTCCTAAAGCTAAATCCGTATTTGAAACCATTACCTCCTCCCCAAAAACGTTAATATGTTGAGCCGTTCTGCCGGTGACTCTTATTTTATAAGGTGTGCGAGAAGTAATCATTACGGTATCACCGAGATTATATCGCCATAAGCCATTGTTCGTTGAAATCACCAGAGCATAATTTTTATTCAATTCTACTTCACTAAGCGGAATTGCTTTTGGTTCATCCTTTTTCAATTCTTCCGATGGAATGAATTCATAATAAATTCCACTATCAATTAGCAATAACATTTCATCTGAATTATTCTCTGTTCCGATTGCAAAATAACCTTCTGACGCATTATAAACTTCAAAATATTTAACTTGATCAGATGGAAAGAATTCCCGAAATTGAGCCCTATAAGGTTCAAAACTAACTGCTCCATGAAAGTAAACTTGAAAATTTGGCCAAATCTCCAGAATATTATCTTTTCCTGTTATTTCTAACATTTTTCGGAATAACACAATCGTCCAAGTCGGAACGCCACCAATATTCGTGACATTATCATTGATGATATATTCTGCCATCGTTTGAATCTTATCTTCCCATTCTCGCATCAATGCAATTTCCATTGGAGGCGTATAAAATAACGTTTTGGGAAGCATCGGAATATGGTCAATCATAATAGAAGACACATCGCCAAATTTCGACTGTGGATAAGGTTTGAAATGTTCGTAAGCTCCGCCCATAATCACCCCTTTTCCATCAAAAACGGTGGCATTCGGATGAGCCATGTAGAATAACGTCATGGAATCTTTTGGTCCTTGAATAAAGCATTGGTCAAGTCCTTCGGTCGAAACTGGTAGAAATTTACTTTTATCGTGCGTTGTTCCTGATGATTTAGAAAACCATTCAATTTTCCCTTTCCAAAGTACATCACTTTCGCCGTGCATCATTCGGGTTATGGCCTCTTTGTGCGTTTCATAATCTCCGATAGGCAGACGTTCTGCAAAGGTTTTTGGATCTTTAATCGACTTGAAATCGTATTTTTTTCCGATCTCTGTATTTTGAGCTTGATGAATAAGATTATAAAAAGTACGATTTTGTACTTTAATAGGATATTTACTCAACCGCTTAATTCTCGGTTGTCTTAGTCTAAGATAAATTTGGAGTGCTATATTTGATAACGTCATAAATCATAATTTGACTTGTTCCGAAAATATGAAATGAACTATAGATTATTCATCTTCTAAGATAATAAAATCTTAATGATTAAATGATAAATTACCAACTAAGTAGGCTTTAGTGCAGGTCTGAAAGGGTTTTAAAACCCTTTCAGACCTGATTGTCAGTTATTTATTTATTTTTTAATACTATCTTATTAGAAAATTTATTACCTGCTTATCCCAATAATAATCCAATACCAAACACAATTACGAACAGCAAAGTCGTCAACGCCATTTGTTTTAAATAC